>JAABUZ0100005657.1_pt1 | contig 16229 bp, 13 predicted proteins | sample 5562091 | NCBI WGS metagenome assembly JAABUZ01 (sample SAMN12813069, study PRJNA571459) | rock metagenome | isolation source: Antarctica rocks | place: Antarctica: Victoria Land, Linnaeus Terrace sud | collected 2015-12-21
AGGACGTTGTTCAGCATCCACTCAGGAACCTTGGAGCGGGTCAATCGGCGGTGAGGGAGCAGAAGAAGGGGAATCCTCGACGCGCCAGTACTGCCCGTTCTCGCGCGTGAGCAGGTGCGCCGTGTCGGCCACCAGTTCGCGGCGCAGCGTGGCCACGTCGTCATGGTAGTCGACGAGGATGGCGTTGACCTCTTTCTCGCTGTAGACGCGGTCGGGCTCGAACTGCTGCGCCAGGTAGCGCAGGATCACGTCGCGCTTCTTGCGCTGCGTGGGGATCGAGCGCAGCCGGCCATCGACGAGGTAGTCGCGCAGCACCTTCTGGTCGTACTTGGCCAGATCGTCCGCCAGGTCGGGCGGCGCGGGCTGCTCCGCCAGGGCGCGCAGGGCGTCCAGCAACGGCTGCTGCCGGAAGCGGTAGACGGTGTAGTACTGCTCGTGGGCCGCCTCGACCAGGCCCGCCTCGCGCATCACGGCCAGGTGGTGCGAGACCGTGGCCGGCGTCAGGTCGACCGCGCTGGCAATCTCCTGCACCGCGAGCGGGCGGGCGCCGATCAGCGCGGCGATGCGGATGCGCTTGTCGTCGGCCAGCGCCTTGAACAATGGTACGATGTCGATCACTGTAGAATATCCATTTCTGATTTGATGTTCGTCTACGTATAATATACTGCCCTTCGCGGACGATTGCAAGAGGGGGCTTTGCTACTTTGCGACACGGCCGCCTCGTGAGCTATGTCGACTCCCTGTTGGCGGCGCCGGCCATCGCGCATGGCCCGGCATGGCCCGACATAGCCTGACATGGCCTGGCGTTGGCCACACGCGACGCCAAGGATGTCGACGGGCTGCCCGTGCGGACGTTTAATCCGTGTGGCGCATAATGGTCCCGGGCACGACCACGAGAGGGAGTTGTTGGTGATCTTATCCCTCGGAGGGTCACGACAATCCGAGGGCCTGTTCGATGGTGGCGCGCACGCGCTGTTCCGCCCTCCTCAGCTCGCGATCCTCGCCGTCCGCCCGCGCGCGCAACGACGCCGCGACGGCAACAAGGTCGTTTTGGCAGCCCTTGACGTTGAGGCGCAAGAGCGGGATGTTGGGCGACGTGACAAACGTTGTCAAGACTGCCGAGTAGCGGTGCAACAACTCCCGCCAGGTCCGCATGGCAGGGTCGTATGGCTGCGCGGCCAGAGTGGCCACATACAGGTCGACGCGCGACGCTTCGAGCGTCGCCATCTGTAAAACGGACTGGGCGCTTTCCCACCGCCGCTCGCGTTGCCGGCTCGACAAAAAGCTGTCGCAGGCGAGGATGATATGGACCGTCTGGTGGTCCCGATCTTTGGCGAACTTGGCCATCGCCGCCTCGGCCGCGCGCGTCCGCGCGGCGTCCAGCGCGGAGACATCACCACAGGCAGGCAAGCGGTAGCCCGCCAGCAGGGCCACCACCGCTCGCGGCGCCTCCGGGAGCAGAGGCTTCTCCACGCGCACCGTTCCCCCGCGTAGGCCGTGACGCCCCGCCCGGCAGCCGCTGCCCCGGCGAGGAGACGAAGGCGCTGTTGTGCGTGCCGGGGGCGGCGCGCGTGTAGACCTGCCCGTCGGAGGCCCCCGGCGCCAGGGTAGACCTCCGCCCGCCACGTCAGCCCCACCAGCGTGTTGACCTGCCCCGCCGCCACCGCCACCGGCACGGTGATGCTGTGCGGGCCGCGCACCGCCCCGCGCGGCAGCCGCGCCCGCGCCGAGGCCGGGGCTGCGACCGCCCGCGCCTGGAAGAAGAGTGCGCCGAGGCCGCTCGGGACGCCGCCGGCGGCCAGCGCCGGGACCGTCGCGAGGCGCGGCAGCGCATATATGGCCTCCGCCCCCACAAGACTATGATGCATGATGCACCCTCAATAGCCTTAATAGCCTTGACGGGATGAGGTTGATACAGCACAATCAGACTAGTCTGACTGGATTGGAGACGTAGATGATGCATCAATGGCAACTGCAAGAAGCCAAGGCCCACTTCTCACAGGTGGTGGAGCGAGCGTTAGCCGGCGAAGTCCAGGTGGTGACACGCCGGGGGCGCCGGGCCGTCGTGGTCATACCGTACGAGGAATATGAGCGATTACAAGGCGATACGAAAAGCGCGTGGGACATTTTCAAGACCGCCCCGCGCATCGATGAAGAGGACTTGCCTCTTGAGCGGGACAGGACTTTTGTGCGTCCAACGAGCTTCGAGTAGGCATGCCCTACCTTCTGGATACGAACGTGGTGTCCGAGTCCATCAAGCCGCGGCCCGCCGAACGTGTTGTGACCTGGCTCGCGGCACAGCAAAGCTCTGATATCTATCTGTCGGTCTTGACACTGGGGGAAATCCAACAGGGCATCGTCCGCTCCCCCAACCCACGGCGCATCGAGCGCCTGACGCGTTGGCTGGAAGACGAGCTACAACCACAATTTCAGGGGCGTATCCTACCCATTGACAGCGGGGTGATGAAGACGTGGGGGCGGATCACGGGACAGGCCCTGCTACACGGCCGGCCGGTGAGCTATGTCGACTCTTTACTGGCGGCAACAGCCATCACCCATGATCTCACCTTGGTCACCCGCAACAGCAAGGATGTCAAAGGGTTATCTGTGCAAACACTCGATCCATGGGCTGCATAACACTGCCCCGTTCCCCGTCCTCGCCGTCGATCGTCGCCCCGTACCGCGACCTGCTGGGGACCTATCTGCGCCCGCAGTGGCGGCGCGCCCTCGCGCTGGGATTATTGCTGCTGGCGGCCATCGCGCTGGACCTGCTCAACCCGCAGCTCTTGCGCCTGTTCATCGACACGGCGACGGGACCCACCCACGCGACCGCGCAGGCATCGCGCACGCTGACCGTCGCGGCGCTGGCCTACCTCGGCGTGGCGCTGCTGGCGCAAGCCGTCGCGGTCGGCGAGACCTACCTGGCCGAGAACCTGGGCTGGACGGCCACCAACCGCCTGCGCGCCGACCTCGCCCTGCACTGCCTCCGCCTGGACGCGCGCTTCCACAACGGGCATACGCCCGGCGAGCTGATCGAGCGCGTCGACGGCGACGTGGCCACGCTCTCCAACTTCTTCGCCCGCTTCACGGTCCACGTGCTGGGCAACGCGTTGCTGTCGGTCGGCGTGCTGGCGCTGCTCTTCCGCATCGACGGCCGCATCGGCGCGGCGGCGACCCTGTTCGCCCTCGTCGCCGTGGGCATCGTACTGCGGCTGCGCAACGTGGCCGTCCCCTACTGGGCCGCGGCGCGACAGGCCAGCGCCGAGCTGTTCGGGTTCCTGGAAGAGCGCCTGGCCGGGACCGAGGACATGCGCGCCAACGGCGGCGGCGCCTACGCCCTGTATCGCCTGCACGCCCTGTCCCGCGCCGTCTTGCGCCGCGAGCGCCGCGCCGGGATCGTCAGCACGGCGACCGGCGGGACCACTATCGTCCTGTTCACCCTGGGCACGGCCATCTCGCTGGGACTGGGCGCCTACCTCTACCTGGGCCGGGAGATCAGCATCGGCACGGTCTACCTGGCCTTTGCCTACACCGACATGCTGCGCCGGCCTATCGAGGGGCTCACCCGCCAGCTGCAGGACCTGCAGCAGGCCACGGCGGGCATGGCCCGCATCTATGCCCTGCTCAGGACGCCCATCGCGATCGAGGACGGACCCGGCGCCCCCTTCCCCGAGGGCGCGCTGGCCGTGGAGATCGACGGCGTGACCTTCGGCTACACCCCCCCCCGATGAGTCGACGCCGGCGCCGGTGTTGCGGGATATCCGGCTGCGGCTGGCCCCCGGCGAGACCCTTGGCCTGCTGGGGCGCACCGGCAGCGGCAAGACCACGCTGGCGCGGCTGCTATGCCGGCTCTACGACCCCACGGCGGGGACCATCCGCGTGGGCGGCGTGCCGCTGCGTCAGGCGCGGCAGGCCGATCTGCACGCCCGCGTGGGCCTGGTGACGCAGGACATCCAGCTGTTCCACGCCACGGTGCGCGACAACCTGACCCTGTTCGACCGCACGGTCTCCGACGCGCGCATCGAGCGGGCCCTGGACGAGTTGGGCCTGCTGGACTGGTGTCGCGCCCTGCCCCGGGGACTCGATACGCGGTTGGCCCCCGGCGGCGGCCTCTCGGCCGGCGAGGCCCAGCTGCTGGCCTTCACGCGCGTGTTCCTGGCCGATCCCGGCCTGGTCATCCTGGACGAGGCCTCATCGCGCCTGGACCCCGCCACCGAGCGCCGCGTGGAGCGGGCGGTCGACCGGCTGCTGGCGGGCCGCACCGCCATCGTCATCGCCCACCGGCTGGCCACGCTGGGACGCGTGGACACAGTGCTGATCCTGGAGCGGGGCCGAATCGCCGAGTATGGCCCGCGGGCCGCGCTTGCGGGCGACCCCGCCTCGCGCTTCGCCGCGCTGCTAGGCGCCGCTGCATCCGCCGACGCGCCGCCGGCCGACCGCGACGAGGCGCTGGCATGAGCGTAGACATCGACGCCGCGAACGCGAACGGCGGGGGGGAAACGGGCACGGGCGACAATGGCGGCGCGGCCGGCGCCGAAACGGCGTCGCGGTCCGGGCTGCCGCTGTGGCGCTTCCTGTGGCGTATGGCGGGCTTCCGTCCGTGGCTCTACCTGACCAGCGCCTTTTTTGCCAGCACGGTCTTCTACCTGATCCCGCTGCTGCCGGGCCTGATCGTGCGCGCCTTCTTCGACGCGCTCTCGGGCCGCGCGCCGGCCGCGGCCGGGCTGTGGACCCTCATCGCGCTGCTGGTGGCCGTCGCGCTGCTGCGCGTGGCCGGGCTGTTCGGCGCGGTGGCCTCGGAATTGACGGTGCAACTGACCGCGAGCGCGCTGCTGCGCAAGAACTTGTTCGAGCGCATCCTGCAGCGCCCCGGCGCGCGCGCCGTCCCGTCCTCGGCCGGCGAGGCTATCAGCCGCTTCCGCGACGACGTGCGCCTGGCGGTCCACTTCCTGACCTGGACGCTCGACCCCCTGGGCCAGCTGATCGTGGCCGTGGTGGCGCTGGTGGTCCTGGGGCAGGTCAACGCGCTGCTGACGCTGACCGTCTTCGCGCCGCTGCTGGTGGTGCTGGCGGCGGTCAATATGGCCGGCAAGCGTATCCGGGCCTATCGTCAGGCCAGCCAGGAGAGCCTGGGCGAGGTGACGGGCCTGTTGGGCGAGATTTTCGGCGCGGTGCAGGCGGTCAAGGTGGCCGGGGCCGAGCGCCGCGTGGTCGACCACCTCGTAACCATCGGCGAGCAGCGCCGCCGCGCCACGGTCAACGATCTGGTGCTGACGCAGTTGCTCACCTCGTTCTCCACGGGCGCGGCCGGCATCGGCACGGGCGTGATCCTATTGTTCGCCGGCGGCAGCATGCAGGCCGGCCGCTTCAGCGTGGGCGACTTCGCGCTCTTCGTCTCCTACCTGGGCTGGCTGGCGCAGGTCACGACCATGTTCGGCGACTTCCTGGCGCAGTATCGCCAGGCCGGCGTCTCGCTGCAGCGCCTGGTCGCGCTGCTGCAGGGCGCGCCGCCCGAGACGCTGGTACGCCACGGACCCGTCTATCTCAAGGGCGCGCCGCCACCCCTGCTGACGCCACCCCCTCATGGTAGGATGTCCGATAGCCTGGAAACGCTCGACGCCGTGGGCCTGACCTATCGCTACCCCGATTCGGGTCGGGGCGTCGAGGGGATCAGCCTGCGGCTGCGGCGCGGCGAGTTCGTGGTGGTCACGGGGCGCATCGGCTGCGGCAAGACCACGCTGCTGCGCGTGCTGCTAGGGCTGCTGCCGCGCGACGAGGGCGAGATCCGCTGGAACGGCGCCCCGGTCGGGGACCCCGCCTCGTTCTTCACGCCGCCGCGCAGCGCCTACACGCCGCAGGCGCCGCGCTTGTTCAGCGAGACCCCGCGGGACAACATCCTGATGGGCCTGCCCGTGGACGACGTGGACCTGCCGGGCGCGCTGCGGCTGGCGGTGATGGAGACCGACCTGCGGGACCTGGAAGACGGGCTGGGGACAATGGTGGGTCCGCGCGGCGTGCGCCTCTCGGGCGGCCAGGCGCAGCACGGCGCCACGGCGCGCATGCTGGTGCGCCGGCCCGACCTGCTGGTGGTCGACGATCTCTCCAGCGCCCTCGACGTGGAGACCGAGCGCACCCTCTGGCAGCGCCTGTTCGCCTATCGGCGGGGGTCCTCACCCCCGCAGCCCTCCTCACCCCCAACTCCTCTCCCGCGGTCGGGAGAGGGGCCGGGAGTGAGGGCTGTACCAATGGATGGGCCGCGAGCGGAGCACATTCCCACCTGCCTGGTCGTGTCGCACCGCCCGGCCGCGTTGCGTCGCGCCGACCGCATCATCGTGCTCAAAGACGGCCGCGTCGAGGCCGAGGGGACACTGGATGTCCTGCTGCGCGACTGCGAGGAGATGCGCCGCCTGTGGCACGAGCCGTAGATAGCGCAGGGCTATGTCATGTAACGATTTACGGCCCGAAGACGGCCAACCGGTCAGCGGTACCAACGTAGACGCGGCCGTTGGCGACTGTCGGGGCCATGAACGGCCCGCCGCCGGTGTTCGTCCAGGGGCCGGCCTCTCCCTCGAACAGCTTGGCGCCCAGATTCGTGGCGTCGTAGGCAAACAGGGCCAGCGGATTGGTGCGGCGCACCACCCAGACGACCCCCGACCCGGCCGCGGCGCCGTTCGAGGACACGCTGGGGATGGCGCCCCCTTCGTAGCCTGGGCCACCGGGGAACGTGTCCGCGGACTGCCCGGCGGACGTGAGCCGCTCGTCGCCCAATCGAAAGGACTTGAGGTGGTCGCGGGCGCCGCAGTAGTAGACGAACTGCCCGTCCGCGCCGTGGTAGTAGGCCGGGCTGCCCCACACGCCGCCCACCGCGCCGGGCAAACTCTGCACCACGCGGTCCGTCCCGCCGGGTCCCTGCCGGTACTTACCCAGGTCGGCCCGATCGAGCAGGTAGATCGTGCCCTTCTTGCCGCAGGCCACCAGGAGGTTGGGGCGTCGCCCCTGCTGCGGGGGCAAGACGAGCACGCCGCCCGAGCCGAGATCGGCGTCCTGCGCGTCGAGGATGTCCTGGTTGAACGGCGTGAAGTAGTCGCCGACCGTGAGATCGGGCCGCAACATGACGATGGAGTCGCCGTAGTCGCGGCCGCCGTGCTGGGCGGTGAACGGGCCGTTGCCGGTGGCGACGTAGACGTTGCCACCGGCGTCGACCGCCGGGCCGGCGCCGGATTGCCACACCGCGCCGCCACGGTCGGTGAAGCCGTGCGGCCCGACGGGCGTCGAGGGGGGCGCCGGGTCAGGCGTGACGTTGAACACGCCCGACTGGCGCAGCGTGGGGAGATCGTAGCGCAGCAGCCAGCCGTGGTACGGGCCAAAGTCGCAGTGCGAGCCGAAGCCCAGGTAGAGGAACCGCCCGGTGGAGAGCAGGGCCGGGCGGTTGCTGTGCCAGCGCGGGTCGAAGTGGATGTGCCCGCTGCCGTCGTGCCCGGCCCCCTGCCCGGCGACGACCGCCTCGATCTCGATGGGGCTGCCCGGCCGATCCGCGCCGCTGCGGATGTCCAGGGCATGCAGGCGCTGGTGGATGACCGTCCCGTCATGGTTCTTTGTTTTGGCCACCGCGTACATCGTCTCGGTCGCGCGCTCGATGATCGGCGTCCCGGTGATGCCGATCTGGGGCGCGATGTTGCCGCAGCCGCGCACGTCGGCCGGCGCCACGGGCGCCTCCCCGGCCGGGACGAGGCTGCGATGCCACAGCGGCGCGCCCTCGGACGCGGCGTCGAAGGCGTAGACCGAGTCACCCTCGGTCGCGACGTAGACGACGTCGCGCGTGCCCTTGCCCGCGATGGCCACCCCCGAGGCGACGAGGGGCTGCGCGTAGATGTTCCCATCCACGGGCAGCACGAACTGGCGGCGGAACGCGTGGCGCACCGCGGCCACGGTCAGCGTTGTCTCGTGCGGATTCCACCCCGTGCGCGCGTTGTCATAGTGGTGGGTGAGATGGTTGGCAGCCACTGCTCGCTCCTTTCGCTACGGGCTCGTGCGGTCCGTCTGGCCCGTCCGCGCAGCCCTTATCGTCGCCGTGCTGTCGCCCGCGCTGTGGCGATACTGCTAGCATACTCCAACGGACGCCTTTGCCGGTCGCGCGGGCACGGGCGAACGATCGCGCGACGCCCTGCCCAGCGAACCTTTTGCACCGCTCCGGTGTCATGATAAGTGATGGCGGGCAACGGACGGCAACGGACGGCAACGGACGGCAACGGGCGGCAACGGGCGGCAACGGGCGGCAACGGGCGGCAACGGACGTAGAATAGATGCGGATGAGGGGACAGGGGGACGGGGGATGATTGAGGAGGCGGGCAGCGGGGTGGGAGGGGACGACGAGTTGGTCGAGCGGGCCAGAGGCGGCGATCTTGCCGCCTTCGACCGCCTGGTCGAGCGGTACCAGGATGCCATATTCGGCGCGGCCTATGCCATGCTCGGGAACTACCACGACGCCGAGGACGTGGCGCAGCAGGCCTTTATCCGCGCCTGGCGCGACCTGGGGAGCCTGCGGGACGCCGCCAGGTTTCCGGGCTGGCTCTATCGCATCACCCAGAATCTCTCCCGCAACAGCCGCGCGCGGCGCCACGAGACCGTGCCCCTCGACCAGGTCGCCTGGACGATCCGCGACGCGAGCGACGGCGACGGCGTGGCCGGGACGGTCGGGATGATCGACGAGGTGCGCGAGGCCATCGCCGCGCTCTCGGAGCCGCACCGCCTGACCATCATCCTCTTCTACATGGGCGGCTACGGCGTGGCGGAGGTCGCGCGCATCCTCGACATCCCCGTGGGCACGGTTAAGCGCCGGCTGCACGATGCGCGCGCCAGGCTGCGCCTGAGCCTGCCTGGACGGGTGGGACACGCGTTGCGCGACACGCGGCCGTCGCGGGACGATCGCTTCGCCACGGTGGTCGCCCTCGTCAACGCGGCGTGGACGGGCGACGTCGCCAGGGTGAGGTACCTGCTCGCGCGGCGCGCATCACTCGTCGACACGCGGGACAGCGACGGCTGGACGTTGCTGCACCACGCGGCGCGGCACGGGCGTCTGGAGGTCGTGGACCTCTTGCTGGCCCACCGGGCCGACCCACATGCTCAAGAGGACGCCTGGGGCTGGACGCCGCTGCACCTCGCGGCGGCGCACGGTCACGCGGCCGTCGCCACGCGCCTGGAAGCCGCGGGCGCGGCCCTGGGTCTGGTGGCCGCGGCAGGACTGGGCGCGGCGGAACGCGTCGACGCGCTGCTGCGGGCGGACCCGCGCGCCATCGATGCCTGGGATAGGGGATCGGGTCCGCTGCACTGGGCGGCGTACCATGGACACGCCGCCGTCGTCACGGTCCTGCTCCGGCACGGGGCCGACGTCAACGTCCGCTCCAGGAATCTGTTCCGCAACACGGCGCTGCACTGTGCGGCCTTGCAGGGCCACACGGCAGCGGCGGCGGCGCTCCTGGCCGCCGGAGCCGATGTTTGCGCCACGGATGGATATGGTGGCACGCCGTTGCACGCTGTCGCCAAGTACCCGCACGAGGACAGGGATGACCACGACCGGGAGATCATCCGCCTGCTCCTGGCCCACGGCGCGCGCATTGACGCGCCGAACGACGCCGGCGAGACGCCGCTGCACTGGGCGGCCACGCGAGGCGAGCGGAGGGTGGCGGCGCTCCTGCTCGCCGCGGGCGCGACCCTCGATGTCTTCGCCATCGCCGGCCTGGACAAGGCGGCGGCGCTCACGGCCATGCTCGACGCGCGGCCCCACCTCGTCCACGCCCGCGGGCCGGACGGCCTGACGCCCCTGCACTATGCAGCCTACGGGGGCAGCCCGGCGACGGCGACGGTCCTGCTGGCGCGCGGCGCCGACCCCGACGCCGTTGGCGGCTGGTTCGGCGGCACGCCCTTGCACCTTGCCGCGTACCAGGGCCACGGGGATATGGTCGCGGCCTTGCTCGGGGCCGGGGCGGATGTCGGGGCGCGGGATGCGGGCGGGTGGACGCCTCTGCACCAGTTCCGCTTCCCGACCTGGGAGGCGCGGCAGGGCGGGCGCGCCGGGATCGCCCAGGCGCTGCTCGCGAGCGGCGCGCGGACCGACGCGCGGACCGACGCGGGCGAGACGCCGCTACACTGGGCCGCGTCCGCCGGAGACACGGCGACGGCGGCGGTGCTGCTGGCGCACGGCGCGGACGTACAGGCGCGGGACACTCAGGGCCAGACGCCGCTGCACCGGGCGGCGCGACAGGATCACTACGACGTGGGCCTCCTCCTGGATAGGCATGAGGGGAGACGCTCCGTCGGAGACAAGAGCATCAAGACTAGCGGGGAAATGACTTGAGAGGACAAGGAGCATAGCGATGGACGAGACAACGGAAACGACAGGGCAGCTTTTCGCGGCGATCAAAGCGGGCGACGCGGGCACGGTCGCGGCGCTGCTTGCGCGCCAGCCCGGATTAATCGACGCGACGGACGCGGACAGCATGACGCCGCTGATGACGGCCGCCTATGGGGGCCGGCGGGAGGTCGCGGACCTGCTCATCGACAAAGGGGCCGCCGTCGACGTCTTCGCCGCCGCCACGCTGGGGAACACGGCGCGCGTGGAGGAGGTGGCCCGCGCGCATCCAGGCCTGGTCAACACCTACAGCGCCGACGGGTGGACGCCCCTGGCCCTGGCCGCGCACTTCGGGCACGGGGACGCGGCCGAGGCGCTGCTCGCCCACGGCGCCGATGTCCACGCGCGCTCGCGCAACAGGATGGGCAATCTTCCGCTGCACGCGGCGGCAGCCGGATCACAGCGGGACGTGGCCGCCCTGCTGCTGGCCCGTGGGGCCGCCGTCGACGCGCGCGACGATCGTGGCTGGACGGCGCTGACCCTCGCGGCGGGGAACGGCTCCCCGGAGTTGGTCGACCTCCTCCTGCGGCACAACGCCGATGCCCGCATCGCGAACGACGCCGGCGAGACGGCGCTCGCCCTGGCGGAGCGGGACGGGCATGAGGCTATCGTCGCCGCGCTGCGGCGGGCCATGGCCTGAAAACAGACAAGAGCCCTGGGCCTCCGGCAACGGGCCGCGTGGCGCGACATGGATGACACCCGCGACCTGGCGCCGCTCCCGCGCCATCGACACCCAGCGGGGGAACGGGAGGGACGCGTGTCAGGACGGTCGTACAAGCGACAGAGGGATCACATCGGCCATGTGGGCATAGCCGGCGGCGGTCGGATGGATGCCGTCGCCGCTGTCGTACCGTGGATTCAAACGCCGCGGGTCGTGCGCATCGCGCATGATCGCGTCGAAATCAATCTCGCCATCGGCCACGCCCGCCGTGCGTATCCATCGGTTGATCGTCTCGCGCATCGCCTCGCCGCGTTGCGTATAGCGGTAGCAGCGATCATACGGCGTGAGCGTCGCGAGGATGACGCGGACGCGCCGCGCATGGGCCTGCGCGACGATCCGACGGAGGGCGCCCACGACCTCGGCGACGCTTCCCCCGCTCATCACGTCATTGATGCCTTCGAATACGATGACCACGCGCACGCCGGGCACCGCCAACGCATCGACCCCAAAACGTTGCACGCCCGGTGCGCCGTTGGTCCACCTTGGCACGACGATGCCGAGCGCGTTCCCGCCGATGCCTGCGTTCACGACGCGCCCGGATGCCCCCAGACGAGCGGCGAGGACAGAGGCGTAGGGGTCTCGTCGCGTGGCGCCATAATGAATCCCGACCGTGAGCGAATCGCCGAACACGACGACCGTGGGCGTCCGCGTCCCCGCGACCGTTGCGCGCGCGATCGGCCATCCGTCCACGGGCAAGCCGCTACCCATCGCCAGCGCCGCCAGCGCCGCCAGCGCCGCCATCACCCATGTCCTGCCAGGGATTCTCATGCGCCGCTCCCATCCCTTTCCCGCCCTCTCGTGACACCAGGCCGGTCGTGCCTGTCCGCGCCATTAAGCATACCAAGTGGCAGTGAGAGACGGTGAAGCCGCGCGGTGATGGCGCGGATAGCCCGGTAAGAGGACGACCCGCGACCTTGGCGCGCCCGCGTCGCGCCGACGATCATGCCGGCATCCTGCCCGTCCGGGCGTGCTGCCGGCGGGCGCAGCAAAGGAGAAAAAATAAATGAGGGCCGTTGAGCCGGCGTCCCCACAACGGCTCCACAACCCTCATCTGAAAGTATCGTAGCACCCCGACGGCACCCCACGCATGATGCAAAACTCACCTCTTTAGCTATGAGCCGTTGGCCGTTAGCCGTTAGCCGTTAGCCGTTAGCCGTTAGTGGCTAAAAGATGGGCGAGGGCGGACGAGAGGTCGGCGTCGATCCGCGCGCGCACGGCCGACGCCGTGGCGGTCCGAGTGGCCACCACCGGCGCAACGGTCTGCGCCAGCGACTGTTGCAAAGCGGCAATGCGCGCCTGGATGCGCGTGCGCAGCGTGTTCTGCTCGCTGCGCACCGCCGCGACGTCGATATGCACGTGGGCCTGTAGCCCGCTGAGGCGCGCCTGGAGCAGCAGGTCGACGCCGCCGATGTGGGCGCCCGACCCGCCCGCGGTCGCGCCCGTTCCCGGCGTCACGGTGACGTGCAAGACGGCGATGCCCAGCACGGACATGCCCGTGGCCACGTCGAAGTCGAGCACGCGCGAGACCGCGCCGCTGTCGATGCTGTCGACGTGGACGCGCACCGTCTCCTCCGTCTGGCTGATGGAGAGGGTCACGTCGGACTGCAGCCGCCCCTCCAGCTCGACCTCGGATTGCACCAGGTAGGTGTCGATGTCCGCGCGCGCCGCGCGCACCTGCCGGTCGATGGAGTCCTGCACCGTCTGCAGCGCGTCGAGGTCCCCGTAGGCCGTGGCGAGGATGGGCTCCTGCGCCGCCGCGTCGCTCAGCGCGGCGGAGGCCGCGGAGAGGGCTGAGCGGGCCGCGGCGCCCTGCGGATCGCCTGGGCTCAGCGCGTCGGAGCCCCTCGCCAGCACGTCGCGCTGCAGGGTCACCAGCCTGAGGGCGGCCGGCACGAGCAGCGCCGCCTCGCGCGTGGCGCGGTGCGACCGGTCGAGGCGGATCTGGGCATTCCGCGCGTCGAGACGCCCGATAACGTTGCCGTCCACCCCGGCCAGCGCGTTGTCGATGTCCGTGCCGAGGCGGCCGCGGATGGCGTTGACGGCGGCGGGGTCCGTCTGCTGCACGAGGCGCAGGTCGGAGAGGACGGCGGCGAGCGCCAGATGCACGCCCGTGGCCACGGCGTCGATGTGCCCGGTCAGGCGGTGCGCGTCCGCCACGTTGCGCAGCGAGAGCGCCAGGACGCCGAGCACGCGCGCGTCGGCGGTGACGCGCAGGGCCACGTTGGCCGTGTCCCGCTGCAGCCCGATGCGCGCCTGGGTGATGTCGGCGGTCGCGGTGATGGCGACGGAGTCGGCGGTCGCACTGACAGGCAGCGTCGCGGCGAGGGCGTCGTCGAACGCCTGGATATCGCCGTCGACGCGCGCATGCATCGCCGTCAGGGCCGCCAGCGCGCTCGCGCGCTCCGCGTCCAACATAGAGAGCAGGGCCGTGTCGTCATCCTGGGCGGTCCGCTGGGCGTCCGCCGCGCGCAGGGACACGACGATCGGGGTGAGGCGCGCGACGAAGCGGGCGCGCGCGGCGGCGGTCAGGCTCGGGGTGTTCTGAAGCAGCGTGGCCAGACCCCGCGCGTCCGCCAGCCAGGTTGCCGGCGCGGGCGCCGGAGGCAGGGTAGCGCCCGTGACGCTCATCGTTCCCGCCGCCGGGCGGCACAAACCGGCCAGTAAGAGGAGGGCCGCCGCCGTCAGGCTCAGCCCCCGTCGCCGGGACATGGTGATGCTCCTTTCTCTTTGCAGACGCCCTGACGCGCGCGGCCAGGGCGTCTGCAAGACGCGGGCGTATGCAAGACGCCCCTACCCAGCCCATGGTCCGCAATGACGTGGTCCAGGTGTCCCCGGCGCGCCGGTCGCGCGGTCACAGGCCGCTTTGGATCGCGGTGAGGGCGGAGACGACCGACCCGAGGTCGGCGTCGAGCGTCGCCTGGGTCTGCGCTATCTTCGCTTGCTGCAGGCTGATGCGACCGGTGATGCCGGCCAGGACCTGGGCGCGCAGGCCATCGAGGCGGGCCGTTAGCCCGGCGCGGAGGCGCGCCTCCGCGGCGAGGGTGGCGTGGATATCGGCCTTTGCCATGACGTTCAGGTCGCGCAGGATCGCGTTGAGGTCGAGGGCGAGCCGGGTCACGAGCGCGCGGACGGTCACGCTGAGGCGTTGCGCGTCGATGTGCGCCCGCGCGTTGAGCGTCACGATCTTGATCACGTTGAGGTCGGCCGTGATATTCACCAGCAGGCGGTCGGCCCGCGCGTTGAGGTCGGCGCTGATCTGATCGGCGCTGGCATGCACCGTCGTGGTGATGCCGCCGACCGTGGCGCTGATGTTGGCGCTGACCGTGGCGTCGACCGAGGCATCGAGTTGGTCGAGGTTGATCTGCAGGTCGGCGCCGATGCGGTCAATCGCCGCGGTGGTGTTCACCTGCGCGACCAGCAGCAGGTCGAGGCCCCCGTTCAGCATATCGAGGCGTCGCTGCACGCTTTCGGCCGTCCCGAGCCGCGACGCGAGCGTGGTCAACTGGCCCAGCAGCCGCGTCTTGCGGTCGGTGGACAGATTGGCCCCCGCGACGGCGGAGGAGACGGCGAGCAACTGCGATTCCACGTCGGTGACGCTCAGCCCCGTCGCGGCCGGCGCGATCGACGAGGCCGACGCGGCCGAGAAGGCGGGCGCGGGCGGCGTGACGGCGGCGCACAGGACGAGCATGGCGATGGTCAGCGTTGCAAGCGTTGCCAGGGCGCGCGGGCGCGTGGCGGAGGGGTGTGGTAGGCGTGGTAGGCGCATCATCGGTCTTTCTCCCTGGCTAACTACTGTGCCGGCACATGACGGGCGATGGCGGCGAGGTCGGACGCGGCGCTGGCCAGAGTCCCATTGATGGAGCCGATCAGCGGCCGCAGTATCCCGTCGAGCCCGCCCAGTTTGGACTGCGTGTCGGCGGCAAGCTCCGCCTTGAGGCCGTCCACCTCCGCGGAGAGCGAGAGCGTCAGCGAGGCCTCGGCGGCGACGGCGGCGGACACATCCGCATGCACGTTGACGCGCAGATTCGTCAGCAACAGGCTCAGGTCGAGCTTCAGCCGGCGCACCAAGGCATTCAGCGTGACGTTGAGGCGGGTCGTATCCACGTTGGCCCGGGCATGCAGGGTGGCGACGTGCAGCACATCAAGGTCAGCGATGACATTGACCAGCAGCCGGTCCGTCCGGGCCCCGAGCGTGGCCGAGATGGTGTCGGCACTGCCGTTGACCGTGATTGAGATACTGCCGACCGAGGCCACCACGTCGGAGGTGACGTTGGCCTCCACGCTGGCGCGCAGGGCGTCGAGCGTCACCTGCACCTGCGCCACGAGCCGGTCGACGCCCACCTGGCTGTCCACCTGCGCCTGCAGCAGGGCATTCTCGTCGTCGCGCAGCGCATTGACGCGGTCCTCGCCGGCCACGGCGTCGCCCAGCTGGACGCTGATCGACGAGAGGCGGGCCAGCAACGCGGACTTATCGGCGCCGGATAGGTTCGATCGCAAGACGCCAGAGGTCAGGCTGAGCACGCGCGACTCGAGCCCGGCCACCGAGCCCGTAATGGGGGGCAGGCTGGACAGCGGCACATCCCCGAGCAGGTTGGGCAGCGGCGCGCTGAGCAGCGAGTTCTCATCCGCCAGCAGCGTGGGGTCGGGCGGCAGGCCCCCGCTCCCACCGGTTGCCGTCGACGCGACGGTCGTGGCGATGGCCGAGGGCACGGGCGAAGCGGATTGTGCGGGCGAGACGGTGGCGCTCGCGGCAAGCGTGACGGCGGCGGCGGCGGCGGGGCTGGCGTTCGACGCGGCGCGGATCGGCGCCGATGCGCCGAGGAGGGATGATATAAGGACAGCGACGGGGACGACCACTCCGGCGACGAGGACGCCGGCATGGGCAGACGGGTGGGACACACTGGCCTCCTAGGACGCAAACGGTTAGACCAGGCGATGGCGGACGAGCGGGCGACACCGGCGGGGAGGGAACGGCAATTGGACTATGGTCAAACAGTCTCTCGCCCTATGTCCTCGCGCACCTCTATCATCATCGGCATAGAAAGGGCGGTACGATAGACCCATGAGGGCTCCGACATGCCGAGGCGGGGGCCGCCCGGG
>JAABUZ0100005659.1_pt1 | contig 16224 bp, 18 predicted proteins | sample 5562091 | NCBI WGS metagenome assembly JAABUZ01 (sample SAMN12813069, study PRJNA571459) | rock metagenome | isolation source: Antarctica rocks | place: Antarctica: Victoria Land, Linnaeus Terrace sud | collected 2015-12-21
TCAGCGGGTCATCCCACGAGGAAACGACGGGAAACCGGGAACGCATCATCCGTGGAAACAGGGCTATCGACAGCGACAGGACAGAATCGCTGAACAATTAGAGTGACAGAATCGCTGGACAACAACAGAAAAAACTGAGGGATGTTGGTCAACCGCACGATACCAACGGACAGAAGGAGGATCGAATCGGTGGGAACTCGACACGACCTCGGGGGAGGCGGTGCGTATTTTCGCGGGCGCAAAGCCGATCAGCCGACAAATGGACTAGCGGGCGAGGATACGGTTTGGGAGAACAGTCTCCTGGACCAAGTCGCCGTTTCCGGCGATCCGGTCGAGCAGCCGGGATACGCCGAGGCGGCCGATCTCGTAGGCGGGCTGGATCGCGGTCGTCATGAAGGGGGAGTAGTCATCCAGCGCGGGAACGTCGTAAAATGAAGCGACACCGATATCCCGCGACATATGCAGCCCTGCCTCGGTTAAGGCGTGCAGAGCCCCGACGGCCAACCGGCTGTTGCCGATGAAGAGGGCTTCCGGGTGGTCTTCGGACTGCATCAATTCCTTGACGAGCAGGTACCCGGTTTGTTGGCCGTACGGTCCAATCTTGATCAAGCTCGGCCTCACCTCCACACCGGCGTCCGCGAGTGCCTGCTTGTAACCCGTGAGACGGTCATGCCCGGTGAAGCTTGCGGTCGGTCCGCCAACGTACGCGATCCGTCGCCACCCGGCGTCGAGCAAATGCCGGGTAAGGACATAGGCACCCCCGCAGCTATCGCCGCGGACGATGTCACTTTGTATACCCTCCACTTTACGGTGGAGTTGGACGAAGGTCATCTCGTGCCGCTGCAAACGACGCAACGACGGGGCGCTTTCCGCAGTCGGGATGATGACCACGCCGTCGACGCGATGACGGAGGAGGACTTCGAGATAGCGGGCTTCCTTGGCGGGATCGTCGTCCGTGTTGCACAGGAAGAGGCTGTAGCCGCGCGATTCCGCCTCGTCCTCCGCACCGCGCGCGATCGTCGTCCAGAACGCATTGGTGATCGTGGGAAGAATAAGCGCGAGGGTGCCCGTTTGGCGCGAGCGGAGGCTGCTAGCCATCTGGTTGGGGATGTACTGCAGCTCCTCGATCGCCGCGTTCACCTTTGCGCGCGTGCCCGAATGCACGTAGCCCGTCTCGTTGATCACCCGGGAGACGGTGATCAACGAGACGCCCGCCCGTTTCGCCACATCGCGCATTGTCGTGATCACGAGCAACTCCCGCGAGGAAAGCACGGAGTGCGATCGAAGGATCGCCGATTCTTCGACATACTTCCTTCGCACAAACGCACGCACAGGAGACCGTAACAAAGCCAGTCAAGAAGCGGCAGATTTTGGATGCGACTGCCCTATCACTAGGGTATCATAGCACGTCAAGATATCTCGTTTGAAGAAAAATGCTAAACGCGTAGTCGCATGACATATCGACTGCGCCAAAATAGCGGATACTCTTCTCGCGTTTCCGCTCCAAAGTGACGCCCGGCATGGGCCTCCACGGAGCCTGCCCATCTGTCGTCTGTCCGACATCTTGACACCGGCGATTCGCCTATGGTAACGTTACCACACTTTCGATCGCAGAGGCGCATCCATCCGTATCGTTCGGAGATGAGAGGAAGGGATATCAGGATCAATCCGAATGTGCGGCGGAATGCCGCATGGCAACATCGGCACCCTGATCAAAGTCGAAGAGGACGCCGAGCGAAGGAGTTCCGATTCCTGCACTTCGTGGCGGCGGAGCACGGCTCCGACCTGTTCGACAGCGGGATCGTGACACCCGTGGTCGGCTGGACCGACAAGTATCCGGGCGTCGCCAAGCTCCCCGACGCGCCCGTCTGGAAGAAGATGTTGGAGGAGGCGAAGCCACGGCTGCGCCTCGCCTCGGAAGTGCTCACACAGGTGCAGCGGCAGGAAGGATTCCAGCGGGCTTTCGAGGCGATCATGTTCAACAAGGGAGACATCAAGGCGGAGATGAAGCGCTGGAACCAGGAAGTGCAGGAGGCGCTCGGCAATCTCTAGTCAATGTTGCTCATGCCCGACATGGTCGCGACATGGCCCCCCGAATGCGTGGAGAGGGTGCAATGGCGAATCCGGCACGCCGTTTGAGGTCCGGCATGCGCCTTGATGCGTGAAAAGAAGTCGGCAAGTAGTGAAGGCGGCATGATATGAGCGGCAATGATTCACGACCGTGGTACCGGCGCTGCTACCGCTGGGGGCAGACGAATCTCACCGAACGCGATCCGGTCCGCTACGACGGCGAATGGTGGCGGCAGCAGTGGCGTCGGACCCGCATCCAGGGCGTCGTCGTCAACGCGGGCGGCATCGTGGCGTACTATCCGAGCGCATACCCGCTGCACCATCGCGCGCACTATCTCGGCGACCGTGATCTCTACGGCGAAATCGTCGCGGCGGCACGGGAGGAAGAGCTGACGGTACTCGCGCGGATGGATTCCAACCGTGCCGACGAGCGGTTTTATATCGAGCATCCCGACTGGTTCACGGTGGACGCGCACGGCAAGCCCTACCGATCGGGTGACCTGTACATTGCCTGTATCAACAGCCCCTACTACGACACCTACCTACCCGGCATTCTGCGCGAGATCATCGAGCGGAGTCGGCCGGAGGGCATCACCGACAACAGTTGGAGCGGCCTCGAACGTCGGCATATCTGCTATTGCGGGCACTGCGCGCGCTCATTCCGCGTTGCGACCGACCATGCGCTGCCCCGCGCGCATGACTGGGACGACCCGATCTATCGGCAATGGATCGCCTGGAGCTATGCCTGCCGGATCGCGGTCTGGGAACTGAACAACCGCGCGACCAAGGACGCGGGCGGGCCCGATTGCCTCTGGATCGGCATGAACAGCGGCGACCTGATCGCCCAATCCATGCGCTTCCGGGACTACAAAGCGATCTGCGAGCGCACCGAAATCATCATGCTCGATTCGCAGTGGCGGCAGGGCGCGCGCGGTTTCCAGAGCAACGGCGAGATGGGCAAGCTCGTCCACGGCCTGCTCGGCTGGGAGAAGCTGATCCCTGAGAGCATGGCGATGTACGCGGCGGGGCAGCCGAGCTTCCGGGTGGCGAGCAAACCCGGACCCGAAGCGCGCATGTGGGCGGTCGAAGGCTTCGCCGGGACGATCCAGCCGTGGTGGCACCATATCGGTGCGTACCACGAGGATCGCCGCCAGTACCGCACCGCCGAGCCCCTTTTCCGCTGGCACGAGGCGCACGAGCACTACCTCGTCGATCGCCGCCCGGTCGCATCCGTTGGACTTATCTGGACGCAGGAAAATTACGACTTCTATGGCCGCGACGACGCCGAGGCGCGCGTCGCGCTCCCGCAACGGGGTTTCGCGCAGGCGCTGATCCGGGCCCGCATTCCATACCTGCCTGTTCACGCCGACCACATCGAGCGCGACGCGGCGGAGCATGGCCTCGCCGCGCTGATTCTCCCGAATCTCGGCGCGATGTCCGATGCACAATGCGCGAATGTCCGCCGGTTCGTCGAGAACGGCGGCAGCCTGATCGCCACGGGCGAGACCAGCCGGTACGATGCGTGGGGCGACGTACGGGCGGACTTCGCACTGGCGGATCTCTTCGGCGTGCATGCCACCGGCACACATCATGGCTCTTTGGGCGCCGCCGATCCGAGTTGGGATACCTGGGCGGGGCACACCTACCTCCGGCTCACACCGGCCTTGCTGGCCGGCGTGGATGGTCCGCAGGTCGGCACGGAACCGCCGATTGTTGCTGAGCGCCACCCCGTACTGCGCGGCTTCGAGGAGACGGATATCCTGCCGTTCGGTGGCCGGCTTGAGGTCGTCCGCCTGGTGGAGACGGCGGAAGTACCGGCCACCTTCATTCCGCCATTCCCGATCTATCCGCCGGAAACCTCCTGGATGCGCGCGCCCCAGAGCGACCTGCCCGCCCTCGTCCTGAACAGGCCGACTGACCGGAGCCGTGTCGCCTATCTGCCCACCGATATCGACCGCTGCTTCGGGCGGGACAACCAGCCGGATCATGGCGATCTGCTGGCCAATCTCGCGCGCTGGGCGATCGGGGAGGCGCTTCCGCTCCGGGTCGAAGGGCCGGGCCTCATCGACTGCCATCTCTATCACCAACCCGGTCGCCTCGTCCTTCACCTCGTCAATCTGACGAGCGCCGGGACCTGGCGGGCGCCGGTCGATGAGTTGATCGCCGTCGGCCCGCTCGCGGTACATGTGCATATCCCGGCGGACATCGCGGGGCAATCGGTGCGCCTGCTCGTCGCCGACGAAACGGTTGCCGCGCAGGTGGCGGATGGGTGGGCCCATTTCACGGTCACGGCGGTGCGCGATCATGAGGTCGCGGTAATCGCGTGAGGCTCGGATAGGGAAAGGATGATCGCGCGATGCACTACCGGATGCTGGGTCGAACGGGATTGCGAGTGTCGGAGGTCGGTTGCGGCGGCGCGCCGCTCGGTATCCCCAATTACAACGAGAAGTGGGATCCATGGGCCGAGGAGACGACGGCGTCGGTCGTCGCCGCGCTCCACCGCGCCATCGACCTCGGCTACAATTACTTCGATACCGCGCCCTCCTACGGAGACGGCCGCAGCGAGGAATTGATGGGGCAGGCGCTAGCGGATCGCCGCTCGAATATCTATCTCGCGACGAAGTCTGAGTGGAAGGAAAAAGGGCGCGACTGGGTGATCGCGCGGGTCGAGAGTTCCCTCCGCCGCCTCAAGACTGACTACATCGACCTCGTGCAGTTCCACGGCAACGACTACCTGCCCGAAGACTTCCGCTGGATCATGGAGAACGGGCCAATGGACGCGTACCAGCAACTCCAGCGAGATGGTAAGGTCCGCTTTCTCGGCATCACGGCAGAGGAGCCGGTGACGTTGCGACCCTTCATCGAGACGGACCGCTTCGATGTGATTCAGATCCGCTACAACATCATCTACCAGGAGGCATGGCACACTATCCTGCCGATGGCGCGGGAGCGGAATATCGGCGTCGTGCTGATGCGGCCGCTGAGCAGCGGCATCTTCCAGAAGCTGCTGCGCACTGCCCGGCCCGACATCGATCAGTACGTCGATCTCAATGAACTCGCCCTGAACTACGTGCTCTCCGACCCGCATGTCTCGACCGCGATTGTCGGCATGCGTCGCACCGCCGAGGTCGAGCGCAACAACGCCGTCTCCGATGCCGTGGAGCGGCGGATCGATCTCGATTGGCTCCACGAGCGCCAGGTTCGGGCGTGACGCATGGCCCGGAGGAGGATGGCATGGCCGACGATATCCGCTGGGACATTCTGACAATCGGGCACCTGAGCCGGAACAAGTTCTGGGGAGAGTCGGACAGTCGGGCGTACCGTTCTCCCCGCTGCACATGCACGCTCCTACGCACCGGTGGGCGGACGATCATCGTCGACCCGAGTTGCCCGCCCGACGAGATGGCGACCGTGCTCGACGAGCGGACCAGTCTCAAACCCGAGGCCATCGACAGCGTCTTCCTGACCCACTTCCACGGCGATCATCGCTACGGCATCGCGGCGTTCCCACATGCGGGGTGGTTCATGGCGCACGAGGAAATCCAGGATTGGGAAGGCCGTCTCCCGGCCGACAGCCCGGACCGCACGATCCTGGCGCACGTGCGGCCGATCGATGGCGAGCTTCTCCCCGGAATCGCCCTCATCGCGACGCCCGGGCATACACGGAGCCATGCCTCGCTCCTCTTCATGAGCGAAGGAAGACATGTCGTCATCGCCGCCGACGCGGCGATGACGCGGGATTTCTTCCACGCACGGGATTATTACTTCAATACCGAAGACCCGGCGCAAGCGGTTGCGTCCATCGAGCAAATCGCCGCCATCGCGGACATCATCGTGCCCGGGCATGACAACCTCTTCCTCAATCCCCGCTGAGCGCCTGCCCCTCCCTGTCATGTCGTTGCTACCGTGAAAGAGTATCAGACGTGCAGGGTGATTATTCCCCCTTCGACGGTGACCGGATACGTCTCGATGGATCCGTCGGGTTCCACGGTCACCTCGTACGTTCGCACGCGAGTCTTGTGCGGGTTGAAGATCGACTGGCCGGTGGTAATGTCGAATTCCCAGCCGTGCCAGGGGCAGCGGAGGATTTCGCCCTCGCGGCCCCAGATGTACTCGCCGGGCTTGCACGGCATCGCCATCCCCTTGATCGACCCGAGGCACAGGGGCGCAGCCTGATGCGGGCAGCGGTTCCGCAGGGCGAAGTATCGCCCATTGACGTTGAAGACGCCGATGGAGCGTCCCCCGACCTCGACGATCTTCCGCGCGCCCGGCGGCACCTCGCTCACGCGCCCGACGATGTATCCCTGCATCCGATCCTCCACCAGTCGCTACGCCAGACCGTACCACTCACGCGCGTTCTCGGTGAAGATGCGGCGGCGGAGCGTTTCGGGCATCTTCGGGAAGGCGTGCGTCGGCGAGTCGAAGTCCCAGTGGGGGTAGTCGCTCGCGAACATCAGGATGTGCTCGGCGTCCATCATCTCGAATACCTGCAAGAGCCACTCGGGGTTCTCCGGCTTCTCGATCGGTTGGCTGGAGAAGCGGATGTGGTCGCGCACGTATTCCGACGGCGGCTTGAGCACCCACGGCACCTCGGAGCGGAGCGACTTCCACTCCATATCGAGCCGCCACATCAGGGCGGGGAGCCACGCCACGCCGCCCTCGGTCAGGACGATCTTGAAGCCGGGGAACTTCTCGAACACCCCCTCGGTGAGGAAGCTGACAACGTGCGCCTGGAACGCGAGCGCGAGGCAGGTGTGCCACTCGATGTAATGCGTCGGGTAGCCGGGGCTGGGCTGGGCATTGATGCCGATGCCGTCGGTGCCGGGGTGGATGTTGAACTTCAGACCGTGCCGCTCGCACGCCTCGTAGATCGGGTAATACTGCCGCTGCCCGAACGGCGCGCGCGCGCCCGAGTCCGTCATCACCTGGACGAAGTGGGGGTGGCCCGCCCACCGCTCGATCTCTTTCGCGGCGGCGATCGGGTCCTGCGTGTTCACCCAGATCGATCCCTTGAAGACGCCGTCGTGGTTGTACTTGGAGAGCCATGTGTCGGCGAGCCAGTCGTTGTGCGCGGCGGCGATGGCCGTGCCGAAATCGGGGTCCGGGTGCTGGTTGGCGAAGGCACGAGGCAGCAGGATCGCGTAGGCGATGCCGTATTCGTCGATCAGTTGCTTGCGCAGGAAATCCGGGTCGGAACCGGCCGGGCCGCCGTCCGGCGCCTTGGCGTCCAGCCGCGAGCCGTGCATCGGGTTGCTGAAGAAGCCTCTCCCGCCGCCGGAATAGCGATCCCGCCACGGCATCGGCAGGTACTGCTTGAACTCCTCCATGCTGCGCGGAAAGACGTGCACATCGCAGTCGATGATGCCCTCGCGCGCGTGCTGCGTGCCGGTTGGTCGTGTCTCAGTCATCGTCATCCGTTCCAGACCCCCTTTGTTCATCCCGCGTTCGGCGCTCGCCGACGCTCATGCGTATATCACGCCCGTACCGGCGACGGCTGCGGTACATGAACTGCCGCGCCGGTCCGTTCCGCCTCGTAGATCGACTGGACGACGGCGAGGGAGTGCAGCACGTCCTCGCCACGGATCACCGGGTCGCGTCCCCGGTATGGTAGATCCCGCCGCCAAACGTCACGCCGAAGCCCTCCTGTGCGGAAACGAACGAGACGTCCGTCAGGTCCGTGGGTGGACCGTCGCCGGGTGGCGCTACGGCGAGGTGAATCGCTGGCGACTGCGTGCGGGACAAATCAATCATCCCGTGCCCCGACACAGGCGCGGGCATGGCGCTCGCCTGCGGGTTGACTCGCGGCGCCGTTGATCGCGCCGGTGTGCCCGTCGGGGCAAGGGTCGGCGATGCGGGGGATCCGGCGATGGGCGTGGAAACCATCGTGTGCGACATGTTGCAGGCGGCGAGCAGACAGAGGCAGCAGACAAGCGTCTCGGAGCGACAACGGCGATAATGCAGCCTCACGACAAATCCTTTATGGCCCGGTGGCGCGGTCCCACGCAATAGATGCCGCCCAGTCAATCAGCCCGTAGTAGCCAGACAGCCCCGCGCCGCCCGCGAGCGGCCCCGCGATCCGTCGTGGCGCACTGCCGTTCAGGTCGAGCAACCAGACCGCGTCCTCCCGCACCGCCAGCAGGTGCGTACCGTCCTTCGCCCAGCGCGGCGTCACCCCGCCAATTCCTCCCGCGGACGGTGTCATCGCCCGCATCCCCGTCCCATCCGCGTTGGCGACCCACACCGCCGCCGTCCGCTGCCAGGCCGCGATGGCCTCCGGGCCGAAGCCCGGCACGATCGGGGCGCCGTCGCGGGTCGGCGAACCGGCGGCAACCCGCGCGAAGACGAACCGAGCGCCATCCGGCGACCATGCGGGATCGAGCGAAACGGTATTCGATGGCTGCGGGAGTGGCTGACAGATCCCCGCAGGCATCGTGCAAAGGGTCAGCGCTTTCCCTCCCTTCCAGACTTCCCGCGCTTCCCCCGCGACAAGCAGGAGATGATGGCCGTCCGGGGACCAGGCGATCCACGCGGGGTTGACCAATGTCTCGGCGAGGATCGTCGGTGTGCCACCCGTCAGCGCCACGCTCGTGAGGTCGAGACCGTCGGCGGCGATGGACCCCGAGCCGTGCTCGTCGACCCAGAAGAGGAGGCCCCGCCCGTCCGGCCACCATCCGGCAACGATCAGGAGGTCGTTGGTCGGTCGCGTGGGGAGGGGCAGTTCATTGGGAATCCCCCTGGCGACCGGGATCGTGAACAGCGGGCCATTGTGCCGCGGCCAGAGCGTGCTATAGGCGATGGTTGTCCCGTCGGGGGACCAGGCGAAGGAGACGACCGACTCCGCTTGTGGATGAGCGGGGATCAGATCGCGCGGCATCCCCTCCGCAGGCACGAGCCACAGCCCGTTCCCCACCGCAGGCTGTGCGCCTCGCGGAATGACCGCGAGGAGATCGACGGTTGGTGACCAGGCAAATCCGGGAATCGGCTCGACGGGCGGCGCGTAGCTGAAGCCGAGGACATTGGCGACGGAGGCGACGAGCGCCCGATGCGCGCCCTGCCCAACGGCACGCACGACCCAGAGTTGCCGTTCCCCGTTCCCGGCGTCGCTGCGGACGAGGTACGCGAGCCAGCGCCCATCGAAGGACCAGGTGGGATGGGAGACGGGACCCGCCGCGGGAATCATCCGCAGCGTGCCTGCGTCGCCGTCGAGGAGGTACAAGCCGCCCGCCGAGACAAACGCGAGCGTCCCCTGGCCGTGGAACGCGACAGCGGCGACGGTTGGTTGCATCGCGGCGGCAGATTCCATCGGCGTGGGCGACATGGTCGCGGTATGGACGAGCCGCCCGTTCGGCTCCCCACAGCCGGTGAGGAGGAGCAACGAGAGCATCGCGAGAAGCATGACCGGGCGCTGCATCTTCTTCCCCGCCATGATGGATAATGCAACCGGACGTGTCACCATCACGATGCCGGGGTCGCCGTTGGGCCGGGCGGCGCGACGGGGGGCACGACCGGAGTGGGCGTGTACGGCCCATTCGGTGCTATATAGGGCGGCGCGTACCCCTGCGGCGGGAGCGTGGACACGGGTCCGACCGAGGGGAAGGGTGGGGGCGTCGGCGGTGGCCCACTCCCCGACGCGGGCGCCGGTCGCGTGGCGATCGGCGGGGCGGGGGCCGCCGTCGGCACGGGACCGGGGAGGGTCGGCCCCGGCTGGGTCGCCGGCCCTTCCGCCTGCACCCGCAGTTCCCGCCGATTCTGCCCCGGCGCTTCGAGGATCGTAAGCAGCCCCTGGTAGCCGTCCCCGCCCGGCAGCGTCCACACGCTCCACGCGTACGGCCCGTCCGCGCCCCCCGCGACGCGCGTCCAACCCGCCACCTGCACCTGCTGCGCGTAGAATGCTTCGAGATCCGCCGCGCGCTTGTCGGTCAGGGCGGTCGCCTCCGAGGTGAAGCGATTATTCCCGCCACCACTCCCATTCGGTTGCACCGGCACACCCGCCGGTGGCGCGAGGGCGGGCAGCCGTCCCACCCCCGGCAACAGCGGCGGGCCGGGTGCGGTTGGCATGAAGCACGGCCCCGGCCCCGTGGCATCAACATGCACGCGCACGTCGGCCTGCCCGCTCGCTTCGGGAGCGGCCGTCACGGTCAGGAAAGGGGCGGCACCGATCGTCTGGCAGAAGGTGGCGGCGGTATCGTTCGGTGCAGTGGCTTGGAAGCCGCCCCCGAAGGGGCCGACCGGCGGCTTCGTCCAGCCGAGGGCGGCGAGTTGCTGCCCGTAGGCTTGCAGGATGTCCGCGGGCGCGCCGGGCGCGTCGAAAATCACGTCCCAGAGCACGGTGTCCTGCCCGCGCCGACGCACGACGCTGCCGACGACGCGGCTGTTCGATGGCTGCGGCAGAGCGAGGGGCAGGTCGCTCGCCACCTGACCGGGGAGCAGATCGGCGGCCTGCTGCTGACTCGTCGGACCACTACCGGGCACGGTGAGGAAGCGTCCGATAAGTTCGCGCAGTGCGGCGGGATCGTCCGTCGGATCGGCGCGGGCGATGGCAGGTCCGCTCCGGCCCGATGTTGCCACCACCGCGAGGCCGAGCGCGATGCCCACGAGGACGATGCTGCCGACGTTCATTCGTTTCCCGTAACGCATGACATTCCCTCCCTACCCTTGCCCCGAGAGGGATCATCCTTCGGGGTTACGATCGTTACCACAGCACGCTCCTGCATCAGGAGGATACCGCAGGCGGTCTCCTCATTCGAGGGGTAGCGCTTGATGGGGATCATACCCGGCGCGCATCATCACGCGACCCGTATCCACAATGACGTTGCCACCCTCCCGGCTGATCGGCATCCAGTCGAGCGGGCGCGCGACGAAATCGGCGGGGCGGTTCGTCGGCCCCCTGAGGACCGTGCCCGTTTTCCCGTCATACATCGCGCCACAACAGGGGCATCCCAGCTTCCCACCGAGCGCGGGGCTGGGTGACGGCACCGTGCAGCCTTCCACCGGACACTTCCAGTAGATCGCGATCACCGTATCGGTCGTCGCCGGAAGCAGATAGAACCGGCCATCGGTGTTGCGGACGTAGCGCTGCGCGGCGAGCGTTGCGCGGATCTCCGCGATGCTGCCCGCGTTGATCTTCGTGCCGAATGCACCGATGCGTTTAGCGGCGGGCGTCGCGGTCGGTCGCGTGAGATCACAGCCAGCGAGGAGCGCGGTCACAGCCGCGCCTGCCGCCCAGCCGAGCAGGGTTCGTCGCGTGGAGCGGCGTGGCCGTGCCGACCGCATCGTCTCATCCATTGGCCGCGCTCCCGCCGTACGCTCCCTCGGAACGCCACACGCTTCTATCTCCCCGCATCCGGGGACTGGATCAACCGGCCCCCTCGATAGCTGGGAAACTCCCGCTCCGTCTGGACCGCGAGCGTCCGGGCATCGAGTCGCTGGAGGAGGGGGGGAATGTTGGGAAGCAGGATGTGGCTGTCACCCTCGCCCTGTTTCGGCCCGAAAACGAAGATGCTCTGCCCGTCGGGCGCGGGAAGTACCCAATTGATCGTCCGGCCGGGCAAGGCATCGGCCGCAACGGTGTTCCGCGTGAGGTCCAGCTGCGTCAGCCCGAGGCTATGGAAGGTCTGCGCATCGTGGCCATCGAGCAGGGTCTGGACACCGGAGAGATACAGGGAACGTCCATCCGGCGCGTAGATGGCATCACGACTCGTTCCGACAGCGGGGGGACCCTTTGCGGCGACGGGCTGCGAGATGAGACCCAGGATGTGCAGCAGGCCGGATCCACCCGTGAGACTGATCGTGCGCGCAACGGTGAGATGCTGCGTGTCAATGAGCGTCACCCGGTCCGCATCGGCATGGACGATGGCGATCTGCCGACCGTCGGGAGAGCGCGCGATCCCCGGCGAAAGTACCGCCCGCACCGCTTCGCCCTGCACCATGCGGCCCGTTGGCCAGTTCCCCGTTGTCACCTCCGGAAGCGCGAGCCGCCCGCGTTCAGCGCCCGTGTGCAGATCGTAAGCGATGAGCGAGACCGGCCGGGGACCCGGCGCGGTGGCGGCAGGCGCTGCGGTGATGAACCGGTACAGGGCCTGCGCGTCCGCATCGATCAGGGTCGGCAAATAATCGTTCGACGGCGCGGCGCTCACCGTGGCGAGGAGACGACCGTCCGCGGTGTCCAGCACGTCCCACTCATTCGACGATGCACTGCCGGACGGATACAGCTGGACGACGAGCCGGGCGCCGTCGCGGCTGAGGCGCGTGCCGAGGACCGGAGCAGGAGGATGGAAACTTCCCCGCGCCGCACCCGTCCGGTTATCGCGGACCGTCACTGTTGTCTCGCTGGGCGTCGAGTACGGCCCATCCGTCCGGACGTAGTCGAACGTTGCCAACAGCGCGCCGTCCGGCGAGACGGTCATGAAGCGGGTGGCGAGGCTCAGGGGAGGACGATCCTGCCGGTCACCGAGTGTCCGGGCATCGAGCGGCACGAGCGTCATGCCGGGCGGTAACTGGTCGGGAGGTGACCCGAGGGGCACTTCGAAGAGATAGAGGTCGGTCGGCGGGCCGGCGCGCTGCTGCGCAATCGTCCGTGACAGACCACAGCCGCTCAGGAGGAGCGGGATCAGGCCGAGCGTGCAACCAATTGTGACGAGTTTCCGCATCGTACCCTCCCGTCGTCTCCATTATCGCGCGTCCGCTTGCGTTACTTCCATTACCGCATATTCCTTTCGCTCATCCTTGGTCTCGTCGGCGCGCTCATCGGCAGCGCGGTCGGCTGGTCGATGCATGGCGCGCTCAATGCGGTACTTGTCTCATTGGCCAGTGCGCTGCTTGGTGCGCTACTGCTATGCGTCGTCTTCCAGTTCATCGTGCCCGTGTAATACGAATACGGGCGACTGATTGTCCGGACTCAGTTCGCCATGGACGTGTGATGTTGGTCGTCTCGCAGACCCAGGAGGTTCTCAAGCACACTGCAGAAATAGGCAAAGCGTGAGCCGCGGATACCTCGTTGTGCTTTGGTAATTGATCGAGCTTGATACAAGATGCTGACGAACGCATCCATATCTCCTTTGCCCCAGCTCTGAAAGTCATTCACGATTCGGGCCGTACTTTGATTGAGCGTTGCTTTGTCGGCAAACTCACGCGAGAAGTCGGACACAAAATTCAGGATTGTTCTACTGAGTTCATCTTGGTACTTTGGCGGACGACCACGCTTACGTTTGATAACTCCTTCTGTCGGTATATCAGGCAATGGCTTGATGCTTCGATGAGTGATTGGAGACTGGTGTAAGAAGTCACTATTTGAAGGGTTGCGTATTCGAATATTCGAATAATCATTCCCACTTTTTTCTTCTTTAATTGGGTATTCTTCTATCTGCCAATCTGGCATTTCCGGATGTGTCGGTCTTGGCACTTCTTGAAGTGCCAGATTGGCACTTCTGGATGCGCCAACCATTTTTTTGAGGACATAGACGTTTGTTAGTCCGAGTCCGCGGCGTTTGATTTCGAGGAGTCCCGCTTCCTGGAGTTCCTGGAGATAGCGGATCACACTGCGCTTCCCTGCGCCAATATCATGGGCTAAGGTTTCTTGACCGGGGAAGCAGCTATCTTTCTGCCATGCATAACTCAATAGTGCCATAAATGTGACTTTGGCACCTGCAGTGACATCGCTTCGACGGAGCAACGCGTTGGGGATTTGCGTGAATCCCTCTCTCAGAGATTCATCTTCTATAATGATGACTTCTTGTTCGTTCGGTCTATGTGTTTCAGGCATACCAGAACCTCTTAAGCACTTTATATCCACTCATGGTCTCTGCTACGCTCTTCGTGATGATGGAAGACGGTGGGTAGTGAGGCCTTCGGGTGCTACTGCCGACCGGTTTCCCTATTTGCCCACCTTTTTACATTGATGATCAAACGCCCTAATCGCCGGCTGCTTCCAACGGTTGTAGCGCTATCTGCGCCAAGTACTCATCGAGAGCACTCTGCACGACCTCGTAATCCTTGCTGTCCAGTTCAAGTGCATACCGCTTGATCGCTTTGATCGTTTCCGGCCGCAGATGCGTCGTGTACTTCTCCACTTGTGGTTTCGCGGGTTTGTCCGTTCGTGGAGTTGTGGAATTGTCCACTTGTGGGTTTGTATACAAATTAGCTGGTTTCACCGCCTGTCGCTGCACGAGGGGGGTACGCTGTGACATCATGCTTTGAAGATCAGTCTTGCTCATGTGAACCTCTCTGCTAGCTGCATATACGCGACTGCGCCAGGATGACTCTTATCGTAGAGGACGATGGGTTGACCGGCGAGGGAAGCTTCGATGTGCTTGACGCTGAAATCGATGTTAAAGGGGTAGAGCAGATCAGGGTACGCGTTCTTCGCCTCATCGAGCACGATTCGACTGATGTTGGTCCGTGCATTGACCTTTGTCGGAAGGATGCCGGTAATCCTGAGTTTCGGGTTGAGCCCTCGGCACACCTGATCAATCTGTGCCAGCGCTTGGGAGAGCCCTTGCATCGCCAGAAAATGCGCCTCAAGCGGAATCAGCACCTCGTCGCATGCCGCGAGCGCACTCACGGTGAGATAGCTTTCAGCCGGAGGAGTATCAACCACGATAACATCGAAGAGTTCCTCAAGTGGCTCGAGTAGCCCACGTAACATGCCGATCTGGGTTGCTTTCATGCCATTCTCAGTGTCAGAGAGATCGGGATGCGCCGGGAGCACGGCAAGCCCAAACGGAGTGTAGGTAATGACCTCGGCTGGAGTCGTGTCAATCGTGGTAAAGAGGTGGTTGATATTCTTCGTCAGTGCCAAAGGATCAATGCCAACGGCAAGGGTTGCATTCGCCTGCGAGTCGAGATCGACAAGGAGTACTCGCTTGCCCCTGAGATAGAGAGCCGTTGCGAGATTGACTGCCGTGGTTGTTTTTCCACTGCCACCTTTGCGAATAGCGACCGCAATTTTCCTTGCCATATTGGTATACTTCTCCACTTGTGGATTTGTAAACTAACCCACTTGCAGTGTACGTACAGTGCTGCTCGTTTGTCAAGCAGGGAACACGGACATCGTACGCGAATGCTCGGTGCGGATCTTGACGCGATTGCTCAATGGATGGCGACAGTGCTCACATGGCATTCAACGCCTTCTCAAGTCCTCGCAACCCCCGCCGCGCAAGCGCAACCATGGCCGCCAGTTCATTGGATGGTCTTCGCCCAGTGATCCGGATAGAGGTCGCCGCGTTCAGGATGTTGAGTTCGGCGGTCTCCTACCACATCGTCTTGTCAGACTGCGCTTTCTCATCCTGCGTTCTCCTCGGATCGTTCTCCCTGTAGAGATAGTCTGGCGGAATGCGCCGGTCCAGTTTGGCGCATTCCGCCATTCTTGTTTGCCGGGAATTCCTCCCAAGCCGCATTGAGCACCGCAATCTGGATCTGATAGCACAAACGCGCGGGCACCCCGCGTCGCTCCTCCTTGAGCAAGGCCGCGCTGCGCAACTGTTTGCGCGCCGTCTCCTGCTCGCGGCGGCTCAATCCCGTCTCCACCTCGATCTCCTCCTGGGTCTTATAGATCCAGCCGTCGGGGTCGCGCTGGGTGCCGGACCACTGGAACAGGCTCGCGAGGAAGACGGTGGCGGCGACGCCGCCCGTGATCGCATTGAGCGACGGGTAGTAGACGACCGGCCGACCGATGCCGCGCAGGAAGTCGGACAGTCTCATCCTGGCACCCCTTGCTCGCCGCGTCGCGCGGCGCTCATTTGGGGCGGGTGATGAAGATCACCCGCCCGACGATCTGTGCCTGGTCGGTGAGCGGGATCGTGTGCCCGTCCGCGTCACCCCGCAGCGCCACCGTGCCCCGCTCCCGCACCAGCCGCTTGACGTAGACCTCCCCCTCGACGACCGCCACGACGAGGTCGTTGACCTGCGCCGCCGCGTCCCCGTCGAAGATGACGTAGTCTCCCGCCCGAATCTCCGGCTCCATCGAGGTCCCCTGCGCCACCACCCCGAGGATGTTCGTTCGCCGTCCCCGCCGGAACGCCGGTGGCAGGTAGAGGTACTCGTCCGCCGGCCGCCCCGGCCCCATCGAGGCGACGACGTTCTGGACGATCGGCACCGGCAGGGGCGTGTGGGCGCGCAACTCCTCGAGGATGTCGTCCACCGAGCGGGGCGGGGGTG
>JAABUZ0100005660.1_pt1 | contig 16224 bp, 11 predicted proteins | sample 5562091 | NCBI WGS metagenome assembly JAABUZ01 (sample SAMN12813069, study PRJNA571459) | rock metagenome | isolation source: Antarctica rocks | place: Antarctica: Victoria Land, Linnaeus Terrace sud | collected 2015-12-21
AATCTACTCGCATGGTTCGTGCGGCGTGGCCAGCGGGGGAGCGCGCCGCGTGAAGAGGTAGACGGCGCAGCCCAGGGAGACCACCCCCATGACGGCGATCAGGAGGCGGTAATCGACGATCGTGGACAGAGCGGCGCCCACGGCGATCGAGATGGTCTGCGGCACGCTAACCATCGTGTCGGCCGCCGCGTAGACGCGCCCCTGAAGCGCGGCGGGGGCGCGGCGCTGCAGCGCCGTCCCGAAGCCCACGACCACCCACGGTAACCCCGCGCCCGCGACGACAAACCCGCCCACGACCACCGCGAGCGCCCCACTGACCAGCGGGAGTTCCCCGAGGGCGAACAGCCCCAGACCGAGGGCGATCAGGCGAGCGTCGCCGATGCGACGCAGGACCCGGGCCGCCGTGAGACCGCCGCCGATGGCGCCCACCCCCTGCACGGCGCTCAACACGCCGAGGAACGCGGGCGGCCGGTGGAGCCCTTGCCCGACAACCGCGAAGACGAGCGTCTCGGAGAAGCCGATGACGAGCAGGGCCACCGCCACGGTGAACACGATCTGCCGCAACGCTACGGTCCCGATGACGTGCCGGACGCCCGCGGCCACCTCGGCCGCGAGACGTTGGTCGCCGCGTCCCCGCGCCGTCTCGGGCACATGGAGGACCGCCAGGCACAGGGCGGACGCCGCGAAGGTGAGCGCGTCGACGACGGCCACGGCTCCCCCGCCGATGGCGGCATAGAGTCCGGCTCCGGCGAGGGGGCCGACGAGGCGCAACGCCTCGCGCACCGTCTGCAACGCGGCGTTCCCCGCGCCCAGGAGGTCGTCGGGGAGCATCACCGTCAGGAGCGCGGACTGCGCGGAGCCGAACACAAGTCCGGCCGCGCCGTAGAGCCCCGCGACGGCGTAGATGAGCCAGAGCTGGCCGCGGTCATGCACGAGCAACAGCAGGAGCACCGCCGCGCCGACCAGGAGGTCGGTGACGATCATGAGCGGGCGTCGGCGGACGCGGTCCACCAGTAGCCCAGCGAGGGGCGCGCCCAGGGACGGCAGCGTTAGCGCGAAAAAGATGAGCCCGGCGGCGGCATTGCTACCGGTCAGGCTCTTGACCCAAATCCCCAGCGCCAGGTACAGCGCGGTGTCGCCGAACAACGAGAGGGTCTGCCCCAGGAGGTAGAGCCGCGCGTCGCGCAGGGCCAGGAGGCGGAGCATGCGGTCCCCTTCATCGTGCTACCATGATAGCGCTGTTCATCAATCGGGTGGTGGGACGACGCCGGAACCGCGAGCACGCCGCGCGGGAGAGCGTGATGCGTCGAGGCCGTCCTCGGCCTCTAGTCGTCTGGTCGCACGCGTGCCCAGCGCCGCGGTTCAAGCGCCGTCGTGGGGCAGGCCCGCCACGTGGACGCTCAGTGGCTCGTACGTGTCGAGCGCGGACACAAGGTCGATGCGGGCGGGCGCGGTCACGCTCTCGAAGCTGGTGACGACGGCCGGGCGGCCATCGGCCTCGACCACGCGCTCGGGGAGTTTGCGCAGACGGGGGTGGGCGCGCCAGAAGCGCCGCCCGTCCGGCAAGGCCGGGAGCAAGCCGCCGAGCGACATCCCACCGACGGCGCCGCAGGCCGGGCACGAGAAGTCGATGTAATAGGTCACGGGGCCGTGCGGCCCCAGGCGGAGCGGGCTGGGCGCCCCGCAGGCGGCGCACGCGACGACCCGCGCCGGCAGCGCGGGCCGGATATGGCGGCCGACCCACGCCGTCACCCGATTGTTCGCCGGCCCATAACCCGTGACGCCGTCCAGCAACGCAACGGAGGTGGTGTGTGTGAAGAAGACCGCGGGGCCGGGGAAGCAGGCGGGACAGCGCAGGGCAAACTCCGCGGGGGTGAAGCGGCCCTGCAACCGGTGGCGGCCGCACAGGGAACACCAGAGGCGCGTCTCCTGCCACGCGTCGGCGACCGGGGAGAGGAGGCCATAGGGAATATAGGGGGCCACCTGATCGCGCAAGTCGGTCGTCAGGGCGTGGCGCAGAGCGCGCTTCCCTCGGGTCAGGCGCATGGAGACCGCATCCGCGCTCAGCCCGAGACGCGCCCCGATCTCGCCCCGCGGCGTCTCGTCGACGTACGTTTGGATCAGCACGTCGCGGGTCTCGGGCGGGAGGAGGGTCAGCGCGCGATCGAGGAGGTCCGCCAATTCACGTGTCTCGAACGTGCGCTCCAGATCGATGTGGTCTGCCACCTCATAGGTAGACTCATCCACGCCCTGGAGCCCCGCGACCGACACGCCGATCTCACGGCCGCGTTGATACGCCCAGCGCCGGCAAACGTTGCGTGCGATCCCGGCGAGCCACTGAGGTCGCCGCGCGGGGTCGCGCAACCGGGTCTCGGCGCGCAGCGCCACGACGAGCGTCTCGTGGGCGAGATCCTCGGCATTGTCCGCGTTCCCCGTCAGGCGCGCGCACAGACGCGCGAGGCGCACGCGCTCCTCCAGCGCCGTGGCGGTCGTCCTATCGTGCGTGTATTGCTCGTGCGCGTGTGTGTGTTGCACCCGTTCCCCCCTGTCCGTACCGTACCAAGGGGCGAAGGCCCCTGTCTATATGTCCCGGTTAGGGGTAAAAACCAACGCGGTTTTTAAGGGCAGACAGGGCGGCGTGTGTGCCGGGTCGCCGCCGCGAACATCTTGGACCTGACCGCATGACGGTGGCGGTTGTGCGAAGGCGGCGTCCAAGGACAATGGCGAGGATACGTAGCCGTGCCAGGGATGTAGGGGGGTTAAGCATCCATCACTCGTGACGCTTGGGCTGGATGCCCGCTTCCAACAATCCACGGTAGGTCGGACGCTCCAGGTCGAAAAAGGCGCGGCTGTGGGTGTACTGCGTGCGCGCTAAACGGCCGACCGGCTGCGTGCGCGTGTCGTCCAGGATGCCGTCGACGAGCAGATCCGGGTTGACCGCGATATGCACGACATCCCCGATGATGAGATAGTTGGGTCCATGGCCGAACTCCTGGATGTCGTGGAGGCGGCACTCCAGCGCGGCCGGCGCCTCGCCCACGCGCGGCGCCCCCACCACCGCGCTGGGCGTGGGCGTCAGACCGGTCCAGTCGAACTCGCTGGTTCCCGGCGGGAAGTCGGCGGACGAGAGATTCATCGCCTCGGCGAGCGCGTCCGAGACGTGGTTGTAGACGAACTCGCCGGTCGCCTGGATATTGGCCAGGGTGTCTTTCGCCCCCGACGACGAAAAGGCGATGATCGGCGGGTCGGCGGAGACGATCATGCAGTAGGAATGGGGCGCGACGTTGGCGACGCCGGCCGCGCTGCGCGTGCTGACCCAGGCGATGGGGCGCGGGACCACGATGCTGTTCAGGAGGTGGTAGATCGCGCCGCGCGGGGTTGTGGCGGGATCAATCAGGGCGCGCGGGGCCGCCGGGTCGGTCATATCAGGCATCGTTGTCGCTCCGTTTCCCTTCATGCTCTACTCATTGTACGGCCACAGGGCGGCCGTCGGCGGCATGCGACAAAGTGCGACACTAGCGGAGCGTGAGCGGCGATCGACGTACCCCACATAGATCGTGCGATCGACGTTCCCCATATAATAGGACGTACCGCACAATAGACAGAAGGGCAGGATTATGCTGGAGCGACCGGCCAGGGCGCAGGCGCCCATCGATCAGACCTGGGACCTTGGCGACATTTACCCCTCGCCCGCGCACTGGGCGGAGGATATGGCGCGCGTCGACGACGATATACAGGCGCTACGCGCCTATCAGGGGCGGGTCGGCGCGAACGCCGCTACTCTGCTAGCGTGCTTGCAAGCGCACGAAACGCTGCGGGTCCGGCTGCATCGTCTGCGCATGTACGCGTATTTCGCCTTCGCCGTGGATGGCGGCGCGCCGGACACGCAGGCTTTGTCGGCGCGGAGCGACGCGACGGCCGCGCGCGTCGAGGCGGCCACATCGTTCGTGACGACGGAGTTGGCGGAGTTGGCCCCGGACACGCTCGACGGATACCTGGCGCGGGAACAGGGTCTAGCCGCGTACGGCGCCTTGCTGGATGGGACGCGACGCCTCCGCGAACACCTGTTGGCGCCGCCGGCCGAGGCGGCGCTCGCGGCGTTAGGCGAGAGCTTGCAGGCATCGCACACGATCTGGCAGATGGCCACGGCCGTGGATATGACCTGCGCCCCGGCCGGCGCCGAGGATGGCCGGGAAGCCGCCGTCTCGATCGCCAGCTACGTCGGCGAGCAGGCGCGCTCAGCGGATAGCGTCGTGCGGCGGACGGCGTACGCGTCGCTTGCCGCCGGGTTGGACCAGCACAAAGCGACCCTGGCCACCGCCCTGGCGACCCATATCACCCAGACCGTCGCGCTGGCGCGCCTGCGCGGCTACGCCTCCGCGACCGAGATGATCCTGGCGCGTCAGCGCGTCCCCGCGACGGTCTACGCGAACGTGCTGGACGTCGTGCATGACGAGATCGCCCCGCACATGCGCCGCCTGATGCGGCTGCGGGCGCGGGCGCTCGGCCTGCAAAAACTACAGCGCCACGACATCGAGGCCCCGCTCGACCCCGCGTACACGCCCCTGACCACGTTCGCCGAGAGCGCCGCGCTTATCCGGGACGCGCTGCGCCCGATGGGCGACGAGTATAACGCGATCGTCGGCGCGGCGTTCGACGACCGCTGGATCGATCGCGCGGACAACGCCGGCAAGCGGAGCGGCGCCTTCTGCTGGCCCGTGTATGGGGTCCACCCGTATGTGTTCACCACCTGGCAGGACACGTTGCGCGGCGCCTTTACCCTCGCGCATGAGCTCGGGCACGCCGGCCACTACGAATTGACGATGCGGCGCCATCCCCTCAGCACGGTCTCCCTGAACGAACTGACCTTGCTGCTTGAAGCGCCATCCACCGCCAACGAATTAATTCTGGGACAGCATCTCCTGGACGCCACCGCCGATCCGCGGCGACGACGCTGGCTCATCCTGCAATTACTGGGAACCTTCACCCACAACATGGTGACGCACCTGCTGGAAGGCCACTTCGAGCGCCGGTTGTACGCCCTGGCGGAAGACGGCCGTCCTCTGACGCTGAGCACGATCATGGAGACGCAGGGCGCGGTCTTCGAGCGGTTCTACGCCGACACCGTCGCCGTCGACGACGGCGCGCGCCTGTATTGGGCGCAACAGCCCCACTTCTACATGAATCTGTATCCGTACACCTATGCCGCCGGGCTTGCCGGCGGCTACATGGCGGTCAAGGCCATGCGCGAGGAAGGCCAGCCGGCGGTGGATCGCTGGCTCCGCCTGCTGGCGCGCGGGAATACGCGGCCACCGCTCGACCTCCTGCGGGATGCGGGGGTGGATCTCGAGAGATCCGAGCCGTTGCGCCACGCCGTCGCCTATGTCGGCTCCCTGGTCGACGAACTGGAGCAGGGCTTCGAGAGCTGATGGACGACCAATGGCTGTTCGTCCTACTCCGCCCCCTCTACTCCACGGTGGCCAGGCACTCGCGTAGGCGCGCCGCTAGGATGTCGATGTATGCGCGCACGCACGACGTATGGGTTCCAGGGATATCATACGTCACGACGTGCGCGGCCACGTCGCTCCAGCGGGCGGTCGGCTCGTCGATCCAGCGGGCGACGCCCTCCTCGGCCCGCAAGAGCGTGACGCATCCGTCATACCGACCGGGGATATAGGCCCTGATCGCTCTCTTATAGGCGACCAGCCACGCGCCGGCCGTCGTCTGTTCGCCCCCCGTCTCGGCTGCCGTCTGTCCGCCTCCCGTCGTCGTACCTGCCCCACGTGTTACCCCGATACCCAGCCGCGCCATGACGCCCCGGGCCGCGCGCCCGATCCGCTCGCGCTTTTCCGCGGATGGCGCGTACCGGAGGACATGGAGAAGCGTCAGGATAGAGGCGCGCGCGGGCAACAAGGCGTCGACATGTTTATCCGGGTCCGCCCACAGCGGGCGCCCGATGGGGCGGAGGGCCGCGAAGGGAGCGTTCCACACCCCGATATCCACTAGCACGAGCAGGTCGACCCGCTGCCCACGGGCGCGCAACCGCCGCGCCATCTCATAGGCGATTAGGCCACCGTTACTGTACCCTCCCAGCAGATAGGGCCCGCGGGGCTGGACGGTCTGGAGGGCGCGTAGATGGTCGGCGGCCATCGCCTCGATACTCAACGGGCCCCGCGGGTCGTGGACGCCGTGCGGCTCGAGAACATAGAATGGACGGTCCGGGTCGAGGAGGCGCGATAGCGCGAGATAGTACGCGTTGTCACCCGTGAGGTAAAAGGACGGCCTCTTCGCGCCCCTCCGGCGTACGGCGACCAGCCGTCCGTGAGATGTGTGAGGCGTCTCGCTCGTCGTGTCCTGTTCGTCGAGCGCGCGGGCGAGGCGCTCGATCGTGGGTTCCTCCTCATTGAAGAAGGCGGCGGGGGAGATGGGGTGGCCGCGGGCGCTGGCGACGCGCTCGAGCATGCGCGCGGCCTGGAGCGAGTGCCCGCCCAGAACATAGAAGTCGTCGGTGACGCCGATGGCGGCGGCGCCCAGGATGTCCGCCCAGATCCGCGCGAGTTGACGCTCCGTCGTCGTCCGCGGGGCGACGTAGGGAGAGGCGCTGTCGCCGCGGGACAACGGGCCCAACATCCGCGCGAGGCCGACGCGCTGTACTTTGCCGGTCGCGCCAACCGGGATTCGGTCTACGATCGCGACCTGGCGTGGGACCTTGTAGGGGGCCAGGCGCGCGGCGGCGTGCGCGCGCGGCGCGCCCGCGTCCGCGGTCATGCCGGCGCGCGGCGCCACCGCCGCGGCCACATCCTCGCCGAGCGTCGCGTGCGGCGCGGCGAAGACAACGGCCTGCGCGACCGCGGGGTGATCCAGGAGCGCGGCCTCGACCTCATACGGCGACACTTTCTGGCCTCCACGGTTGATGATCTCTTTCACACGCCCCGTGATGAACAGATAGCCATCGGCGTCGAGATAGCCGAGGTCGCCCGTCCGGAACCAGCCCCCCACGAAGGCCTCCCCGTTGGCCGCGTCGTCGCCCTCGTAGCCCGCCATGATGTTCGCCCCGCGCGCGACGATCTCCCCTTCCACACCGGGCGCTACCATGGCCCCGAGGGGAGCCATAATCGCGACCTCCGGCCCGGCGGCGAGGCCGACCGACCCCGGCTTGCGCGCGCGGGGAGGCAGGGGGTTGCAGGCGATGAGGGGGCCAGCCTCGGTCAGCCCGTACGCCTCGATAACCGGCGCGCCAAAGGCGCGCTCCAGGTCATGCAGAGTCGAGGGGGGCAGCGATGCGGAGCCCGAGCGAATCAGCCGCAACGGGCGCCGCGCGATGATCGCGCGGCTCTCGGGCGTATCGGCGATGGCGAGGATCTCCCGGTGCGCGGGTGGGCCCGCGACGTACCAGGTCGGCCGGCACTCGTCGAGCCAGGGGAAGAAGCGCCGCGCGAAGGCAGGGGGGCAGATGACGCTCGCGCCAGCCATCAGCGACGCCAGCGCCATGCACAGGCCGTGGATGTGGAAGAGCGGCGCGACGTTGAAGCAGCGATCGCCGGGGGTCAGCGCCAGGGCGTGGCCGGTAGACTGGGCCGAGGCGCGGATGTTCCGGTGGGTGAGGGGGACGACTTTGGGCCGAGACGTCGTGCCGGACGTGAGCATGACCACAGCCAGGTCGTCGGGGCCGCGTTGGTCATCCGTGTCGACGGGGGAGCGTCCGCCCGAGGGGCGCTCGAGCGCGAACACGCCCGCCCCTTCGTCCGGCCGCGGCGCCAAGGGGATGATGGGGATGCCGAGCTTCTCAGCGGCGGCGGCGGCCGCGCCTCCGCCGTGCTGAACGATCAACGCCGTGATATGGAGGGTCGAGAGATACGCGACGAACTCGTCCTCGCGATAGGAGGGGTTCAGCGGGGCGCACGTCGCGACGGCGGCAACGGCCAGGAACGCGACGGCCATCTCTGGTCCGGTCGGGAGAACGAGGGCGATGCGATCCCGAGATCCGAGACCGGACGCCCGGAGTATCGCCGCGACGTCGTCGACGTGGGCGGCCAAGCGCGCATACGAGAGCGGCTCCCGACCGGGAGCGACGACGGCGCCGGCATCGGGTGTCCGCACCGCGCGCATCGCAAGCATCCGGCCAATGGTTAGCCCAAAATGTACCTCCTCACGTCCATTAGGCCCGTCACGGGGTGATAGCACGGACATGGCATCCTCCGCCGGCTTATGCGCGTCACACAAGGCATCGATCCGGTCGCGCCCGACTCTCGCCGATACCATCGGTCGCGCGGCGCGTCAGGTCAACAGGACCCCCGAGTCGGCGTTAGTATATCCATAAACGGACTCATCGAGGAAGGCGCTTGTTCCGTACACACTGAGGGAGCGTCGGACATGCCAGCATGCGGGCCAGGGGGCTGAGGCGGCGTCTTAGCCGTCAGTCGCGCCGTAATGGCTAGAGCAGGTCTTCGCGAGGTAATGAACGATTGGCGCTGACACGACTGTGGCGTGATCGACATCAGGTAGTAGGGGCGCGGGCGCGCGGTCTAGCGCGCGCTACCGCCAGCGTCGGGACGGGAATGCACGCCTGGCAGGCGGGGCACATAAGGTATCCGTGGGGGGCACGACACGCCACACCTACCTGTGTGACATAGTGAGGGGCGGACGTGCTATGCTATGGCAACAGCCCTCGGCCGTCCGTCATCGCGCCGCGTTCGAGGCACGCGCGAGGGGCGGTTTTTTGCCCGCGCCACGCCGTCGTCCGGAACGCGCGGCGGGACATAGTCTGGACGGCGTGTATCCACGACGGGGAGGGTGATGCGATGGGAAGAATCGATCGGGGCGCGGCGCGGCGCGCGGATGTCCTACGCGGCGCGGCCGTGGCGGGCTCGGTGGCGGCCCTGGGCGTCGGGCGCGCCCAGGCCGCCGGCAAGCAGGATGTGACACAGGAGGCGCGGCACATCCTCGGCGCCTTGCTCGTCCTCGAACGCCTGACGACGGCGCTGTACTATGGGGGACTGACATCCTACCCCGTTATGCGCGGCGCCGATCTGGCTGGCCCATCGGGCAACCCCCACAATCCGGGCCTGCCGCCGGGCGGCAACCCGCAGCAGGTGCGCTTCCTTCAGGCGGCGCTCGACGCGGACGCCAAGCACGCCGCGGCGCTGGAGAGAGCCGGCGCCTCCTCGCCGCACGCGCGCTTCTATTTCCCGCGCGACACCTTCCAGCGCCTGGGCTCGTCGGCCCACCACGCGAGCTTCCTCGGCGTCATCGACATACTCGAGACCGTCTGCGTGGGGGCGTACGCGACGGCCGCCGTCGCGTTCATCCAACTGGGCCGGCCCGATCTGGCCGAGACAGCCGCGCAGATCATGGGCGTCGAGTCGGAGCACCGCACCCTCGGACGCGTCATCGATCACATCACGCCGGCGAATAACCACACGCTCGAGACCGCGCCATTCAGTGAGGTGGATGAGGCGATGCGCGCGATCGCGCCGTTCCTGACCAGCCGCGACTACGTGTTCGCTAGCGGCGCCACGCGGACCATGACGGCGCCCTCGCGCGATGCGGTGGCGCGCCTCGTCGGCGCGCACGGGACGCGCCTCGTGCCCTCTTTCGCGCTGACGATGAAGGGAGGCCACCGATGAGCGCCGAGACAGAGAGAGGCGCTAGCCGCCGGGCGGAGCAGCTGCTGGCCCGCGGCCGCTTCTTGGCGGGGACGGCCGCGGCGGGCGCCGGGCTCGCCGGGCTGGGTGTGGCCCCGATGGGTGCGGTCGCCGCGGGCGGTCCGGGCGGCGAGAGCGTGCAGGAGATCCTCAACATCGCCCTGATCGCGGAGCAACTGGCCACGACCTTCTACTACACGGGCCTGACCACGCCGGCGGTCCAGCGCGACAAGCGGGCCGCCGGCTCCTCGGCCGACCCGAACAGGGTGGCTCCAGACGGGACGCCCGCCAACGTGGGTTTCTTGCAGGCCGCGCTCGATCAGGAGCAGAAACACACCCGCATCCTGTCCAACGCGGGCGCGACAGCGCCCTACAGGGGCTTCTACTTCCCGGCCGCGGCCTTCGCTGGCCTCGGCTTCACCAGCCGGGTCGGAACGTTCCTGTGGGTGCTCGACCACCTCGAGACGGCCTTCATCGGGGCGTACATCGCGGCGGTGCGGCGCTTCGGCGAGCTCGAGCGCCCGGACCTGGCGACGGTGGCCTTGCGCTTCCTCGGGGTCGAGTGCCAGCACCGCGCGCTCTATCGCGCCATCGCGCGGGATGATCCGGCCGACAACATCACGCTTGAGGTGGCCCAGTTCGCGCACGTGGGCGACGCGGCCGGCGCGCTCATGCCCTTCCTGACCGGCAAGGGCTTTCCCGGTGGCGCGACCGGCGCGATCGCCATCCCGACGACCGATCAGATCACGCGCGCCGTGGGCAAGAACACAAGCTTGTAGGGATATCACTGCTCGGCCGTGGCGTCGCGCGGCGAACGGGGATGCGGTGTGCATCGGTAACGCGCCGAACGTATGGTCATGTGCTGATAGCGGCCAATAGAAGGGGCGGGGAGCGCGCGGCATGCGCTCCCCGCCCCTTCTATCCCGTCGTGGATACGACCCTTACCCGCGACCCCACACGCCTCCTAGCGGAGGCCCGTCGTCGCCGATAAGGCGGGACTGGACTAACCCCCTAGCCCCCGATCACGCGGACATCGGCCGCGCGCGGCCCCTTGCCCCGTGTGTCGGCCTCCTCGGTATAGCTCACACGGTCGCCCCGCTGCAACTGATCGATGGAGACGTCCTGCAGCGCGGAACTGTGGAAAAAGAGGTCCTCGCGCCCGTTGTCCGGCGTGATAAACCCAAAGCCGCGATCCGCGATGGTCTTGATGGTACCTTCGGCCATACTAACTCCTCGTCGCGTGGGGACGCGGACAGACGCGGGCCCCATGCCCGCGAGACCGTCCGCGACTAGTACACACTACAACAGTAGTATATTAAACTACCGACCATATCGAGGACAATGCGCCGCCCCGCGCGCGATTAGCGGGTATTCAGCGCCCGATCCAGGGACGTGGCGGCGGAGATGAGCGCCAGATGCGAAAAAGCCTGGGGAAAGTTGCCCAGCGCCTCCCCCCGCGGCCCGATCTCCTCGGAATACAGCCCCAGGTGATTGGCGTACGTGAGCATCTTCTCGAACACCAGCCGCGCCTCGTCCAACCGCCCGGCTTGCGCCATCGCCTCGACATACCAGAACGAGCATATCGAGAAGGTGCCCTCCTCGCCCTCCAGGCCGTCGGGCGACGCGGCCGGATCGTAGCGATAGACCAGGCTGTCCGAGACCAGGCCCATCGTGATGGCGTCGAGGGTCGAGAGCCAGCGCGGATCGGTCGGGGCCGCGAACTTGACCAGCGGCATCAAGAGAATGGAGGCGTCGAGAACGTCGCTGCCGTAGTGCTGCACGAAGGCCTGGCGCTCGTCGCTCCACCCGCGCGCCATGATCTGCCGGTAGACGCGGTCGCGCTCCCCCCTCCAGCGCACGAGGTCGGCCGGCAAGCCGCGCTGGTTGGCGACCCGGATAGCCCGTTCGATCGCGACCCAGCACATCAGCCGCGAGTAGGTGAAGTCCTGACGTCCGCCCCGCGTCTCCCAGATCCCCTCGTCGGCCTGGTCCCAATTGGCGCAGACCCACTCGACGATGCGCGCGACATCGTCCCAGACGGCGCCGGAGATCGCGCGCCCATATTTGTTGTACAGGTACACCGAGTCGATGAGCTCGCCGTAGATATCCAGTTGCAGCTGGCGCGCCGCCCCGTTCCCGACACGCACCGGCGCGGAGCCACGGTAGCCGGCGAGGTGCGGGAGAGTCTCCTCGGTCAAGTCCGCGCGTCCGTCGATGCCGTACATGAGCTGTAAGGGCCCCTCGCCGGAGGAACGGCGCTCGCTGAAGCGATCGGCGAGCCAGCCCATGAAGGCCTCGGCCTCGTCGGTGAAGCCCAGCCGCAGCAAGGCGAACAAGGAGAAGGACGCGTCGCGGATCCAGGTGTAGCGGTAGTCCCAGTTCCGTCCTCCCCCCAGCCGTTCGGGGAGGCTGGTCGTGGGGGCCGCCACGATGGCCCCCGTGGGGGCGTAGGTCAAGAGCTTGAGGGTGAGGGCGGAGCGATGCACCGTCTCCCGCCAGCGCCCCGTGTAGCGGGACCGCGCGAGCCACCGCCGCCAGAACGCGACCGTGTCCTCGAACGCGCGCAGCGTGTCGCCCTCGTCGTAGAGGCGCGGCCCCGCGCCCGCGGCCACCGGGTGCAGCGCGAACGTGACGCTCTGCCCCGCATCCAGGATGAAATCCGCGCGCACGCCTTTGCCCGCGGTCGGCTCGAGCGGGAGGGGCGACCCGATCGCGACCGCGAGCGCGGGCGAGCGGAAGACCGCCCCGCCCGCGCACAACTCGAGATCGTGGGGCGCGCGGCCGTAGTCGAACCGGGGCTCGACCTCGAGGCGGAAGGGGACGCGCCCGCGCACGCCGACCACCCGACGGAGCACGCAATGCAGGTCGTGCCCGGGACCGACCGGCATGAAATCCTGTACCTCGCCCACGCCGTCCGGGCTCAGGAAGCGTGTGATCAGCACGTTCGTGTCGGGGTGATAGAGCTGCCGGCTCGTCCACTCGCCGCCGCTGGGCGCGATCCGCCAATAGCCGCCCCGGTCCCGATCGAGGATCGAGGCGAACAGGCTTGGCGCGTCGAAGCGCTCCGGGCAATACCAATCGATCGTGCCCTCGGTCCCGACGAGCGCCGCCGTGTGCATGTCGCCGATCAGCCCGTGCTCCTCGATCGGCAGGTATCCGTCTTCCGCGATAGTCGATGACGCCTTCATGGCTCGCTCCGTGCTTCTGGGGACTCCCCTACTGTACCCCTGTCACCGTGCCCCCGTCCAGGGGCCGAACCCTGATCGTCGCCGACGCCTACTCCGGCGACAAGACGGAGGCGAGCCTGCGCGCGCCCTCGTCCATCTCCGCCGGGGACAACAGGCTGAAGGATAGCCGCAGGTGGCGGCGATCCACGCCGTCGCCGCCGTCGCCATGGAACAGGGCGCCGGGCACGTACGACACGCCCGCCGCCTCGGCCCGCGTCAGGAGGCGCGTCGTGTCGACGCCGTCGGGCGCCCGCACCCAGACGAAGTAGCCGCCACCCGGCGCATCAAAAGAATACGCGGAGGGCAGATGGCGGCGCAAGGCCGTCATCAATCGATCGCGCCGGGCGCGGTAGGCCGCGCGCAGCCCCGCCACGTGCGCGTCGAGGAGGCCGCGGCGCAGATAGTCCGCGACGATGTGCGCCGTGAGGTGATTGACGCCCCCTCCGCTGTCCAGCATCCCGCTGTCCATGGCGCGCGGCGCCAGGTCCGCATCCGCCTCCATCCATCCCAGGCGCAGCCCTGGAGCCAGGATTTTGGAGAACGATCCCAGGCGAACCACGCGCGTCGACGCGCCGGACACGCTATAGGAGCGCAGGGCCGGCGGCGGCGGCGCGTCGTACCACAACTCCCGATAGACATCGTCCTCCACGATGGTCAGGTCGTGCCGGGCCGCGAACTCCACCAGGGCCAGCCGCCGCTCCGGGGGCGCCGTCCGCCCGGTCGGGTTGCTGAACGTGGGCACGGTATAGAGAAACCGTACCCGGCGCCGGTCGCGGCGCGCGCGGTCCAGCGCGTCCAGGAGCGCGTCGAGTCGCGGCCCGTCCGCGTCGGCGGGAGCGGGCCACAGGTCGAGCCCGTGGTCGCGGAAGATGCGCGGGGCGATGTGGTAGCAGGGCGACTCGACCAGGACGACGTCGCCGGGTCGTGTGTGGAGGGTACACAGCAGGTCCAGCGCCTGAGACACCCCCCCCGTGACCAGGAGGTTGTCGGGCGCGATCGCCCGGCCCTCGATCCGGGCGAGGCGCGCGGCCAGCGGGGTCAGGAGGCGGCCCGGCCCCTGGGACGCTCCGTAGGCCAGGGCCAGCGCGCCGTCTCGTCCCAGCGCCTCGACCGCCGCCGCGCGGAGGTCAGCCACCGGGAGGAGATCATCGGCGGGGTGGCCCCAGGCGAAGTCGACGCGACCCGGCGTGAGGACACGTTGGACGTCAGGCAGCCTGGCCCTCATGGTCATCATGATCGCCCTCTTCTCCTGCGCGGCAACGAGTGGACGTAACGATACCTCCACAGTCTACACCCCCTCCTCGGGCGCCGGGTGACCGGATATGCCTGTCGTGAAGGTCGGAGCGCACGCGCGGCGGCGGACACGAGAAGAGAAGAGCGCCAGCGCCGGCAAGAGGAGGGCCGACTATACCGGTTTCGATATGCGGACGCCGACAAGAACCCGCGCACCGATCACGGCTAGCCCCATGCCGCCTGACATGATGACGCTATTTCCTGACGGGACCTACGCGAAGGCGCTGCCCGCGTCATGGGATCGCTCACCGTCGTCTACGTCCTGCCGTGTCGTCTACACCCCATCGTCGAGAGGCAGTGTATGCGGGCTTTCCGTCGTGTTATCCACGACGATCAGCACGGCGCGATGGACGGAATGGAGACCGTGGGAACCGCGGGGCGCGAAGCGCACGTCAATCCGGCACGCGCCGTCGATCGGCAGCTTTTGCCCACGGCACGTGTCCGTCGCCTGGAAGTCAAAGCGATCACCCGTGATATCGACCCGCGCGATGGCGAGAGGCGTCGGACCAAGGTTGACGATGTGAACCGTTTGCGTCTCCAACCGCCCGGCCGTAGGCCGGCGCGCGAAATGCAGGGCCGCGACGTTGAACAAAGCCGTGGGAACCGAGGCCGCGAGGACGAGCGGATCGGCCCCCACGACACGCAGGCTGTCACTGACACGGCGGTGGCCATTAGCGACCTGAAGTGTATAGAGTGTGCCATGGACCGACGGCCGCACCGCGCGCGTTCCCTGCGCCGGCGCCGGCTGGCCGTCGAGCGTCACCCGCGTGCTCCCGCGCGTCCGCCAGACGAGTATGTCGGGTTGACCCGCCCGCCCGCGCACGACCGCGAAGCGATCGATCACGGGCGGGTATCCGACGACCCCTTTGACCTCACCATGCGGTTTCGGCGCGCGTGCGGCGATCGGGGCGCGCGCGCCGATTGTCGTGGTCGTTGGCCGCGCGGAGGTTGGGTGTGACGTGGCTCGGCGCGGGACGACGCGCGACATCAGCACGACGGCTTCGACGAGCAGGAGCGCGAGTAAGACGGCGACCGCGAGCCACGCGGAGAGGCTACGCCCCCGTACCCGACGCGCCCGACGCGCCCGTTGGTCCGCGCGTTGTGGTTGTATGACCGCGGCCGGCCGCGCGAACGGCATGACGGCGACCCGCCGCTCGGCTCCGGAAGCAATCGTCTCGCCGCGCGGTTCGGTCGCGGAACCGGATACGGCGGGCGCGGGAGTAGGATCGGGAGTAGGCAGGGAGGAAGCCGTACCGCCCGCGGGGGTCAGGGTCGCGTCGCCTACGCCCATCATGGTCAGCATGACGACAGCCGACGCGGCGACGTGGGGCGCGGTCTCCGAGACCACCTGCGCCTTGAAAGGGTAGCGGCCGTCTACCAGGGAACGGCCGTCTACCAGGGAACGGTCGGCGGGCGGCTGAACTGCCAACGAGAGGCGAACATCCTCTTCGGAGTCGAGCGCAACGGACTCCTCCCGCAGGGTGTACCATCCGCGCGGCATGCCAATGATAGCGACACGGTAGCGGTCGGCCGCATCACTCGCGTTCCGAATCGTGACGGTCAATTCGGCGCGTTCGCCCGGGGCCAGACGCAGCGCCGCAGGGAGGACAGCAAGATGTACGCTCGGCGCCGCTTTCCTGGATGTGGGGCGCACACCTTCTTGTGCCATCGTGACGTATCCTTCATCCATCGCTTGAATCCAGCCCCGCCCTCGATCGACGCCGGACCTCGTCCGATCGCGCGCTCCACCTGTTGCAATAACTCTAGCATAATGTGTGCCCGCGAACCGGTTGACGGGGACGGGCGCCCCGACGCGCTATCGATGCGAGCGCGTCACATCCGGTTGCGTGTTGCGGCAATGAGATGATATCACTTTGGCATCGCGCTCTAGCGTCGCTCTGAAGATCGGAGACGACCAGGCGTCGAGCGCAACTAGCAGGCCGCCCGCACGGTAGCCTGACCGCACGCGGCGCCGTCGTCATGAGCGAGCGCCGACCGACACAGTTGTATCTCTGTGCTCACGGACACCTATAGCAGGTCGCCCTGATCCTGCCCCGAAG
>JAABUZ0100005662.1_pt1 | contig 16220 bp, 11 predicted proteins | sample 5562091 | NCBI WGS metagenome assembly JAABUZ01 (sample SAMN12813069, study PRJNA571459) | rock metagenome | isolation source: Antarctica rocks | place: Antarctica: Victoria Land, Linnaeus Terrace sud | collected 2015-12-21
AGCAAATGCGTCGGATCCAGGCGTGGGTATGCGTCCTATGGGGGATCAGCCTGGTAAAAGGCTGTGGTGTGCTGGTTCACAACGAAGTCTTCCGAAGAGCAGCGACGATTGCAGGATTAAACCTCGATCCCACGGTGGCACAGCCGGGTGCCTTCTTCCCCGACTGGTTAGTCTCTCCTGATGCAACATACTGACACACCCCAGGGGCTACGGATGTCTTGGCACGGACGAGGCTGCAGAAATTGCGCATTGGCCGCCATTTCTGGCTGCTATGGTTGAGCATATACGGCTACAACCGCCGTCAGATCATCGGAAACTGCTTGTTTCCTTCGCTGCAGGCATCGCGTCGCATATGGTGGCTGACGCTACATGGCATTCCATTCGACTAGATGAAGGGCTGTTGCGAGTAATGGCTGAATTTGATTTCGACGGGAGTTTTGGGGCAGCGCACAAGGTACTGGATCCCGGAGGTGATCTTGTCTACGCATGGCGTTTGGGAGCAAACGGGCTCGACTGGATTGAAGATTCGTGGCAGGTACCGCTTGACGACCTCGTAGAAGTATACGCACGACTCAATCAGACTATCTCCAAGACGACATTACGATATTGCACATTGCGTGGGCTTGCGGTTCTTCGTGCAACAAAAAAGTTTGGTTCAAACCTGTATCCGCGATTTGCCGCACAGTCGTCCTGGATGGTGGATTTCCTCGACTCGTATCACTTGGGGGGTGTTGACGAGATGGTATCTTCCACTGTGGAGTGCTGGCAAGGTTTTCAAGAGTGGTTAAGAGATGGTGTGCATGATCCTTGGTCTTACTGTCCTTTGCTAACGATGGTGCGTTCGAATCCTCCGGCTCCGGAACTGACTGGTAGTAGTAGTAGTACATTTTCGTGTCGGCATGCTCCCGTGGACGATCTGCTGAATGCGACTGTTGAACAGGAAATGCAACACTTGGTGGCCTATGAGAAGGATGGTATGCTTATTGTGTCTGCCGGCAATAAAGAAGAGATTGCAAAGCAGCACACATTCAAAGCAGGGGAGAGCGACACGTTGAGGGACGTCGGCGATGTGGGAGCAAACAAATGGCTTTCAGCACGTGTGCCCGGCTCCAAGTTCGGCACCTCACTCGCTATTGGAAATTTCACGGGCGACATGGCAATAGCCGTAGGAGCTCCGTTACTCTCCGAGAATCCCAGATACCCGCATCGCGGGGGCGTCTATATTCTGCCATCCTCGCTTTTGTCAGTGGCGTCGTCTCACAAAAGCGACTTCTTGCAGCTTCAAACCAGCTCGTTGGATGCAGCCATAGACGCTAGATGGACCGCGGGCGGAGGCCGCTTTGGCGCAGCAATGACTACTTTACAGATTGGAAATGTGTCTGTTCTTGCTGTCGCCTCTCCGGGACGAAATATTGTTGAGCTATTTGTCCCCTCTACCACCACTGCTGCTGTTGTGACCATTGTCGGCCCTTCGAAGGGTGGTTTTGGAGAGGTTCTCCAAAAAGCGCACGATAGCAATCTCCTCATTTCCGCCCCCTTTGCGAAAGTCGGCCAAAAGTTGCAAGCTGGTGAGATATACTATATCACAGAGGAAGAAATCCTGGCTGCCATGCATGGACTACACAATATCTACCCCCAGCCTCGTATCCGCGGTCGGCATGCATTTGGCTGGCTTGGGGCCAGCATGGATGTTTTGGACGACGACTTCATTGTTGGCGGGCCCGGGCCTGGTGTGGTATACGTGCACACCATGGACCATGACTTGCAGCCCCATGGGCGAGCCATCTACCGGACCCCTGGATTTGGTGGTTCCGTGGCCGTCGGAAAAACAAACGGACGGACTTGGTTCGCAGTAGGCAATCACCGTGCGCTGGTCAATGGGATAGAACAGGGCGCCGTCTATTTCTTTACGGACGAGATTCCGCCCATCGAGATCGTGTCTGCGGAAGCAGAAGAGTTTGGCAAGTTTGGTATGCATCTATGGCATTCGGCAGCGGGCGACGAGCTGATTATTTCCTCGCCGTTGGCGAATGCACTTGGCGGGCGCATATGGAAAGTGGACACCCATGCACTGCGCGGAGACCGACACGTGGTTGCAGCTGCCATGCAAGGCGGCGAGGAAAAGGCGGGATTGGGCGCGTCGTATGTGGAGATGGCTGGAATGGTCATTATTGGACTGCCGTATGCCGGCTTCGTACAGACAGAGAATCAGGTTCGGTTGGTGGGAGCAATCTCATCGGTAAATAAAACGGAAACCTACTGTAGATAAAGATATACAAAAAGACCTTGAAACCCCGCAAATCAGGCGTAGTGGCGAGCCGTCCCGTCGTGAGCCGTCTTGCTCTTGTCGTGAAAAAGACCCGTCTCATCCTCGTACATGGATCGTCCCTTTCTCTCTGGCCCCAAGAAGATGACAATGAGCACGTACGCGTACACGCATCCCATGAAGATGGCCATCACCTTGGAGTAATCATATTGCCCGGCTGGCTTGCCAGGCAATGGAAAGCGCTGACCAATGGTTGCTTCAATGGTGGAGGAAGCAGAAGAGACAAGATTGCCGAGCTGGTAGCTTACGCCAACCACAAAGGACCGGAAGTGCTCGGGTGCGAGCTCGGAAAGGTGAATAGGGATAACGCCCCACGCTCCCTGCACGAAGAATTGTTCAAAGAAGGCGCCGGCAATGATTCCGTTGTTGCGAACAAATGCCCAAGGATAGATGACTGCTCCGCCCAGGACGCAACAAATCATAATAGTGAGCCGACGGCCCAGGATGTCTGAAACATATCCCATCACGACCCCACCAGCCAGTGCACCAAGGTTGGCAACGACGTTGGTCACCGTGGACGCATTTAGGCTCTGGCCGAGTGAGGTGGTAAGGAGGGTAGGGTATAGGTCCTGTGATCCGTGCGACATGAAGTTGAAACCACTCATGAGCAGGACGAGGTAGATAAACATCAGCCAGTACTCTTTGATTGCAAGTGCACCCTGTCGTCGGAACTGTCGCGCCAACGACTCCTGAGAGTCGCCGTGCAATCGCGCATACTTCATTTCCTGATAGGTTTCCGTCTCTGGTAAAAACATGCGCCATACCGCAATAAGCACGGGAGGACCCGCCGTGAACCAGTACAGTGAACGCCATGTCTGGGGCGTGGTTTCAAAAGCGCGCCAAAATACCACAGTCATTAAGTATCCAAATGCGTAGCCCTGTTGCAATAACCCAGACAGAATTCCTCGTACGCGCTCCGGAGCATCTTCCAAGGCAGTTGCCGCTGCATTCCCATACAAGCCACCCATGGCGATACCAAACAAGGCGCGCACGGCCAAGAACTGGGAGTAAGTCTGCACAAACCCGAGACCAATTTCGAGGCAGGTGAAGAGGAGTAAGTTGATGATGAAGGGCCACTTGCGACCATATCTGTCCCCGAGTAGACCAAAAATGATGGCGCCGACGGATCGCAGCATGAGCACGAGCGTAATTCCCCATGTGATGTCAGCCTTACTGCGGTTGAGGGACTTAGCGAGCGCGGTGACAGTGAGACTGACGCAAAAAAAGTCGAGGGCGTCGACGCTCCAGCCGAAGAAGGCGACCATGGCCAGATTCCATTGCCGACCATTCAGCTGTCGCAGCGAGGTGAAGGGATTCAAGGGCCGGTTGTTGGGAGGCTTGAGGGTACTGAAGCGCGTGCCCAAGTATTGTCCGATAGACATCTGCATGATGGCTTTAGTCAGCTTCGTATATTTTGAGTGGTGGCGGTGGTTGTGGAAAGAGAGGATCTTGGCGATGAATGGCAAATGGGGAAATAATGAACTTGTCCGAGAAGAGGAGTGTGGGGCAGATCAGGGCTTAACCCTGGTTCGGAGATTCCCGAGACTGACTGTTCGGATAAGCATGTCAATAATGGGAGAGCAATTGAGCACTGGAAAATAGTCTAGTTGAAGATAGTCCGTGAACAAAGACAAAAGTGTAACAGATTCCGCTTCTCCAATGCACCGTTTTGGCGAAGGTGAGCAATGCTCTTCATGTACAGAGAAAAGCCGGAATTGCCAACTCGCCTATTGCTGTGACAGGCAAGGAATCGTCCGTGAGGTTCGTCCTTGGTAGATTTATGACGGTACTCCTCTCCGGCAGCGACTTTTGGGATGCCGACGACCACGTCCTCTACCCCGCGACAGCTGGCCTTGCCTGCCTCGTCACGGTATGGGCCTTCCTCCGCATCACAGCTCCGAGGACGCTTGCTCCTTGGACCCTCTTTGACTACACCTGCACCGTCACGCTCGGCGCCTCCCTCAGCAGGGTCCTGGTTGGGCCGTCTTCCTTTGTCAACGATGGCAGGGTGAATAGCTCGCTGACCCTAGTGCGCGGAGTGATTGCTATGGCTACCATCATCTTTGTACCGTGGGCCTACACCTTCATCCTCGCACATGTCCCGGGCTCGGAGCGCTTCCTACGTGCACAGCCTCTGCTTATTGCCTTTCGCGGACATCTCCTACACGATGAAATGAGGAGCCATAGAATCTCCGTTTCGGACGTTCGAATGGCCATGCGGACAAAGGGAGTGGGCAGGTTATGTGATGTGGAGGCCATGGTAGTCGAATCTACAGGCGTCGTCTCGGTGGTCACACGCAACATGGGTACGGAGGCACTGGAGGGCTTGAAGGCATACCAAAACCTTGTCAGCAAGAATTTGGGCCACCAGCCTACCCCTTCGGCGTCCGGGGATCCTGTCTCGGAGCGGGGGCTTGGCAAAGCATGATATGACAACGTAACGAAAGCATGATATAGATTGGTGTACATATCCTCGTCTGTACTTACCTAGACGTACGCATCTTATTTCATTCATCTTCTTGTCTCCTCTTCATCCGTCGCACATTCAAATGAAGACAATCACGGGCGGCTGCTTATGCGGCGCGTTCTCCTACACGCTCAATACTGACCGCGAGTTGGCCAGCGAGATCTGCGCATGCACTGATTGTCGGCGTGCAACAGGCGGCATTCTCACGCAGTTCTACGATGCACATCCACAGGAATTGGAGATGAGTGGCCCATTGCGCGAATACACGAGCTCACCGGGCGTCGTTCGCACTTTTTGCGAGACCTGTGGCACAAAAGTGTACTACCGTATGCAGACGGACGATGTCTACAACATGCATCTTGGGACAGTGGACGATGCCTTTGTAAAGCATTTCCCGCTCGACAATGTGCATCGCATCTCATCCGATTCGCAGGAATACCTTGCGCGGTACATCGACCCACAGGTACCGCGCTACTCGTCAAACAGCAAAGAGCGTGTTGCTTTCACGCACGGAGAGGTGCATCGGACCCCGAATCGGTCGAGCGTCGCGTGTCGTTGTCATTGCGGCGGCATTGACTTCTCCATTCGACAGCAGGAGGTAGGTGACATGGAGACCGTGATGCGGGAGATGGCCCTCGGTCGTGCAGGCTTCCAAGCTCCGGATGCAAAAAAGTGGGTAGCAAGCGTATGTGTGTGCAGATCGTGTCGACGAGCCGCTGGACGCACGTTTGAGAGCTGGGCCTTCGTTCCTACCCGGGCGCTCTCCACCATGAATTTGAAGACGGCGATTTACTACCGCTCGAGCCCAGATGTGACGCGAGTCTTTTGTGGTACGTGTGGTGCGACTGTCTTCTGGCATGGCGATATGCGCAAGACGCTGATTGACGTGGCCGTTGGTCTAATGGACGACTGTGGACGCGGCATGCTCCAGTATCCGGGGAGGATTAGCTATGAAGAGGAAGACCCCTCGGATCTCTCAAAGCAGTTCCTTGTCGGTCTGAAAGAATGCGATTATGTATGATTTGCCATAACTTCTCAAGTCCATATATCGCGTTCCGCTGTTGTCACGCCAACCAATAGGCGAAGTCCGTATAAAGCGCCACGACTGTCGCAAGCCATGAAAAACGACACATGATTAGCAAGGGAAAGGATAGTTCCGTGGAGGAGCAAGTCGTCCAAGATATTGCAGAGACTCACGAGCTTCATAATGCAAAGATTATTGACCATGTGGCTGAGGTGAAGCTATGTCGAAAGTTCGACTTCCGAATCCTTCCCATCCTAGCCATTATGTACCTCTTTAATGCGCTGGATAAGGGAAATCTTGGAAATGCCAAAACTGATGGGTTTGACAAGAATATTGGTTTGGTTGGTAATCAATACAACATCATTCTATCCGTCTTCTACGTCCCTTATGTCCTAACGGCCTTCCCTGTTGCTCTCATTGGAAAGAAGTTCGGCCCTTCCGTTGTTTTGCCGATTCTTATGTTTATCTTTGGGAGCATGTGCTTGCTCAGTGCTGCAGTGCAAAACTTCGGCGGCATGATGACAGTGCGTTGGATTTTAGGAATGGCAGAGGCTGGGTTCTTTCCTCTCGTCATCTATTACGTAAGTCTACACGCGTTGCCGCTAATGTCAGCTTACAACGTTTTATCGACGATCGGAACTTGCTCGGCGACTGGCTATTTTCTACGCAGCTAGTAACATCGCCAATGCGTTCTCCGGGCTGTTGGCCTTTGGAATCTTTCAAATCAAAGGTGGGGCACTTCAGAATTGGCGGTATCTCTTCATCATCGAGGGTGCAGCAAGTGTGCTTTTCTCCGTCTTTGCTCTGTTTTACCTGCCCCGTTCGGCGTCCCATGCGAAGTTTCTGAACCCGGTTGAAAAGGAGCTTGCATTTCAACGGATCCAGCAGGACTCCAGTTCTGTCGTCGATGAAAAATTGTCTATCCGAGACGCTCTGAAAGTCTTTAATCACCCAACGACGTGGGTTTTTTTACTCATTGAGTGCGCCCTGGGGGTTCCGATTCAGGGCGTGGCCAACTTCTTGCCTCAGATTGTGGGGAGGCTCGGTTTCTCGACCGTCAAGACCAATCTCTATACTGTGGCCCCGAATATCTGTGGTGCGGTCGTGCTACTTATTCTGGCATTCGCCTCCGACATTACGCGTCTGCGGTTCCCATTCATCATGATTGGCTTTGCATTTCCAGTCATTGGCTTCATTGTGTATGCCGCCATCGATGTGAAAACCAATATCGCAGCCGCTTATGCCATGACCTTTCTCATGACCAGCGGAACATCCGCCCCGAGCGTTATTCTATCAACATGGTACAATAACAATACCCCATCAGAGAGCCGGCGTGCTGCTCTGACAGCTGTTGGCGTGCCCCTTGCAAACATGATGGGAATCGTCTCGACGCAGATATTCCGACCCCAGGATGCTCCTGCCTACATACCGGCGCTCATCACCACCGCCGTGTTTGGGGCGGTCGGCATTGTGCTTACAGGCTGCCTTGGGGCCTTTATGATCATTGACAACAAGCGACGCAATCTCAAATCGGGAGTGAATTTGCGAGTTCAAGACGTGAGCACGGAGATCTTGGCAAAAGGACCCAATCAAGAGAAGTTCAGGTGGTTTATTTAGTCACTATTTTTATGGATGTAGAGTTAGGAAGTAACGCGGTTGATGTGTGATTTGCTTAGATTATTAAAAACAGCTGTTACAGTTGGTTCTCCTTGGCTCCAAACTCCGCAGCATTCCAGAAGCCGGTGTCGGGGATTGGATCGGCTCGTTTAAGTTGTGGAGTTGGCACTGCTTTAGAGTTCGTCTCTATGAACACTAGCTTATCGACCTTTTCCTAACTGAAGCCCATGTTATACTCGTCCTGGATCAAATTGGTTGCAGGAAAGGCATCTCAGATGGGACCGCGTTGCTGCATTAGAGAGATTTCACACGTAAAATGATCAACGTCACGGCTCGGAATGCAAATGCTCCTGCCATAGATCTAGACGAGCAAGTAGACAAAGCCGGAGACACAGGCAAGACCGGAGATACCAAGTTGTATGATTGCTTTGTACGGAGTGCACTGCACATTTTCTGGGACGAGCTTTCCAGAACCTTATATATGGATAAATTAGTACATTCCCGGAGCAGTGCTTGCAGTGCACTTGAGATTACTTGCGAATACTTGCAGGGAAGGCAATCTGAACAGTGAGACACTTGAGAATACTTGCGGAAGAGCCAAAATGACGCTGCATCTGTGGAAAAGCTGTGAACAGGGTGCTTTGAATTTGTTTTGACTGGGTGGAATGAGGTGGAGTATGGAGCATGTCATTGCCAATGAAAGTATTTTTGATTTTTGAGTTGGAGTTCGTGAAACCAATTGGTGATTGTACTTGCTTATTTGTGCGCTGGAGTTCCTTTGACTATTCTTGACTGCCATTCAATCGATATTGTTTTATTGTGATTGCACGTTAATGTTCTGCGTTCTTTTCACTTGTTTTATCGAAAGTTTTATAATGCTGCCTTGTTTTCTCTCCTCCTAGACTCTACGCCGCAACTTTCGTGACTATGAGCTGGTGGTTAAGATCGTCCATATGCACACAGGCTAGAATACCAAGAAAAAATCACTAATGGAAAACAAGTCTTACTTGGCGTGCAAGAGATCTATTTGGCCGTTTATGTATATAATCAAATATTGAAATTTGCTCCAGTCCTTGGTCGGCTTTCTTCTCCTTCTTGCCTTGAGTTGTTGTATCGTGAGTTTGTTGTGGTGGTGACTTTCAAGAAATAAGAGGTATGCGCAACCATTGAACGGAACAGATAACTTAGCTCAGTCATGCACAGTGTGGCCACTTAAAATAACTTAAGAGACCACTGCTTAAAGAATTCAAGTCATACTGGAGAGACTTATTTCGTCATGAACCTCATCTTCCATTGTGCTGTGGCGATCCGCGGTCCCATTTCTGGACTGATCTCGCATGGTTAGAGGGATTCTTAAAGTCGGTGCACGATCACTCGATTTTGTACTCGTTGAAAAAGTCCGGGTGAACCCAAGTCCAGACTTTGCAAAGAGAATTGTAAAGCCATGGACGATAATGCTACAAAGCACCAAGAAGTAGACAATAACCGGCAGAAGCTGGACCAGTCGGTTGTCTTCGGCCACTGACTCCAGTTGTCCGGCTCCGGGGGTGATCAGAAATTCGATGGCGATCTGAACATAAAATATGGCTCCAACTCCAATCGGTCCGAAAAATCCGGCAAAGCATGCTTCGCGTAGATTCTGTATTGCGGGGATGAACTTGTACAGGACCAGTACCAATGGGAGTCGCCGGAAGGCCATGATCACGACGCCGAGCACAATGAATCGCCACACAGGAATTTCACTGGTATTCAATTGGTTCCATGGTATGAGAGTGCCGTAAAAAATAAAGAAGCCGAGATTGAAGAGAAGGTCGAACGTGTCTTGAAGCGAATCATCTTTGGTTTTTATGCGGTACCAATCATCCCATGTAAATACGTTTCCAGCCACAAAGCAGGCAAGCAGATCATCCGTGCCAATACTCCCGCAGGTCCCCAATATAAATACCGCAACTGCGAAGGCAGAGATGTGAAAGCTCTCTCGATCAATGAGCTTGTAATGCACCGCAATGTGAAGCACCTTTTGCGCTAGATACCCGACCACTGTGCCATATGCTACTGAAAGCAAGACTTGATAGCAGACCGTATCAATAACCCATGTTTCTACCGCCCTTCCGGCGGGATAGCGAAGAATATTGAGGCCCAAGAAGAGAAAGGGATATCCAAAGCCGTCATTTGCGCCACTTTCGGCAGATATAATGTCACGGAGACGAACCGCTATATTTTTTTCCGCGAAACCCCCTTTAACGATAGTCGTGCTCAGGACTGGATCCGTAGGAGTCACGCATGCTCCAATAACAAGCGCGTCAACAAATCTCAATCCGGGAATGAAGGCCAAGATGAAGCCAGTGCAAACAATCCACTTCACAGTCATCACGGGTCCCAAGAGCATAGAGAGACTTTTCCATTCAACACGGAGGTACTTTTGTGGCAATTGAACGCCGGTGAGGAAAAGACGGAATCCCAGCACTAGCCGGGCAAAATTCCGGGTAATGTCGTCGATATTGCCGAAGGTTGCGGGTTCAATCCATCCTGCTCCGTGTGGTCCAAAAGCTATCCCGATAGCAGTGGCAATCGTGGCTTCGGAAAGGTAAAGATGCTCTTTGACAACAAATGACACGAGGCCATAGAGGATGATAAGCCCCCCAATCGTGCCACAGATGGTGTTGAAGTCATCGATCTTCAAGGTCGGCTTGACACTCATATAGTTACGTAGGTTTTCGCGGGTGTTCAGGCACCGCGGCAGGGCCCGCAAAAGTGGGTGGGGGAGCCCGTTCTCCGCAATCTCAATTTAGACCCTTGCTCATCTCGCTGCAATTCATTGGCCCTGTTCAATATCCGCGTTGATGCACGTTCAACACGAACATTTTACATTTAACTTTCTATGCGCTTCGGAGCGAAAAGAAAAGTCCCTCACCAAACAGATGTGGAGAATCGGCGTCGGAGGAATTTCTCGCAAAAAATAGCTCACAAAGTATACGCGGATTTGTCGCATTCTCAATGCGGCATTTCATGCACTTGCACCTGACCTATAAGAATGTGACATCCTTGTGACTTTCTTGCAGTACTACATGTGTTTCCAGGTCTTTTCACGCCTCCTTTTCCGCGTGCTTCGTCGCAGACCACAACCTGTAGCCCTCAAACGGGCCACAAGCTCTTCAGCATCACGGAAACTAGCTGTAGCAGCAGCAGCAACAGCACTCCGGCGTCAAAAGGGTGGAAGCATTCATAAAGGTTCACGTTATGCATCTTGTGGGGTTGCAAAGGCATCGGCAGCAACAACGCTGCCGCCTCTAGCGTCAACGGAGGGCGAGGAATCACCGCAATCTACAGTGGTAGATGATACAGCGAATCCTTGCATTGGGTATCCTTACCGCCATTTCATGCAACTTCTTGTCGACGAGGAGCAAAAAATTACCGCTATTAAACAATATAACGTGAAACTTGATGAGGGTATTCAGATGACGTATTATGACTAAAGACACTTTCATTCTTTCCGAGTGACTTTCGTAGTTCGTTATGACGTTATGAGCCATTATCGGGCAGTTGCCCATCTTTGAGAGATAACCTCCTGAGTGGTGAATAATTCGCAATCCGTTATGGCGTGCTGCTTCAAAGTATTTCACTCGGACCCCGAAGAGGAGAAGACACACTCTCCGCAACCAATGAAGTTTACATCCAGAGCCACTCAGACGCCACAAATAGTTGAATTACCAATTAGCCAGCTCAGCAGCACATCTGACAGGCTTGCGGGATCAGGTGACGGTGCATGGCATTCATCGCTGTCATCAGACGATTCTCCATTGGATTTATTGTCTTCCGTTACATGCTCGACATGGTCACTCTCACCATCGAAGATCTGGTCGCCGTCTCAGACGTCGCTAGAGTCTCTCGGGAATCGAACCAACCGCTTCTCTCGCTTGCACAGAAGAGGGAGCTGGCGGAGCTGGCGGTGAGGATTTGGGCGCTTGGTTTCTATGTACTTTCTGTAATTTCTGTAGCCACATTTCATGCCACAGAATTGTCATTGTCCTGCTCTGATTGGTGGGGAAGCACGACAACATATCCAGACGAAAAATGCCCACCAGTACCGATGGGATGGATGATGCGGGGAAATTCAAGTGCAATTACTGCGACCGCGTTTACAAGAGGAAAGAACATGCGTCGCGTCACGAGCGCACACACACTCTGTCGAAGCCTTTTCTCTGTCACATCTGCCAGAAGGCGTTTTCTCGCAAAGACATTCTCTCACGACACGTCTCTCGACATAGCAAGGGCAATTCATTTACTGGGCGGACAACTTCTGCCTGTGATCAGTGTAATCATGCGAAAATAAAATGCAGTGAGACAATGCCTTGTGACCCATGCCGCACCGTGCATAAGGTGTGTACAATGAATCGACTCGCTACTAAGAAAATTCCAATGAGGAACCCGATCGGTGGACATATTATGAGTGATTTCAGTGAAGAGGAGCATGCCTCACACTATGTTCTAGCGCCCATGAATCATCCTTTCGATACAGAGCACTCGGACCGCTCGGTATCATCCCATGGCCAACCTACATTACTTCCGCCGCCTCATCCCCAACCGCCAGAACCGACAAAGCAACCAATAATACCTATGAACATAGACCCGAGTTTGACTGCGCCAACGCAGTGGGCTTCTGCTGTTGGTCCGCGGCAGGGTTCGAAGGATGAAGTTCTGGGTTACGGCTTTGGAGATCGCATGCCGGAGTGGACTTGGCTCTTTGACTCACATTTACTAAATCACGCTGTCCCATCCAAGTCATCGGCACCTTTCCAGGTGCCATTAGTTTACTCGCATCCGAGACCTAACGGCACCGGAATGGATGATGTTGTTCCTCCTATAGAGCCGCTGGCGACTTTAGCCCAAGCTGCGTCGAATTTGAATTCAAATGGCTACATTACAAATCCTGGCTTGCAAAATGCTGTACAATCTGATTCTCGATCAGATGGCCATGATCTATGGCTCACTTTACACGACTCGCTGGAAAAACAAAGGCATCAACCGAACCCTGACCTTCCTTCGAACGACGCTATTATCCGTGCTATTGAAAACGGTGACATTGGAGCTCTCCCAGCGCGTATCAGCAGCGACGGATGGAAAAATATCGGGAGTGCTATTTTCCTACAAATTTTCCCCACATCAGATTTTCAATCAGAGAGTTTGGTAAAGTATGACCCAAACACATTGGTTCAAAAATTCACAAACAACTACTTTGAAAGGTTCCATCCCGTATGGCCTGTCATTCATTGGCCGACTTTTCGCTTGGCTGAGGAATTTCCAGTAACCATACTCAGCATTATCACAATCGGTGCAGCACTCGAAGGGAATAATTCAGCAGCTGCAAATTGGTCGGTGGTACTTCATGAACATATTCGCAAGTATCTCTTGGAAGTCACTTTGACTATGCGATCCAGCGGACCACGAGCTCTATCCATGTACCTCTCCTTACTCCTGAACCTAATATACAGCCTCTACATGGGGCAGGCGCAGGCGATGTTCACAACACAGATTACAATGGGGACTGTCATCTCCATGGCAAGAAGGATTGGTGCTTTTGATATGGAATACATATACTCCGTGGATGACCATTCTGAATCTGCTTTAGGCGTTTGGGTCCGCCGCGAACAAAAGAAGCGTCTTGCTTTCATCATCATCCGACTCGAGGCCATACTGAATGCACTCTTCAATGTCCCTCATACTGTTTGGTTGGAGGAACTTTCGATTCCACTCCCATCTTCATACTTACTTTGGAATGCTCCGGAAGTTTCAGACTGGCAACGACTGAAATTACAGGAGAAGAAAGGAAAGCAAAATATCTATCTGTCCCAAATGGCAGAGTCGGTGTTCAAGGACGATACAGAGCTACCGGCTCTACTTGAAAGTGACTATCAGGTTCTCCTCAGCTCAATGCAAATCACGATATCCAGACTCTTCCTGCGACGACACATGTTACTGAAGCGAACGACAAAGCAACCTGATGCACCGATCAGCTCTGCGGAAGAGTCTGCTACCATGGAGTATCTCGTGAATGGACTTCAAAGGTGGATGCACGACGTACAGCCACAAGAGGCGCACAGTAACGACTCCACTACCAAGTTGCATGAGCGCAGTGCATTACTTAACTCGTACATTATGTGGCATTTGAATTTCATTCGTTTCCACAGCGACCTGGAACTTTTCCAAGACTTTGCAGGCCGGAAGAAAACCTCCGCATCAGAGTTTGATGAGCGGCCAAATCTTGTTTCGCAATGGAAGAATACCAAATTTGCTCGGATTGCCTTATGGCATGCAGGACAGATCTGGAAGATCGCAAGTCGAAGAGATGGCTCAATGGACGTACTATCCATTATTGCCTGCTTCCACGCGTGTCTTGTTGCATGGTGTTATGGGAACGCAACAGAGTCCTGTTTTGTTTGCACACAGCAGCAGCAAGGTGCTCCGTTGTTTGAGTTGACGAGCGATATGGACATCACGATACAAGACACCTTTATAAATCGAGGCGGAAGCGCCACTTTTTCTGACTTTGCCGTATGTCGGTGCGCAGTCCGGGGAGTGGTTAGTCTTTTCCTTGAAGTCATGCAGCGCGAGGCACAAACATGGGGATTGGCAGAGCGGTTTGCCGCTTTGATGAGGGGCTTGGAGGATGTTGAGGTCAAGGTTTAAGGATATTTTTGGAGCCATTACACTTTTGATTTAATATAAATGTACATAACCAGGCTTTCAAATGCATGTCCAAACTGCGTCAAATCTTCCTCTCTTGCAAAGCTAATAGAGCCCGACTTTATTCCAAAAGTTTATGTCGGATTCCTGGATGTTTAGGGAAAGCATAAAGTCGGTCCAGTCGTCTACAGGTCTGTGATTTTCATTAGCATCCACAACATCCGCTTCCCAAAACTTTCTCATCATGGAGCGGGGAGGAAACTCGTCGTTGTTGCAAAAGCGATTGCGCAGCATACGGGCAATAGGTATAGTTCGTTTGACGCTTGGGGTCTTTGGCGCGGATAACAAGCATTCCTCAAGCTGATAGATGTACTTTGGGGCATCCACGTGAAGGTGCTCCGGCAAGAGATCGCAAGCACTGTACTTGAACATCGACATGATAGCCTTGGTCGGTTTGTAAAAAACGTACGTAGGAAAGGTGTCCAAGACAGGTTTGCATGATATGAAGTATTCTACTGTTGTGCAAAGAGCCGACATAACTCGCTCAACGCATTTCACATACAAATCGGTGCCTTTGGCAAGAGAATGTACCGCTCGGTCGTGTAAATTGAACTTCATCGTATAGTACGCAAAAACTAACAACCGGTTTGTAAACAGATCGCTCCGCATCTCTTCTATTTGCGCATCGAAAGAAATCACCAGTTCCTCCACAGTCCCAAAATCCGGGTTTGGACCCACGGCGGCAAAAGCGGCACGCACGTCCTGCTCTAAGCGTATGTTGCGTGCCGACAATAAAATTTGCAAGTCGCTCTGCTTGTCGTAATTGTGAAGCACTTCATCGTAAGCATGCTGAAGGGCCGCAGACCACGGAAGCATAGGTGGTTGTCTCACGAGACTTAAGCATATCGCACCCAGCATGATAAAAACAGAGAGATAGAGACGGAAAATGTGTACCATTTGCGAGGGCTCGCCATTTGTAGCATTGACAACGCATAAAGAGTGACAGATATTAAAGACGGTCACCCTGTGTGCAGTAAGCCTTCTCTCGTCACTTGGCGCAGACCAAAGCTGAGTGATAAGTAATGATTCAATCATGCCCGTATCATGATCCATTGCAACATGGAGTCGATCGGCAAGATGTGACCTCAATCCCTCTTCAAGTGATATCTCCTCTGTGCCTGCAGTGGTGTTCAGCACTGCACTCATGATTGCGTGAAGCTTGAGAGGATTATCTCGGCGCATCTCCGCAAAGGGAACGGTTTCAAAGCAGACGTGAGGACACATAGGAAGCAGCAAATTCTGGAAATGATTGAAGAACCCATGAGCTTGATGCAGTGTCAACACTCCTGATGTCAGGAGTCTCTCAAACGGATTCTCCTCGTACTTTGGAGAGTTGGCGGTTGAGGGCGGGGTTGGTAGATTGACAAAAGAATTCCCGTTGATGCGCATCATGGCTGGAGTTGGTGGAAGCCTATTCAAACTATACCCTATCTCACCATTCTGTGGCATGGGATTTTTGACATCTGGGAACGAGTATTGTCGACTTGGTTTGGGCTGAGGCTGCCCCGGTTGGATGGCGCTGATCGCATTTTGCGTCTCCATTAACGCCTCCTCCAGATGCCTTATGCGGAGCTCTGCGTCATACTTGGGCTTCTGAATGGTCTTATTCCGATGCGGTGGCGGTGTCTCATCCGGAACACAATGTACATTTGCTTTCTGACAACGAAAGCAGCACCCAGATCCAATCGAATCCTTGAAACTGCAGCGAACCTTTTGGGTGCGGCAACGTCGACAAGCCACCCGTACGCTTCTGGGAAATTCTTGCTGATCAGCCTTATAGGTCCTTCCACCCGTCATGATGCCTGCAAGCATTGAAAAAGCGATGCTTTAGATATCGGAGGCGGTAGGGTTGAATGTTTGGGCACCACGTAATGATCGGACCTTCGGACGTTCCGGGTCGGACATTTCATATCGGACACGACCGGGTCACACAATGACAACGGGAAGAAAGGAAACGAGGCTCGATGCAAAATAAACACCGATCTACTGAGAACTCGTTCACGATTCGCGCTAGAGCAGATAAAGCCTGGGCCAGAGACAGG
>JAABUZ0100005663.1_pt1 | contig 16219 bp, 30 predicted proteins | sample 5562091 | NCBI WGS metagenome assembly JAABUZ01 (sample SAMN12813069, study PRJNA571459) | rock metagenome | isolation source: Antarctica rocks | place: Antarctica: Victoria Land, Linnaeus Terrace sud | collected 2015-12-21
CACCTCCGGCGCGCCGGCGTCCCGCCCACGTCCAGGTCACCAGGGCCACATAGGCGCACGTCCCAGTGGCCCAGCAATATCAGGCCTCCCGATGCTGCACGACTGCAGCAGCTTGTGCGATATATAGCCGCCCCCGGACATGAAAGTGCTCATGGAGTCACTGTGTCACGGCTTTCAGGCCGGCGTGACGCTGCCGACAGACTCGCTGGCAAACATGCACGCCGCGGCAAAACAACCTTTTGCTCAATTTCTTGCAATGAGACGCACGGCGGGCAGCGCCGCGCCTTCATGGCCGCGCCGGCGGCGCCGCTGGGGTCCTGCGCATACGCGTCCACGCGCGCCAGCAGCGCGCACTTGCCGGCGACCAGGCGCACGGCGCGCGGCCGCAGCGCCGGCGGCGTGCCCAGCACCACGTCGCAACCGGACACAAAGCCCTGGTGCGGCTGCGTGCTGGCCGCCGAGAAGCCCGCCAGCGCCTTCTTCTTCGCGCCCAGCACCTGCGCGGCGGGCCAAACTTAGGGTTTTCTACATGTTCAGAACCTGCGCATTGGGCCAGCCATTTTTCTTTGCACCCAGCACCTGCGCGGCGGGCCACACTTGGCAAAGCATTTGTGACTTTCTTCGCGCCCAGCACCTGCGCGTCGGGCCACCTTTGGCAGTTTCTTCGCGCCCAGCACCTGCGCATTGGGCCCAAAGTTAGGATTTGCTGCACGCCCAGCACCTGCATTTTGGGTCACACTTAGGGTTTCTTTTGCGCCCAGCACCTGCGCGGGCACACTTGGAAATTGCCTGCGACGGCGCTGCAGCGGGGCACGCGCAGCTCCGGCACGGCGCCGAAAAGCCCGGCGAGCGGCCCGCCCGTGTCGCCTCCTTCGCGCCCGGCACCCGCGCTGGCCCATGACGGCGGGCGCAGCACGTGCAAACGAGGCTGCCTGACTGCGGGAAGACGGCACGTGCGCAGAGTCCAAGCTGCAGGCGACACCCGCGCATAGGCATTCAGGGCATGCTATTACAAACCGGCCGGTGTCTCGCAGCCTGGGCACTCTCCGGGGGCGTGCGCCAACCCCGACGGCCGCGCCGGGAGCGCGCCTGCACGTTGCACGCGGGCATGCGCGACAGCTGCGAAAGCCCGCCGGCGACGCCCATGAGCCGCGCGGCGATCTCGGTGCCCACGGCGCTGGAGAGGTTGGGCGCAATGCGGTGCATGCGCAGCTGCACCAGCTTCAGAATGGCCGCCTTGTCCGCGTCCAGCGCGAGCACCATGTCCGCCGCCGCCATGACCTACAATCAGGGCGCCAGGTTCAGAGGAAGGGATAGGGTAGTGTAGCCCTGTCTCTTGCGCCCAGCGCAAGCGCCGTCTTCGCTGCCACCTGCCTGGAAGGCGGCAGAGAGGCTGAGGTCTGCCGTAGGGTGGCAGGCGCATTCCGCCACAGGGATGCGGCGCCCTGCCGGCGGCGGCCCCCTTGCAGACCACCTTGAACGGCCACTGCAGCTTGTGGCATCGGGTGCTGCCAGCACCAGGGGTGGCCAAGTCTGCAGAATCATGCGGCTGACTGCGGGACACGACTCGATAGCCAGCACGGCTGGAGCGGTGTACCCCAGCGCCCAGACAACATGCTCCGCGGGCGCACAAACTCACTGATGAAGCACATTGAAGCAGCAACCTCCCCCTTTGCTCCTTACAACAGCATTTCACACCTCAACAGACCTACAAACAGGTTTACTATCAAGAAAAATTGCAGCGCCCGCGGCGCGCGCCTTGGCGAGCGCGTCGGGCGGCAGCGGCTTGCCGGACGTCGTCGACGCGGTCACCGACACGACCATGATCGTCGCCTGCGGCAGCACGTGCTCCAGGTCCACGAGCGTGAGGTCCATCTCGTTGCCGATCGCGGCCAGCACGCGCGCGTAGTCCACCGCGTGGTGCACCAGGCTCTCCAGCTCGGGGAACTTGGGCCGGTAGGCGTCGCGCGCGAGGCCGTGCACGAGCGCGATCTCGGCGTCGATGTCCACCTGGCGCGGCGGGGCGGCCAACCGGCGCGTCGGGCGCGGGGCGACAATGCTGGGCAGGCCTGCATGGAAGTGGCTACGCGAATGCAGAGAGCGCGTCTCGGCCAGCTGCCGCCACACGATTTGAGTAATGCTAGTGACGTCCACTGGCTCTGCATTTTGAGCGACGCCGAGAGGCTCTGTGCTGCTGGGGAGTGGAAAGAAGGGGCGCAAGCTGTGCGAGAGCGCCTCAGGAGGCGGCCTGCTGTCACACGGCTTCGAATAACCAGTGCTGAGAGGCCCTGCAGCTGCTGGCGGGCCGAGGCGGTCGGGCAGACGCGCGCACGGCCAGCTGGTTGCAGTCCATGTTAAGCAAGCCTGGGTGGAAGCGGCTGCACAAGAGGCACATGCTGCATTGCTGGTGGGTGGCAGAGAGTTGCGCCTCGGCCAGCTGCTACCACACGTCTTCAGCTCACCAATGCTGAGAGGCCCTGCGTTGCTGGTGGGACGTGACGGTCAGCAACAGTTAGGGTTAGGGTTGCGCACGGCCAGCTGGTTGCAGTCCACGAGCAGGCGGTAGGCGGGGTCCTCGTCGCTCGGGCCCGCCCAGGCGCGGCCCACGCCGTCCGCCTCGGGGCCCTCGCCCAGCGACGCGTGCACCCTCTGCGCGCGCGCGGCGCGCGCGTCGCGCGCGTGCTCGGCAGCGCGGCGCGCGAGCAGCGCGCATACTCACAAGGGCGCTGCTGACACACAGCCAGTGCACGCGTAGACAAGCTCGGGGCCGCCCTCGAGGGCCTTCCCACACTGGCGCGCTCGTTGGACGGACACACTAGCAAACGCGAACCAACATAGCTGCTGCGCTTGCGCCCACGCAGCGGTGCTAAGTGGCACCAAACCTCAACGCGAAGCGAGAGGAGGCGCATGTGCAAAGCAGCCACCCGGGCCGCGCCTTCATAACAGTCTGATACCGCTCGCTCCGCTGCAGGGTCGCCACCGCATCCAGCGAGTCGAAGCTGGGCACCCCAGCCTCGTCCGCCATCTGCGTGGGGCGCGGCAAGCTGAGCACCTGCCGCTCCATACGCATGGCAGACTGTCTGGCACGCGCGCTTGCTCAACACTTGGAAAAATTTACGCCTAGGACAGAGCGCAGTCACAGCGGGCAGAGCAGCGCAGCACAAGCGCTTGCAAAGACGTGTGCAAGTTGGACACTTACTCTGCAAGCAGAAGTTGGACACCTTCCTCTGCAAGCATCCAGGCATGCTTACTCTTCTATAGTTGACGTGACATCAGCTCCGCACAATCCTTTGCTATATAGTTCCTCGCACGGGGAGGAGTGCAGGCGCTTGCGCGCCCACCTCGTGGTCGGCGGCATTCTCGCGCGCCGGCTCCTCCTCGCGCTCGCTGGCGTCAGACAGGTCCTCCAAGTCCGCCAGGAATGTGTCTGCGAGCGTGGCCATCCTGCCCACTGCGCAGCCCCGGGGCTGCGGCCCGGCGGCGTGCCCTGTGCCAAGTCAAGCGCTGTCTGACGGGACAATGGGCGGGGTGGCTCGCGGCTTGGCAGCAAACACTGGAGCGCTCACGCGCGCACACACGCACACGCGGACTCGAATACGAAGCTGAGGCAAGTAGGTGCGATCTGCTTGAGCGTCTGTAACGTGAGAAAAGTGCTGCAGGTGTTGGAGAAGGAAAGCAAATGCACTGACCCTGATGGCAGGACATATGCGCAGTATCAGACGGCGCTGCCTGGGATCCTGTACTAAGCAGACGACTGCTTGCCGCAGTATAGGAGCGCAGTCCTTTCCACACACTCCAGAGCTTATCTTAGCTGTTTTCCAACACAGCAGGTGACAGGTGTCTGTTCAGATCGCTCATCAGCTGTGTGCGAAGATCAGGCTCTGCCTGGGGCCTTGGCTGATGTTCACGTCACACGCGTCTAGCTACTCAGCCTCCATGTCTTAGCCCGGACTGTGCTCTGCTGCGAGCCGAAGTGGGCCTGCGCACGCCTTGCGCCACGTGTGCCATATTTCCGCTCGAAAGAGGACGCAGCCAAGACGAAGGCGCTCTGATGGAGCTTGACTAGCACCGCAAACCTAAAAAATACTCAGTGCTTCTGGCAAGCTGAGCATTCCTGGATAGGACGTGTGACGCCGTGGGCATTTTGCTGTCCAGGCACGCTCACGCCGCTGCCTGCCGTGCGCCCTGTTGAGCGCGCTCAGTGAGAATTAGTAGCCTATACCATGCGGACGCGTAAGGGTACACACCTGGCGCAGCGGGCGGGTGCTGATGGCGCCCAACGCCGTGGTGCAAACGTACTTCAACCCCAACCCCGGCGCGGCCGGGCAGCTGCGGCGCTACTGCGCGGCCAGCTGCGTGGGCGTCGGCGTGCTGCTGCCGGTGGCCGCGCCGCTGCTGGCGCTGTGCCTCATCAACCCCTGGATCAAGCTGCTGCTCGAGGTGTCCACCGTGATCACGCCCGCAAGCGCGTGCTTCGACGGCGGCGGTGCCGCGGTCTGCCCGGGCGCCTCCGCGGTCGATTACTACTTCTGGAACGTCACCAACGCGCTGCAGGCGCGCCCAGAATCCGGCGCCGGGTGGCCTCGCAAGCGCGCGGCCGCCTGCCCGCGCCCGTGCCTCAGGAAATCTTTGATATGGTGTGTTGAGTGCTGCCAGCGCGGAGCAGGCGCCGCATGCGGATACGCGCTTCCGCTGAAGCATGCGGACCTCATTGGTTGCCTACCATACCGTAAGGGTATGTATACTGACACACCATGCAGCACTGCCTGAAAGCCCACAACTGCACACGCGTGCAGCTCAGCACCGTCGGCCAGCTCGGGCGGCTGAGACAGCCTTCCAGAGGCCTGATCCATGGCGAGCGCGCTGACACCACCAGCCAGTCTGCAGCCAAGTCTGGCACAACTTGTGTGCCATGGACAAGCTGCGCACGCAGTGGCTGGACGGACAGGAGGCCCCGGCATACAGCGAGATCGGCCCCTACAGCTTCCAGGTGCGCCCGAGCACCGCTCTCAGCTCCCGAATGAGGCACGGATAACGAGCACGGACGCTGCCTGGGGCAGGGCTTGTGCAAAGCAGGGCCTCAGATCGGCGCCGGAATGGTTGCGCAGTGAGGGCCGTGCACATCAGACCCCATGCCTGCCAACCTTGCATTCACGAAATCTCACACGCGTAAAGCAACAATTCCACATGGCGACATGGTGTTGCCGGTGCTTGCAGCTCCAGGCCTGCCAACCCTCTTCTTCAACGAAACTCATAAAACTCAAAGTACACGTTTTACGAGACTCAAAAAGCAAGCGCTCTGCATGGCGACATGGTGGTGCCACTCCTTGCAGCTCCGGGAGTACCGGTACCAGGCGGCGTTCGACGCGGGGCTGGACAGCGTGCGCTACACGTTCCATTACTTCCAGACGTGGGCGCCCGGCAGCAGCTGCGCGGGCTGCTCGCTCGCGGATACCCACGTCGGCATAAACCGGTGCGCTCGCCCGAGCGGCGCTCGAGACCGCGGGCGCATGTGCATGAGCCCAGGCACAGCGAGGGCACCGGTGGGAGAAGGCTGCGCAGAGTACTCCCTGGCTTATTCATCTGGTGCTGACTGGTGCGTGCATCCGTCCTGGCTGCATGGTGAACGTACTGAGCGCATCGACTGTTTCTGATCAATAAAGAACGCAAGTGCGCACAGTCCAGTCCAGTATCTCTGCTGGTCAGCTGCAGTTCATACGTGACTAACAAACATTTCTTTCATACCTTGCGCTTAATGCGTCATCTCACCGAGCGTTCACTCGTTTTCTGGGTGCACGGCTGCTGGAGGACACGCACTCCGCATGGCCTCCACGCAAGCGGGACACATGCGCCTAATGCATGCAGCCGCGGCGCGGCAGGGCGTACCTGGCAGCGCTGGCGCCCGGCGGCGGCTCTGAGGTGCCGCTCGCCGCCGCGCTGCTGCCGGCGCTGCTGGCGCAAGCGGAGGCGGAGCTCGAGCGCCTTGTCTTGCAGGTCCGGCCCCTGGCCAGCCCTGGCAGTTTACCTGATCATGCTAACGTGCAGACCACACAAGAAGGAGAGCTGCATGGGCACTGGTGGTCTGGCAGAGCTCTGCCAGGCTGTCCAATTGCGCGCCGCGCGCAGCAGAACGGCTCGTACACAGGCGACGCTGCCGCGGCGGCGGCCGCGCAGCAGTGGGGCGCATGCGACGTGCTGCCCGCCGCGACGGGCCTGGAGCTGTGCAGCGGTGGGGCCCCAGGGCTGGGCCCCGGGCCAGGTCCTGCGGCCGGCGCGGTCCTGGATGACAGCACCGCACGCGCGCTGCTGGCCGCGCTCGCGCGCCCTGGCACGGCGGCAAATGCCACGTACGCCATTGGCCAGTGCCTGCCGGTAGTGCGGGTCGGATTCATGCGAAGTCTGTGCGGACAAGTGACCTCGCCCTAAAACTACATCACCCATGTTACATCAGCATCCCTTGCATGTGTGCTGCAATCGCACAGGTTGGCAGCTCAGTTGGCAGCTGTGCACTGTGATTCTGTCCATGGCGTATGCCCAGGTATACCCACACGATGCATGCGAGCATACCTGTACGGGTGGTTGCGCAGGGCTGCCGCCGCCGCAGCCATGGGCAGCCTGCTGCGGTCGCCGGCTGGCGCGAACGTGGCCGGCGCCGGCTACAGCCTGACGGCGAGCCAGGCGGCGGGGGTACGCGCGTACCTGGCGCGGCTGCTGCAGGCCGGCGCGCTGGGCGGGCCGGCGCTGTCGGCCGGCGCGGGCGGCCCGCTGGCCGCGCGCAACATCAGCGACTGGCTCTATGGTGCGAGAAGCTTGTTGCCCTTTTCACTTGTTCCCACCTGAGCTCACGTGAGCTCATGCGGCTGATTCGCTCCCCCGCATGATCTGGGCCGAGGATGTCGGCCGTGCCCTTGACAGCCGCGAGTGCCCATGAGCCAGAGCATGCAATGCTGAGACCGAGTCCTAAACACCTGTTTCAGCGGGGGCGTTGCCGCGCAGGGTGGGTGGACCCGCTGCTGGGCGGCAGCGCGTTTGGCAGGGTCGGCGCGGCGCCAGCAGGCAGAGTGGCGTTGGGCATGGGCTGGCCAACGTTCGACGCGCCCATGCAGGCACCGCCTTGTCATGGGCCAATGCGGAGTGCTGCGACCGAGGGCAGGTGGCTGTGGGTGGACACAGGTGTCCGACTGTGGTCCTTCCAGGGACATTGCTGCACTCCAGGTGGTGGAATCTTTGGCGCTGGTGGGGATGCACGCATCATGCGCGCATGCAGCCCTCGACCTGCTGACTACCCCACCGGCCTGCTGATTTGTTTCATGCTCAGAAACCTGCATCAAGCAAGCGCATGGCATCGGATGCATCCAGTCTGCCGATGCTGACACAGTGCCATGGGCCATGTCATCTGCGCACGGTGCAGGTCCTTGACAGGAGCGTCGACGAGCTGTCGCCAGAGGACCACCCGCTCATCTTTGCTGTCAACATGTCCACCGGCAAGCGCTTCCACACGCAGCCGACCGACGTGCAGCTCCGCGCGTTGTACATCTTTTCTACTGTCCAAGTGTAGCAGAGTATTAATGTTGCTTTTTTTGCCACATGTCAATATGTTGCAGAAAATCGACATGGGTACAGCTTGCAGTGCGTAACGTGCTGGATGTACTGTCAATTGCTGGATGGCAATGCTAGTGCAATATATGCCTGGGTTGCATTTTACTGCCACCCGCAGGTACTGGCGTACCAAAGCGCAGTTGTGCTGCCGCCGTACCCGCCGGGCAAAGCGCTGGGCACATTTGGAGGGCAGCAATTCGGGCTCGGCCTGAAGCGCACGGACACGCGCTGCGCCTTTGATGCCACGCTCGGGCGCACGGTGACTGTGGCCTACGCCGGTCAGTCCTTGCTGCATCCTAGCAGTGTGTACATGCCATTAGTGTGTTCAGCTTGATGAACGTGGGCGTCACCTAAGCCTCCCCAAATGGGTAATCAAACATGCATTCCTAAACACATGCCCTTGCAAGTAATAAAGTCATAATCTGTCGTACTAGCATGGTTTTTGTTGAAGGAGGAGCGAGTGCAGGATCCAGTGCCTGCCTGTGCACGCTTGCATTTGGATGCGCACAACCCATTGCAACCGCTGCTCGTGGCAGCAGGGGGTGTGAGCGCAGAGCCTGCAAACTTTTACACGCTCTCCCCTGCTAATGTGCATGAGACAGTGTGTTTTGGTACTGCCAGGGAGGGACCTCATGGTGAAGGGCATCCGCACGCTCGTGTTTGGCATGGCGCCGGCGGCCCTGGCAGCGTGCCCCGCAAACGCCAGCGCGAGTTCCGACGCCGCCCGCACCGACGCCCGCCAGGCCGCGTACGCGCGCTGCGCGTACCCGGACATGCTGGCCGGCGCCTGGAATGAGACGCTCACGTACAGGAGCCCCAGCCTGATCACCCTGCCGCACTTTTACCAGGCGCGCGCCCTCGGCGCACGCTTACATGTTCCCACTGCTCAGAGTTGAGCACGGAGTCTGCATGTGTGATCTGCTGTGCAATGCATGCGTGGAGCAGAACCCGGCCATCTGCATGTGCCTGTAGCCCAGTTCTTCGGCTTATGCCCCTGCAGAACAGTTGTTGCCTGCATACGCGGACTCCCAAGGTGTTTCGCAAGTGTCACACCGGTTGCAGGCGGACCCTGCTGTCGCCCTGAGCACGGGCTGCGCCTTCGCCGCCGACCCGGCGCTGCACGAGAGCTTCTCCGCTGTGGAGCCCTCCGCCGGCTTCACCATCCAGGCACGCATGCACGCACCCACGCTGCTTGAGCGGCTCGAGCTGCGGATGCTGGAGCTGTTGCATTAGATGCGCTGCGCGGCGCTCGGCAACTGGGCGGCTCGCCACAGGGCGGGCATGCGCGGCGGCAGGCCGCCCAGGGCTACCAGGTGAACCACCTCCTGCGCGCCAGCGACGTGCTCTTTCCAGACGTGTGGGTGGCGCCGGCTGCTGGCGCCGCCGGCGGCATGTGGGTGCCCTCGCACTGGGTCCGCAACACCTTTGTCATCGATGATGCCACGGCTGCGCGCGTGCTGACCATTCTCAGGGTGCGCGGCGCCGCACTCCGTGTCTGTGTCTGTGTCCAATGTCACACATGCATATTGACTTGACCATGCTATCGTGCCATTACATGCATGAACGCTTGTTTATGCCACCACAAGGCGCGTCGTTGCACAGCCTCAACCTGTTAAACGGGTGTGTTGGACCCATGTGTAACTGAGATGACAGGGAGTGCGCTTGCGGCGCAGCTGCAGCAAAACGTCATCATTCTGCTGGTCTACACGCTGCCCAGCCTCGGTGTCTGCATGATCATCCCCGTCTGCTTCCAGCGCTTTGCCTCTCGCGTGCGTGCCTTGCTGCAGCATGCCCAGCAATTCACCCGCCTGTGCTTCTCGCTGGCATCCTGGGCTCTCAGTGCACATGCGCGGCATTCTTCAAAAGGGTGTGCGTGTGTCAATGCAGCGCCAACATTGGTGCTGCACGAGAGCCATAATCGCATAAAAGACGTCGGCCACGTGCGATACATGGCATTGACATGTGCTGTTGCCGGATGCAGGCCGCTCGCAAGGCGCATGCCGAGCTGAGGGCCGCCCGCAAGAGCCTCGCCCCGCCGCCGCGCCTGACCAGCAGCGGGCTGGCGCTCCTGAAGGCGTCGCAACAGGTTCTGCCGGGGTCTTGGCGCGCAGTCCGCTGCACGCGCACGCACGGGATTAGGGCTGTTAAAGAGGTATCACGTACTCGAAACGATGAGATACGAAGGACATGCGTGACGCACAATGCAAGTTTGCTCCGTCGTCAGATCTTGTGCCTGTGTGCGCCGCTCACGTATCCCAATACCGGCAGACAGCGTGCGCTGCGCGCGACAGCGCGGCTGCGAGAGCGACCACGGCTGGGACACGGGCGAGGACTTCCGCATGGCGGCCATGTGGCGGCGCAGCGCAGCCACTCCTGATAGGGTTATACCCTGTACCCTAAGTTCTGAGCTCGCGCCGCTGGACAACAGCAACAGACAACTTTGGCCTGCCGCTGCGGCGGACGACCAGGGTAGCGTCGCAGCACGGCAGCCGCACGCGCACGCCCGCTGCAGCAACGTGCACCTCGCAAGCGCCAGTGGCCAACCGCCTGCAGCTGCGGATGCAGTTGGGGGAGGGTGCGCTGAGGCGCGCACTGCGCGCCCCGCACCGGACAGCGACGGAGCGTGCGCGCATGGGCGTGGCAGCGCGGAGCGGAGTGCAGTGCTGGAGCCGGCACTGGCTGGCGCTGCGCGTGCGCCGAGTCCTGGGCCGGGGCTTGCTGGCGCCGCCAGCCTACAGCTGCCGGAAGAGGCGCTAGAGGTCCTGTCGCTCATGCACTGATCCTACAGCTGCATAACCCAGACGAGGGCGGTGCGAAGACGCTGTGCACGGGCGCTCGACGCCCGGATGACCCCACCCTTGCCTCACAAGTAGTGGTGTTCGTGCAAGCGCCAGAATGCATGTGCAGCAGCAGTGCAGGGCACCACGCGCGAGTTCCCTGCCCGAACAGCCAGTGTATTAGAGAATGGCAGGCATTAGTGACAGTGGATGTTGTGGAGACGTACAGGAGGCTGCATCGGGACGTGCATGGATGAAATGTCCATGTATCAGCAAAGTGCGGCTGTGATTGGGCGCAGCCCTGTATGCACGGCCGCCCAGGCCGCTACGCACTGCACACCAGTTCAACAGTAGCTCGGCATGCAAGAGCACATCCAGCGCTATTGAGCATGTTGCAGACATGCACAAAGAGCGGCGTTACCACCCATCAAACCTGGCCCCGCAGGGTTATGAGTTGAACTCTGCTTGGCTATAGTTCGCGCCGAGGCTGTAAGCATCGTCATCATCTCGTTTTGCCTGATACCTGTCTAGCAAGTCACACACCTGGTTGGCTTCACCAGCAGGCGCCACAACCACTGCAACATACAATGACGGAGCGGTTGAACTGGTACAGCACAGCAATTGAAGCGCTGCGCGGCGCCGACCTGACTGGCAAGACTGCACTTGTAACCGGAGGTGCAGCCTTCAGAGCGTTCTGTAGCTGCCGCTGCAGTGGCCAGCCTTGCTGAGTCTGCCACTGCACCGCAAGGGTAGCCCATATGCAGATGTGCGAACACTCTTGGCCATAGTCGTGTCATGTACATAGAGCCCAGGTGTGCAAAGAGGCAGTTGTGAAGCTATGGACGACTGTGTATAAAGGATGGGCATGATGCTCGCCTACCTGTGGTGAATGCTGTGGGGAACCACAGCTGAAGCTCCTTGGCGGGTAGAGTACAAGCGAGTGGCGCCCCTGGACAGAGATCAGCTATGCGCACCTGGCAGAACACGCTTGCAGTCAGCAGTTAACAGGCGTGCCGGCGCAGGCAACTCTGGTATCGGTACAGAGACCGTCCGCGCCCTGGCGGTGGCGGGCGCGCGCGTCGTGTTCACCAGCCGCTCCCTGGAGGCGGGCGAGGCTGTGGCGGCGGACCTGCGCAAGGACCCGCGCGTCAAGGTATGGCCCGGCCGCACAGCGCCGGGTAGCACAGAGTGCCGGGCTCTGCTGGGCGAACGCTGAGCCGCAGGGGCGTGCTTGCCTGCAGCAAGCACGGTCGGTTGTTGGTTGTTCTTACAAAAGGCACACACTCGGTGGCTGTTGAAGCTGCTTGAGCGCACGGGGTGTGTTGCACCCTGCGAGTAAGTAAGCAGGTGTTGGTCTTCCTGGCAGCCTTGCCCGCACCCCTGCCTGCAGTGTGCGCGACAGACTGACAACGTGGCAAAGCTTGCCAGCGAGCTTGAGCACCGGCGCGTGAAGCGATACTCGGCCCGAACTGATTGTAGGCTGAGCTGGGTGTGCTGCCCTAAGCCTAACCCTACCCCTAACGCTGGGTGTGCGGCGTGCAGGGCGCCATCACGGTGATGCAAGTGGACCTCGCGGACCTGGCCTCAGTGCGCGCGCTCGCCCAGGCCTTCCAGGCCACCGAGCGCGGGCCGGACCTGCTGGTGAGCGCTGCGGGGTCAGGCCCTGGTGAAGCCAGTGCGCTGCTAAGCTTAACAGGTGGGTTTTTAGGTGGTGCTACGTCTGAACCACCTAGCTGTGGTGGCCTGTTTCACGCAGCATCTTGTGTGAGCTGGCACACGCTGTCCCTCACTTATCAGATCGAGACCACAGTACCCGCTGAGATGAATGCATGTGTCCGTGCGCGCAGATCCTGAATGCAGGCATCATGATGTGCCCGTTGCAGTACACAAAGGACGGCTTCGAGATGCAGGTCGGCACCAACCACTTTGGGCACTTTGTGCTGACGCAGGAGCTGCTGCCGCGCATGCGCGCCCTGGTGCGCACTCGCGGCCGCGCAGGCCCGCATCTAGCGTTTCCGGAGTCTGCCAGCTGCGATCTAACAGTATCCTTTCTGCGGCAGGGAGCACTGTTTTGCATGCTGTGTACTGGCTCTCGTGGCGCTATATAGTAATTCCGTGTTATTACTAGACATGGATCAAATCAAGTTTCAGTCTTCTGTGCGTTGACATGGAGCAGGTCCCGTTTCTGATCTCTTAAGCTCCACAAAGAGCATCACTGAAGTATTCCTACCCATCAATGGCACAGGAAGCCGCTCCAAGGCGGCGTGCACATGTGTCGCGTTTGTAGGTGGAATGTGTGTAAAAGGCGGTTGCAGAGAAGCTGTCAACATGTGGCGCATGCGCAGGGCACGCCGGCGCGAGTGGTGGCAGTGTCGTCGATGGGCCACCAGCTGCAGGACATGAAGCTCGACGACCTGGTGCGCAGTGGCGCTTGCTCTTCCTGCGGTTGCAGTGGTGTTGCCACCAATTCGGGTATAATATTGGGTTTTAAGTCGCACTCTGTGTTAAGCAGTTGCAGCAGCATGGGTAGTCAAGTGTGAGGCGCCTCATGTGCAACAAGGGAGCATTCATCAGCAGCCCTGCCAAGGGGGCGGGCTGCCGGCCGGGCGCGCAGCACTATAAAAGCAGGGCGTACACATCGTACGGCTCCTACGGCACGTCCAAGCTGGCCAACATCCTGTTCGTCAAGGAGCTTGCGCGGCGGTGCGTGCGCTGCTGGGCCACCCACCAACCACATTCAGCCGTGCATGAGTCTCTTTTGCCTGCTGGCCGCGCCGAGACAGGCACTGGTGCCGCAGACACGCAAGCCTGGCGTTGTGCACCTGCCCTTAGTACAGCTTGCAGGCTTCAGAGGGAGTGACGCTCGTTGGGCAGCCTTTGCACAGGCTCAAGAGCAGCCCCATGTCGTGCAGCTTGTTAGCCTCAACGGGACTGGTGCTCCTTGGCGGCCTTTGCATAGGTTAAACAGCAGCCCCCCAAATCCATATCGCGCAGGCTGGCGGGCAGCAACGTGGAGGCGTTCTCGCTGCACCCGGGCGTCATCCAGACGCCGCTGGGGCGCCACGTCGGCACGCAGGCCGGCACGTGGACCGGCTGGCTCTTCGGCTGGCTGGGCGCGTACTGGATAAAGTCCACGCAGCAGGCGCGGCGCCCCGCACTCCAGGCGTGCAGTGGTGGGGTGTGCCGGTGCGACCGTGCCTGCCACTCACTATCTGCCAAGCTTTGCGGTCGCATCCGTGCGTGCGGAAGTAAGCCCAGAGCCACAAATGCTGGGAAAAAAACAGACCTATGCATGCTCAATGCATGTGCCGATGCCACATTGGCAGGGCGCATTTGCAAGACGCTGAAAGGGAGAGACATGACGAGCAAATGCACGCCACTGCAGGGCGCAGCGACGAGCATCGCAGCGGCAGTGAGCCCGGACCTGGAGGGCGCGTCGGGCGCGTACCTGTCCGACTGCCAGGTCCTCGACCCCAGCGCCCAGGCGCAGGACGAGGAGCTGGCGAAGAGGCTGTGGACGTTGACTGAGGAGCAGATCGCAGAGGCAGACGCGCGGCGAGGCAAGGGCAAGGGCGTGGTCACGAGCTAGGCTGGCGCGTGTCACTACCTGTGCTTCTGTCTGTGTCAGCTCAGTGCCATGCCATGATGTGGGAGGCAGGTCTTCATGTATTGCCGCTGAACCAGGCAAGTGGTGTGTGCATTGGCGCCGGTGCTGCATCTTGCCGGGACAACAGAAAGCATGGTTGCTGATTGTTATGTGCTGTACATATCCGGCTGATTTGGGGCAGCCACGAAATTGATCTCATTTGCCGCTCTGCAGCAGTGGCTCAATTCATGACTGATGAAATGCTGTGCAAAGATGTGCCTAATGCTGTACTTATCGCGCAGGCAGCCACTTGCATAGCACAATATGTACAGATGGGGCACCAGGGCCATCAAGTGTCAACCCATGCTACACTCAGCAGCGCATCCCATGTGTTGGGAATGCTACTGCTGCATGGCCCTGCGCGGTCAGTGCTTAAGCGCCGCCAAGCAGCACGCACTGGACATAGCGTGGGTCGGCTGTCCGACACGCTGTGCTGCCGGCCCTCACCGCTGACGACCGCTGTGCCTTGCCACGATATCCGCAGGACGGGGCTCAGCACGCGGTGTCAGAACTGCGCGGTCCTCCCGCTCCGCTGCAGGCGCAGGTAGTCGCGCACCACGGCGGTCGCCGCCAGCACCAGCGAGACTGGCAGCGAGGAAATGACCAGCCCAGTGCAGTCGAGCAGCAACAGGCACCTCGCGGCTTGCCACAGACGGCAGGAGGAACAGCAGCTTGTCAAGGCCTGCCCTGCGCTGCTCACCGGCTGCGTAGGCCTTTTCATAGCCGTTCGCTGCAGGCACCTCTGGGCCTGCACATGCATAACAAGCGAAACTACTGTAAAAAGCATCCCTGACACTGTGTTTTGTCACTTGACCACAGTCTGACAAGATGTGTCTAGGTTGAGATGCGGCATGTCATAACTCAATGCGCATTGTCTGCATCACCAAGGACAAGTGCGAAACCCCAGTGCTTCGGCTCTCGTGGCATAAGCTTTGCCGCTACTGGCATGACCGTTGGCAGGGAGCTTGCTGCCTATCATGTCTGCCATTTGATTCCAAACGGCAGCGGCGGCTACAGAGCACTTCAAAACGCACTCAAGCTCCTACGTTCATCAACAAAAGTGGCACTGATGTTTCAGACTCAAGTAAGCATTCCCTCCTTGCTCCGATGTTTCTGTGCAGGTAAGTTAGAGGTTCCACCATGTACTGCTGCCCAATCCCACACCAGGCCGACGCTCGCCTCCAGCTTACGCCCGTGCCTTGGTGGTATTTTGGATAACTACCCGCGTGGGGCAGGCCTTGCTGGACATGCAGAACGGCAGCAAAGCGGCTTGCATGATGTCTTGGGTCGTGATCATTTCCTCCGGGTGCAGCCTGTTGAGCATGCCCCTGCGGAGCAGCCACTCACGGCATCACCCTCGAGGGCCGACGGCATGCAACACTGAGTCACCCTTGAGGGCCAACAGCATGCAGCAACTGCATTTAGGCACAAGCATGCATTGCACATGACTGCATTCCAACAGCAGCGGCGCACGTGGTCAACTCCGTGACCACCATGGCCGGGAAGATGGTCATGACCCTGATCTTCCCCTTGAGCGCCTCTGTAATTGATTCGCTGAACCTGCGCGCGCCCACAACACACAGTGCCATCGCGCTTCCGAGCCGGCCTTCCCGGTCCCTCCATGCACCGTCCCCAACAGCAAACTCAGAGCCCAGGTTGTGTGCCAGAAACATTTCAAGACATTGTGCACTCCATCGCATTGTGCAATGCAGAAGCCCAGGCAGAGGCCTTGGGTGCAACGCTCCACCCCCACAGCGCATGAGTCCCGCCCAATTCGGAGGCCGAGCGCCCCGATGCGCATGCATGCTCTTCATCATAAGCGCCTTGTGCACTCGTCAATGCCTGGTCAAGCTCTCCGTGGACCGTGCCTGTCGCGTTGCTGCAGCCCAGCGCCTGCCGGGCCCAGTACAGAGCGCTGATGCACCCTGTCAGGCCCCACTTGGAGGTTGCAAGGATGCAATAAGAGCGGCGTCGCACTCTGTCAGGCCCCGCTTGGAGGTTGCAAGGATGCAATAAGAGCGGCGTCGCACCCTGTCAGGCCCCGCTTGGAGGTTGCGGGCATGCAATAAGAGCGGCGTCGCACCCTGTCAGGCCCCACTTGGAAGTCGCGTAGCCCAACATGAGCAGCTTGGGGTCGAGCCCGGCCACGGACGAGATGTTGATGATGACGCCGTTGCCCTTCTCGGCCATGCTGGGG
>JAABUZ0100005664.1_pt1 | contig 16216 bp, 14 predicted proteins | sample 5562091 | NCBI WGS metagenome assembly JAABUZ01 (sample SAMN12813069, study PRJNA571459) | rock metagenome | isolation source: Antarctica rocks | place: Antarctica: Victoria Land, Linnaeus Terrace sud | collected 2015-12-21
CGTGGCGGCAGGTGTTGAACGTGCCGTTCAAGTGGACCGCGACAACGATGTCCCATTCCGCTTCGCTCATGTTGAAGATCATCCGGTCGCGCAGGATGCCTGCGACATTGACGACGATGTCCAGCCGCCCGAAGGAATCAATTGCCTGCTGCACCATCTCGCCCGCCGCCGCGTAGTCCGCGACCGAGCCGGTGTTGGCGACGGCCTTGCCGCCGGCCGCCGTGATCTCATTGACGAGTTGCTGCGCGACGGACTCATCTGTCCCCTCACCGCCGAGACCGGTACCGAGATCGTTGACGACGACCGCTGCGCCCTCGGTAGCGAGAAGGTGGGCGATGCCCCGCCCGATCCCCCGCCCTGCCCCGGTAACGAGCGCCACTTTTCCGTCCAGTTTACCCATACGTCCCTCCTTCTGAAACCGATGTCGAAACCGAATCAACGCAGAGATCGCAAAGGCGCAAAGGGTGCAAAGAAGGGGCGCGCCCGAGAAATTCTGTAGACTCCTCCATGCCGCTCAGATAATAGCAGGTGCATCAACAGGCTCAGCCATTGCTCTCCTGCCTATCGCCCTGCACCCCGATGCGACCGCGCCTATCCCTCGGCCATCGCACTCTCCACGTCGTATCTCCAAATCCAGTCGAACCGGGCGACGGGCGCTTCCGGGTTGGCACTCAGGCGCGCATTCCGCGCCTCCACCTCCGCCGGGTCCGTGAGCTGTACCAGCCGCGCGGCATCCCGCGACGCGGCCTGGACGGCGGCAGTGCGCTCCCGGCGACGAGCGGCGTACATCTCGATAGCGCCTCGCGGATCGTCGCTGTCTGCGGCGAGACAGCGCGCCAGCACGAATGCGTCCTCGATGCTCTGGCTGGCACCCTGCGCCATGTACGGCAGCATCGGGTGGGCGGCGTCGCCCAACAACGTCACGCGCCCGCGCGTCCACGTCTCCAGCGGCGGCCGGTCGAACAGCGCCCACTTGAACACCCGCTCGGTGCCCGCGATCAGCGTGCGCACCTCGGGATGCCACCCCGCGTAGAGCGCCAGCGCCTCATCGCGGTCGCCGCGCGCCGACCATGACTCCTCCAACCAGTCGTCGTCGCTCTGCGTGTTGCCCACCCAATTCACGAGCCGCCCCCCCGCGACGTAGAAGCACACGAACTGCTGGCGCGGCCCCAGAAGGAGTGATGGCGCACCTCCAGCCCGACCGCGTGCCCGACCGCCGCAGGTGCCAGGCCACGCCAGGAGATCTGGCGCGCCCAGATCGCCGGGTCGGGTCCCGCGACGTGCTCGCGGACGACCGAGTGGATGCCGTCGGCGCCGATGAGCAGATCGCCCGTCGCGTCGCGCCCGTCGGCGAAGTGGACCGTCACGGCGGTGTCGTGCTGTTCGACGGAAACGCAGTGGGCGTCGAGGGTGATATGCTCGTCGCCGAGGGCGGCGCGCAGTGTGTCCTGGAGGTCCGCGCGATGCAGATGGTAGAAGGGTGCGCCCCAGTGGCTCACCGCCTCCTCAGCGAGCGGCACCCGACCCAGGAGCGCGCCGCTCTGCCAGTCGCGCGAGTCCATCGAGAAGGAGACGACGCCGACAGCGCGGAGCGCCTCGGCGAGACCGAGTCCGTGCAGGACCTTGATGGCGTTGGGGCTGATTGCGATACCGGCACCGACCTCACGCAGGGCGTCTGCCTGTTCGTAGACGTGGGCGTCGAACCCGGCCTGACGTAAGGCAAGAGCAGCGGTCAAGCCACCGATCCCGGCGCCGATGATGAGGATGCGCATGGCGATGTCCTTTCCTATAGCACGGGATCGCTCTCAGTACATGCTGCGGCCCTACGCCCTGCTACACTTGCCGAAACTCAATCGCCTGTGTCGTGCGGTCCCAGATGGCGAACTGGCCGATCGCCAGCGCGCCGGGGTTGATGAGATAGCGGCGGCGCGGATCGAGCGTCAATTTGCCACGCGCGATGTCAATCGGGCCGCGTTCGTCGCGGGCGCTCCGGTAATGGGTGTGCCCGGAGAAGGTGATCCGCGCGCCGCCACGCTCCGAAGATTCCGGCGCACCCAATACACGCAGGAGCGGATTCACCTGCTCCCACGCATCCCCCTCATGCGTGAGGCAGACGTCTTCGATGACGACCCGCTCGCGCAGATCAGTGAGTAATCGGATCGTTTCGTCGTGCAGATAGACCTCCTGACGGGTCGCCGCGAGCGCGATGTCCCGCTCGTGATTGCCGTAAACGCCGATAACGTGCCATCCCGCGAGCGCCAACGCGCATGCATTTGCTTGCTCGGTGCGGTCGATCAAATCACCAAGGAGCGCAATCGTCGTCACTCCTTCGGCGCGGCATTCGTCCAAGGCCCGGCTGAGTGTCCCGTGCGCGCCATGGACATCCGCGAACAGCCCCACGACCGCGCCAAGTTTCATCCTGCCCCGTTCGTTCCCGGCACGATCAGACAATCCACCACCCGCGCACCCTTGCCCCGGTCGAAGACGAGCAGCGGGTTGATGTCTATCTCGCTGACCACGTCGCGCAGATCGAGGCAAAGTTGCGAGAACCTACCGAGAATGTCCACCACCGCATCCGTATCGGCGGGTGCCGCGCCGCGCGTCCCTTCGAGAATCGCCACGCCGCGTAACCGGCCAAGCATCGCCCGGCTGTCGTGCTCCGTCAGCGGTGGAACGCCGATCGCGACATCCTTCAGTACCTCAACGAAGATACCGCCCAATCCGACCGCCACTGCCGGGCCATATGCCGGGTCCTGTGTCATGCCAAGAATTAATTCGCGCCCGCCGCCAACCATCTCCTGCACGAGCACGCCGCCGAGTTGCGCCTCCGGCTTATACTTCCATGCATTCGCGATCACCGTCTCGAAGCCCGTGCGAACCGCGCCATCGTCCGCAATATTAAGCAGGACGCCGCCCGCCTCGGTCTTGTGTGCGATGTCGGGCGACTCAATCTTGAGGACAACCGGGTAGCCGATCTCCCGTGCCGCCACGACCACCTCGTTAGCGTTTGTCGCCAGCCGCTCCCGCGTGACCGGCATACCATAGAGCGTGAGGAGCTCTTTAGCAGCGCGTTCCACGAGTGGCTTCCCATTCGCGGCGGCGACGAGCGCGCGGGCTTGCTCCGCGACGCCGCTCTCCGCGCCGGATGGGCGCGTGCCAGACTGCCGTGTCCGCTGAAAGTCGGCGTAGCGGATCAGCGAGCGCACGGCGCGCAGGCTGTTTTCGGTGCCTTGCAAGAACGGGATGCCGTCCCATTTCATCGTCGGCTCGACTGGATCTTGATCGTACCGGCGGCCATCCTGGACGCGGCCGGTGACGAGGGACATGATGAAGAAGTTCTTGTCCGCGTAGCGCTCCGGCATCGTCCGCAACACTTCACCGACCGGCGTCGTCAGGTCAACACGGCTCGGATATGCCTGGCCGTAGATCACCGTGTGGATGTTCGGGTCCTCAGCCATCGCGACGAGTGAGCCTTCCACAATCTCCGGTTGCGTCGCTGCCTGACCGGTCGTGTCGAGCGGGTTGCCGACCGTGCCGTACTCCGGGATCACCGGCATCAGTTTCGCGACCGTTTCCGGCGCGAGTGAGGGCAGTGAAATCCCAAGGTCCTGGCTGAGGTCTGCGACGAGGCCGCACGCACCACCGGAGACGAAGATCGTCCCGACACCGGGGCCTTTCGGCAGCCGCTTCGCATGGAAGACGGCCAGCGTCTCGATCATCTCGTCGAGATTATAGACGCGGACGATGCCGTACTGCCGCATGATAGCGTCCACGATCGCGTCAGAGCCAACGAGCGAGCCGGTATGCGCCTGCGCGGCCCGCTTGCCCGCGTCGGATCGCCCAATTTTGAGGATAACGAGCGCCTTCTGCCGCTCCGCTGCCATCTCTGCCACGCGGAGCAGTTTTTGCGGATCGCGAAACTGCTCGATGAAGCAGCCGACGACCTTCGTCTCCTCATCCTCGACGCAGTAGCGCATGAAGTCGGTCGCGTCGAGGTCTGCCTCATTGCCCGTCGTGACGACGTAGGTGTAGCCGAACTCGCGCTCCATCGGCGGGATGACGGCGCTATAGGCGAGCAGGCCACTTTGGAAGACAATGCCAATCGGGCCGCGCCGCACGTTGGTATAGGCACCCGATTTCGCGACCATTTTCGCGGGCGTGCTGATGATGCCGAGGCAGTTCGGCCCGACGACGCGGATGCCGGTGCGCCGCGCGAAATCGCGGATTTGCTCCTGCCGCTGATGCGCTTCGTCGTCGCTCTGCTCGCCGAAGCCGCTGGTAATGATATTGACCGCCCCAACCCCAGCGCGCTCTGCCTGTCCGAGCACATCAAGCACGAGATTACTCGGCACGACGACCATCGCGAGATCCACGCTACCGGGAATCGCGTCCAGCGTCGGATAACACGGGCAGCCAAGCACTTCCTGATGCCGCGGCGTGACGCCGAAGACCTCGCCCTCGTAGCCATTCATGAGCAATAAACGATGGATATTGTACGCGAACCCCGGTCGCGGCGTCGCGCCGACGATGGCAATCCGCTTCGGGTGAAAGAGCGCATTCATCACGCCGGTGAACCGCTCCTGTTCACTTCCCGTCCCATTCAATCGCGTCGCGGCACTGCTCTCGTGTGCCTGCGGTGTCGTCATCATCCCCACATCCCCTCTGGCGAGTTCGGAGTTCGATGTGCGGAGTAGATTGCTCCGTTACTCCTTCGAGATCCGAACTCCGAACTCCGAACTTCCCTAGAAGTACGTCCGCCCCAGCGTCTCCGCGATGCAGGCGGGTTTTTCTTCCCCCTCCACCTCGATGGTCTGCTCGCTGGTCATCTGCACAGCGCGGTCGCCGATCTCCTCGACATTCATCAACTTCGAGCGCATGCGGATACGCTTGCCGACACGCACGGGCGAGACGAAACGGACACGATTGAGACCATAATTAACGCCCATCCGCCCGCCGAGGCTGATCTTGACGCCGGATGCACGCGTGCTGCCGAGGTATGGGATGAGCGAGAGCGTCAGATACCCGTGCGCCACCGTGCCGCCGAAGAAGGTCGTCTTCGCGCGCTCCGGGTCCACATGGATATACTGATGATCGCCGGTCGCATCCGCGAATTCGTTGACGCGCTCCTGCGTGATTTCCAGCCACTCGCTGACGCCAATCTCCTGTCCAATCAGTTCCTTCAACTCCGCGACCGACGTGACCACCCGCTCCGCATTCGACGTACTCATGCCTCTCCTCCTACCATTACTCATAAACTAGATTCGAGCGCAGAGGACGCAGAGAATGCAGACAGCACAGAGGAGATTCAATAGGAAATTGTCTTTCTCTGTGTCCTCTGTGATCTCTGTGCTCCATCATCCCTTATCCAGAGATGTGGCCTGCCAGGACTTCCTGAAGGACGCGCTCGCGGTGCTCTTCAAGGTCGCCGTATAATGGCTCGAAGTACTTGGCTCGCTTGAAGTAGAGATGCAGGTCATACTCCCAGGTGAAGCCGATGCCGCCATGCACCTGGATCGCCTCACCGCAAACCCTGCGGGACGCGCCATTGACAAACGACTTGGCAACCGAGGCGGCGAGAGCGGCATCCGGCGCATTCGCGTCCTGTGCCCAGGCGGCGTAATAGACGGCGGCGTGGGCGTTCTCGACCGCGACGAGCATCTCAGACAACTTGTGCTTGACGGCTTGAAACTGACCGATGAACTGGCCGAACTGCTTGCGCACTTTGGCGTAGTCGGTGGACATTTCGAGCGACTTGCGCGATGCGCCGAGCATTTCCGCGCTCGCCCCGACCGCAGCGTGCTGGAGCGTCGTCTGTACGGCGGGCCATGCAGCGCCCTCGACGCCGAGCAGGTTCTCGACGGGCACGCGAACGTTCTCGAAATGGAGCGTCGCGCTTTTCTCCGTCAGATCGGCGATGACATCCCCAGCGATGCGAAGCCCGTCGGCGTCGCGCGGGACGGCGAGCAGCGAGATCCCTTCCGCGCCATTGCCGCTGCCGGTGCGCGCCGCGACAAGGATGACATCCGCCGTCTGGCCGAAGGGGACGAATCGCTTGATGCCATTGAGGAGATAGACATCGCCGTCCTTCTTCGCGGCGAGCGTGATTTCGTTCGGCCCCCAGCCAATCGAGTCTTCGAGAAAGGCGAGCGTCATGGTCAGGTCGCCATTACAGACATCGGGGAGATAGCGCGCCATCGCCTTTTCATCACCGGAAGCGATGATTGCACTCCCGGCGAGGATCACCGTGGCGAAGTAGGGACCAGGATAGGGTATGCGCCCCATTTCTTCGAGGATGATCGCCTGTTCCACCATGCCAAGCCCCGCGCCACCGTAAGTCTCCGGGAACGGCAACATACCCAATTGCACGAACCGGCGGTACAGGTCGGGATCATACCCCCGCTCGCCCTCCATCATCGCTCGCACATGCGTCACTGGCGACTGTTCAGTCAGGAATTCCCGCACCAGCCCGCGCAGCATGACCTGATCTTCCGTAAAATCAAAATCCATGAACGGCTACCTTTCTAACCACGAAGACACGAAGAGAAAACAGAGAAGATGCTTGTTTCCTTTTCCTCTCATCTCTTCTTCGTGCTCTTCGTGTCTTCGTGGTTCATTTCCCGCTCCTTAGTCGCCTGCGGTCGCTTTTTGGGCGAGGGCGATGCGGTCTTCGCGCACTTCCTTCGGGAGGCCGAGCACGCGCTCGCCGAGAATGTTCTTCTGGATTTCGGAGGAACCGGCGTAGATCGTCCCGGCGCGCGACCAGAAGAAGGAATACGCCCAACTACCCGCCTCGCCGAAGTCGGAATCAGCATGCAGCGCGTATTCCGGTGGCAGTCCATCTGTCTGCAAGCCGTACGGACCAAGGATGTCCAGGAAGAGTTCCTGGACGTGCTTATCGAGTTCCGAGTAGTGCAACTTGGAAATGGATGCCTCGGGGCCGGGCCGCTGGCCTTTTTCGAGGCGACTGAGGAGGCGGAGCGCGGAGTAGCGCAGCACTTCGACCTCGGCATAGATTTCGCCGAGTTTCTGCCGGACATTCGGGTCCTCGATCGCGGGCTTGCCGTTGCGCTTCAGCGACTGGCAGACCTCGATCATTCGGCTGTACATCTCTTGCAGGCGCACGACGCGCGAAAGGACGTTGCCGCCGCGCTCGTAGGAGAGCGTCGTCTGGGCGATCCGCCAGCCCGCATTCATCTCACCGACGAGGTTATCCGCGACGACGCGCACATTCGTGAAGAAGACCTCACAGAACTCGCTACTGCCACTGATCTGCTTCAAGGGGCGCACTTCGACACCCGGCTGGTGCATGTCGAGCATGATACAGGAGATGCCCTGATGCTTCGGCGCGCTACGGTCGGTGCGCGCGAGCAGGATGCCCCAATCGGCGTTGATCGCGCCGCTCGTCCAGATTTTCTGGCCGTTGATGACGAACTCGTCACCGTCCCGGTCGGCGCGGCATTGGAGGCTCGCGAGGTCGGACCCGGAGTTCGGCTCGGAGTACAACTGGCACCAGAGTTCTTCGGCGGTAAGGATTTTCGAGACGTGATCGCGCTTCTGATGCTCGGTGCCGTGGTGGATGAGCGTCGGCGCGACAATGCCGATGCCGAGGCCGTTAAGTGAGGCCGGGGCGTTCGCGCGTGCCAGTTCCTCACCGACGATGGCCTGCTCCATTGGACGCGCTTCCTGCCCGCCGTACTCCTTCGGCCAGCCCATACCGAGATAGCCCGCCTCGTAAAGTGTGCGATGCCACACCCGCCGCTCGTCCAGCGTTTCGGGTCGCTTCTTCGGGATATGCTCTTCCAGCCAGTGGCGTACCTGCTGCCGGAAGGCTTTGTCCTCTGCCGTGTAGTTGAGATCCATGTGGAGAACCCTCCCTGTCCGTTGGTGCGCCCCTGCTGTGAAGCCACACCGCTGTACGAACGATCCCGCGAATGCGACCGCTGTCATGCCGCAACCCTGCCTTTGTCCAAGCCTACAAGAATACGCTACTCGCTTCCAGTACATGCGTCAACAGTCCATGTTGAAAAACTGTGGGACGACCCCTATCATTGCACATGTTTGTACCGCATGTTTGCAACACTGCATGAGAATCGCACACCATTAAGGGAGGTACACATCGCACTCCCGGTGATTTACCGATCCGCGATGGCCTGAGCATACATTCTGAGGAGCGACAAGCATGAAGATTTGCGTCTGTGTCAAGCATGTGCCGGACCCGAACCTGGCGATGCGGGTTGATCCCGCGACAAAACGGCTGATCCGCGATAGCGCGAAATCCATTCTCGATCCCGCCGATGAGTACAGCCTCGAAGCCGCGCTACGCCTCGTCGAACAGCACGGCGGCGAAACCGTCGCCGTGACGATGGGACCCCCCGCCGCCGAGGACGCCCTGCGCCGCGCGATGGCGATGGGCGCAGACCGCTCCATCCTCATCAGCGACGACGCGCTCGCCGGTTCCGATGTCCTCGGCACGGCGCGGACACTCGCCGCCGCCTTTAGTGCCGAATCTCCCGACCTCGTCATCTGTGCGACTGAGAGCACAGACGCGTATAGCGGTATGCTCCCCGGCGCACTGGCCGCGCTACTCGGCATGCCGCAGGTGACGTTCGCCCGCTCCGTTACCGTCGAAGGAACAACGATCACTGTTCAGCGCGACATCGAAACAGGCTATCAGACGATCCAAACAACGCTCCCCGCCCTGCTTACCGTCACCGCAAGCATCGCTGAGCCGCGCTACCCGTCCTTTAAGGGGATGATGGCGGCGAAGAAAAAGACCGTAGACAAGCGCGACGTTGCCGCGCTTGGCCTTGACGGCGCAACGGTTGGTGCATCTGGCGCACGGGAGCGCGTCCTCGCCATCGTACCCGTCAGTCAAGCCAAGCAAACGCGCACGATCACCGACGATGGCAGCGGCGAGAGCGTCCCGGAAATCGTCGCCTTCCTCAAGCAGATCCAGGTCATTTGAAGAAGTCTGGCGTTCGATGTTCGGAGTTCGGTGTTCTTTCTTCGAATTCTGAACATCGAACGCCAAACTCATCAAGGAGTACATGATGGCAAAGCGAATTTGGGTTTGGACAGATGTAGTGGAGGGCGAGCCGCATCGGTTGTCGCTCGAATTGCTCGTACCGGCACGGAAACTGGGGGCTGCGGAGGCGGTCGTCCTCCATCCGGCGGGCGGAGGCACCGTAGCGGCGCTCGGCGCGCACGGCGCATCGGTCGTCCATCTCGGCGATGATGCAGCATACGGTGACTATCTCGCAGAGCCGCAGGCGGCAACGCTGGCCGCGCTCATCCAGCAGGAATCGCCCGATCTCATCCTTTTCCCCAGTACGTATACGGCGCGCGATGTCGCGGCGCGGCTGGTGGGGCAGGTGGGTGCGGGCGTGATCGCCAACGCGGTGGATGTCACGTATGAGGGCGACCAACTGACCGTTACCGTCCCCTACGGCGCGGAAACGATTGGTACCCTGACGATTGACGGCCCCGGCCCGCATCTCATCCAGTTGCGTCCCAAGGCATTCGCGGCGGAGGAAGTCGGCGGCGAAGCCGAAGTGCGGCCCGTCGCCATTCCGGTTGACCCATTGGCCTGCCGTGTCAAGGTGCTCGAAACCGTCACGCAGGCATCCGAAGGGCCAAACCTGGAAGAGGCGGGCATTATCGTTTCGGGCGGGCGCGGCATGGGCAAGGCGGAGAACTTCGCGCTGCTCGATGCGCTCGCGGCCAAACTTGGTGGAGCGGTCGGCGCGAGTCGTGCGGTCGTGGACGCCGGGTGGGTACCCTATTCGTACCAGGTTGGGCAGACGGGCAAGACAGTCAAGCCAACGCTCTACGTCGCCTGTGGCATCTCCGGCGCGATTCAGCACATCGCCGGGATGGGTGGCAGCAAGTACATCATCGCTATCAACAACGATCCTGACGCGCCGATCTTCGAACTCGCTGACCTTGGCATCGTCGGTGACGTGCTCACCGTCGTGCCAAAGTTAACGGAATCAATCTCATAGAGCGGGTAGCGGGTATTAGTAGCGTAGGCTTCAGCCTGTGCAGCGATTACCTGATTAGAGTTGTCAAGGTTCATAAGCCTACGCTACCAGTGGTCTGAAGGGAGTATCGTGAGCAAATTCGCGGTGATCTGGTCCGATGACGCAGCGCAGCAACGCCGCTTGATCTCTGTATCAAGCGCGGTCGTCGCGGTCGGCGTCCTGCTGATCGTTGGCGGCGCGATTGCGGGCTGGGGCTGGACGCGGATCGTCGGGGCGACGTTGATCACCGTCGGTGGCATCGTGCTCGGCGCGCTCGTCGCCTTCGTCGAGCCACGTCGCCAGCAGGTGCATGTATGGCTGCGCACGCAACGTACGACCATCGCGATCATCGCCGCCGTGCTCTTTGTCCTCCCAGTCGTGCTCGCGCTCGTCGCGGCGCTGATCGGATTGTTCGCGGGCGGTAGTAATCGGAGCGGCGGGCTGCTGACCACAGGCGCGATTATCGGCGTCTTTCTCCTCGCGGCAACGATCTTCTGCACTGTGATCGCCATTCGCGCCACTCAGCGCGCCACCGTTACCCTCCGGGAATCGCCCACCACACAGACAGAGGAGCAAGCGTAATGCCTACGCGGCAGATTGAATGGAATGTTCACACGCTTGGGCAGATCGCGGTCTACGCGCTGCTGATTATCCCGGTCGGTTTCCTCGCATACGGCCTCGCACGCCGGGTGCGGATGTGGCGCATCGGGCAACCGGAAGACCGCTTCGACCAGTGGGGTACGCGGCTCCGGGGCGCGATCACGCAGAGCATTTTCCATGGCCGGATCGTCCGGCGGCGCAACCGCTACGGCGGGCTGATGCACCTCTTCATCTTCGTCGGCTTCGTGACGCTCCTGATCGGCACGTTCATCGTGATGATTGAGGACGATATCACCGTGCCGATCTTCCATTACAGTTTTTATCGGGGGGACTTCTACCTCGGCTACAAACTGGCAATGAATCTCGCCGGGCTGCTGCTAATCGCGGGCGTCCTGATGGCTTTCTACCGCCGCCTCGTCATCCGCCCGAAGCAACAGGACACGAGCGCCGACGATCTCGTCATCCTCTCTTTTCTCGCTGTTCTCACGGTGCAGGGGTATGTGCTCGGCGCGCTCCGCCTTGGAGTCCAGCACGATGACTGGGCGAAATGGTCGTTCGTCTCCTATGCGCTCGCCATCCCGCTGCGTGGTTTGTCGGACGGCTGGCTGCGGGCGCTCCATCAGGTGAACTGGTTCAGTCATTTCCTGACTACCTTCGCCTTTCTCGCGTACTTCGCGTACAGCAAGATGATGCACCCCTTCACGAGCCTTACCAATGTTTTCTTCCGGCGGTTGAAGCCGATGGGTGAACTGACGCCGATCGCGAATTTGGAGGAGGCGGAATCATTCGGCATCGGGAAACTGGAAGACTTCAGTTGGGCCCAGTTAATGAATCTCGATGCCTGCATGCACTGTGGCCGTTGCCTCGAATTCTGCCCGACCTTCACCACGGATAAACCCCTCCGTCCGCGCGATCTGATTTTGGAGATTGGCGGCTACATGGCGGACAGCGGCGGCATCTTCTCCGGCGAACTCGGCGAGGGCGAAAATTCGGCACGCTTCCGCTGGGGCGAGGGGCCGGAACGCGAGTTGATCGGCGGCGTCGTCAGCACGGAAGAACTCTGGGACTGCACGACGTGCGGCGCATGCATGGAGCAATGCCCGGTCTTCATCGAACATGTGCCCCTGATCGTTGGGATGCGCCGTAACCTCGTCCTGGAGCAGGGCGAGTTCCCTGATGAACTGACCAATGTCTTCAACAACCTCGAACGCCTGAGCAGCCCGTACCAATTCCCGCCGAGCCAGCGCGACGCGTGGACGAAGAAGATGGCGCAGCCGATACGGATCATGGGCGAAGCGGCTGCCGCAGAGGAAGAAGTCGAGGTCTTGTTCTTCGTTGGCTGCCTCGGCTCATTCGACAGCCGCAATCAGCGCACGACGATGGCTCTCGCGCGCATCCTCCAAGCCGCCGACATCAACTTCGCTATTCTTGGCAAGGAGGAGACCTGCACCGGCGACCCTGCCCGCCGCATCGGCAACGAATACCTCGCGCAGATGATGGCGCGGCAGACGGTCGAGACGCTCAATCAGTACAGTTTCAAGAAAATCGTCACCGCGTGCCCGCACTGCTTCAACGCGATCAAGAACGAGTATCCACAGATCGGCGGCAACTACGAAGTCGTCCACCATAGCGAACTAATTAGCCAACTGATCGCCGAGCAGCGCATCACGCTCGATCCGGCCTCCGATGTCGCTAGCGGCAAGGTGACGTATCACGATCCCTGCTACCTCGGACGGTACAACAAGGTCTACGACGACCCGCGCAGTGTCGTCACCGCGCTGCCAGGCGCGGAACTGACGGAGATGGGGCGGAACCGCAACCAGTCATTCTGCTGCGGTGGTGGCGGTGGCCGGTTGTTTATGGAGGAGACGCGCGGCAGCCGGATCAACCAGGCGCGTGTCACCGAGGCGCTGGAAACCGGCGCGACGACGCTTGCCGCGTCGTGCCCCTTCTGCATGACGATGTTCGAGGACGGCATCAACGGTGTCGGCGCGAATGACCTCTTGCAGGTGCGCGACATCGCGGAACTCGTCGCGGCGGCAATGCTAACGATGACAGAAACAGAGACGCTCAGAGAGGGGGATGGCGCAGAGAGCGCAGAGGACACAGAGAGCACAGAGAAGAAAGAATGAGAATCTCTCTGCGTCCTCTGTGTCCTCTGTGTCCTCTGCGCTGTTCCCTCTCCTGGCGGTTCGGAAAGAGTAGTGATGGAGCAAATCAAACTACACGCACTGGCGCTTGAAGTGATCGCGGTGCCGAATGGCGGGTTCATGAGCGATCAGCCGACGAATGCAACGATTGTCGGCACGCACGAGGTCTTCATCGTTGATCCCGGTGATACCGCCGGGGTCGGCTTGATTCAGGAGGCGCTGGAGCAGCGAAGCGATGTGCGCGTCAAAGCGATCCTCCTGACGCATAGCCACCCCGATCATGCGTCGGCAGTGCCGAACTTGAAGAAGATTTACGACTGTCCGGTAATGCTCAACCCAAAGGAGCAGCCAGTTCTCCGCCAATTCCTCAGTTGGTCGGACGTGGACGCGGAACTGACGGGCGGCATGACGCTCGCTATCGAAGGCGGCGAACTGCAGGCAATTGATACGCCCGGCCACTCGCCCGGTCACGTCGCACTCTACGAGCCGGTGTCGCGCACGCTGATCGCGGGAGATCTCGTCTCCGGTAACGGGACGGTGGGCATTTTCCCACCGCACGGCAAGATGGTCGAGTACATGGACTCGCTCGAACGGGCACGGCAACTCCATCCGGCAGTCGTCATCCCCGGCCACGGGCCGACGATCACGCAGCCGCCGGACATCTTTGCCCAGTACATCGCGCACCGCTCGATGCGGGAGGATGAGATTTACACGGTTGTCGCGCGGGAGCCGACGACAATTGAAGCGATGATCCCCGAACTCTACCCGATCGTGCTGCCCCATTTCCGCCGCGCAGCCGCCGCGACGATCCTCGCACACTTGGAGAAACTACGAACGGAAGGCAAGGTGCGCCCGGAATCGGACGACCTCATGGAAGGCGTCTGGTCCGCGCAGACGTGAATTTTCCTGATGGTAGCGGAGGCTTCAGCCTGCGATCCCTTCATTGTTCTCGCAGGCTGGAAACCCCGCGCTATCAGGGGATGCAGGCTGAAGCCTCCGCTACCGGGGCGATTGTCGTTATCCGTCTACACCCCGCCTTGTTCGAGGTAGCGCATCGCCGTCCGCACCATCATCTCGACGCCAACGGTGAGGCAGCGTTCGTCAATGTCGAAGCGCGGGTGGTGATGGCCCCAGACCTTGCCGCTCGCCTCATCGCGCGAGCCGACCCAGAAGAAGCAGGATGGGACGTAGTGCGTGAACTCTGAGAAGTCCTCGCCGCCCATCGTGCGCGGGCCGCTCAATACCTTGTCCGCGCCGACGACATCGGTTGCGACAGATTGCACGAGGTCCGCCATCCGGGCTTCGTTGACCGTGGGCGGCACGACACGGCGCATTGTGACTTCTGCTGTCGCACGCATGCCCTCGGCAATTGATTGCACGAGTGCGGGGAGTCGTGCGGCTAATGTGTCACCGACTTCGAGATCGAAGTAGCGCGTCGTACCATTGAACGTCGCGGTGTCCGCGATGATGTTCGCCGCTGTGCCGCCCGCGTGCAGCGTCGCCACCGTAAGGACAGCGGGCGAGATCGGGGCCACTTCCCGACTGACGAGCGTTTGGAGCACGTTGACGCACTCCACGGCGACGACCAATGCATCTACGGTGTCATGCGGCATCGCGGCGTGACCGCCCTTGCCCTGAATCTTCACATCGAAGACATCGCCGCCCGCCATCATTGGGCCGGGGAAGACATTGATCGTGCCGAGTGGCATCTCCTGAATAACGTGTAAGCCGATTGCCGCGTCCACATGCGGGTTTTCGAGCACACCCGCCTCGATCATCTTTTGCGCGCCGCCCTCACCCTCTTCCGCCGGTTGAAAGCAGAAGACGACCGTGCCCGCCAGTTCGTCACAGTGCCGCATCAGGATACGGGCAACGGAAAGGAGGATCGCCGTATGCGCGTCGTGGCCGCAGGCATGCATCGTCCCCGGTGTCTGCGAGCGGTATTCGACGGCGTTTTCCTCCTCGATCGGCAGCGCGTCCATGTCGGCCCGTAACAGGATTGTCTTGCCCGGTTTGCCGCCACGCAGCACCGCCTTGACGCCCGTCACTGCGATGCCGGTCTCGATCTCCTCAAAGCCGATGGCGCGCAACCGCTCCACGACGATGCCGCTCGTGCGCACTTCCTCCAAACCCATTTCCGGGTGCATATGGAAATCGCGCCGCGTCGCGATCAGTTCCGGTTCCCACTCCACAATCTCATCGCGCACCGTCGTTGTCATCGTCATTTCTGAATGTCTCCATACGCACTATCGGTCTTTCAATGGCGCGATCATACCACCACGTTTGCAGCGGGGTCATCATGTAGGCATCAGGTTGCGTACCTCTCCGGCACGTAGCATCATGCACAGGCTAACGAATGGGAGCGGGCGGAAGGAGCCGACGATGACGCATGGCACGACGGGGCGACGGATGAAACTGGGTACGATGCCTTCCCTGAAGGAAGATTCGCTCAATGGGGGCACACCGACGTACAAAGAGATCGAGGCGATGGCGATGGCGGCTGAGGAAGCCACTTTCGACTCCTTCTGGCTCGCCGATCATGTGATGTTCCACTCGCCGGAGGGGGAGAATGTCGGCTGCTGGGAGGCATTTACGTTTCTGAGCGCGCTCGCCGCCGTGACCTCGCACATGATGCTCGGGCCACTCGTTGCCTGTACGTCATTCCGCAACCCTGCCCTGCTGGCGAAGATGGCGGACAGCCTCGACGAGATCAGCGGCGGGCGGTTCATCCTCGGCCTCGGCAGTGGCTGGAATGAGCCGGAGTACACAATGTTCGGCTGGCCCTTCGACCATCGCGTTGGACGGTTCGAGGAGGCGATGCAGATCATCGCACCACTCCTGCGCGAGGGACGTGTGGACTTCCACGGCGACTACTATGATGCCACCGATGCCGTGCTCCGTCCACGCGGCCCCTCACCGAAAGGGCCACCGCTGATGATCGGCGGCACGCGCCCGCGCATGCTGCGACTTACCGCCCAATATGCTGACATCTACAATACCGATACGGTCTTCACGGCGGAACGCGTCACCGAACTCTGGACGGATGTGCAAGCGGCATGCGCGGCAATCGGGCGCGACCCCGCGACGTTGGAACTAACGTCGTTCACGTCGGTTCGCGTCCTCCAATCGGGTGAATCAGCGCAACCAGACGAGCAAGCAATCGTCGGCACTGCGGAAGAGGTTGCCGCCGCACTCCAGCGCTTCGCGGACGCGGGCGTCACACATCTCATCCTGCGCTTCGAGCAACTGGGCGTGGCAGGGATCGAGCGATTCGCACCCGTAATGGAACTGCTAGATCGGATGGCCTGAGTTGAAGTCACAAGATAACGTGCGCAGTAAGATGAAGGTCTGCTAGAGTGGAGCGCATGATACTGCAATATGCCAAACTCAGCCATGTTCCCGGCATCTTTCGTGTCCTGACGGGATTGACCGTCGCGCAGTTCGATC
>JAABUZ0100005665.1_pt1 | contig 16214 bp, 13 predicted proteins | sample 5562091 | NCBI WGS metagenome assembly JAABUZ01 (sample SAMN12813069, study PRJNA571459) | rock metagenome | isolation source: Antarctica rocks | place: Antarctica: Victoria Land, Linnaeus Terrace sud | collected 2015-12-21
GGCATATTTTATCCTCAACAGCCTTCATTTTATTAGAGAGGGAGGACACGCGGCTTGGGTCCTCCCCGCGAGTTTCTTCCGTGGACTATGCGACCGGCATTAAAGAGACTTTAAGAAGCTCGTTTTCACACTCCCTCATCGTCCTCTTCGTTCGGCTGATGTTACCTTGACAGGCACACCCGCTGCCGATAAACGTGATTTTGATTCCATGTACTCCTTCGTCGGCGTATCAGAGTACCGATACCCCGTACCTGTTAGCAATATCGTCTCGCACGACCTTTGGGTCAATAGGCATGTAGTCGGCGTCGAGCGCTGTGTTCGCGTGATCGAACAGGTACGGCATGGCGATATTTCCTGTCGCGACGCCCGTGATCGGCGCCAGGTATGCGCGTGTCATCTGCATTTGCGTTCGGAAGCCGAAGAGCACCGTATCGCCTGCACGACAGCGCCCGCCGGGCTCTAGCACCGCATGATAGTCGATGATTTGTTTGATCTCGTGATGGTAGTCAACCATATTCGTCTTTGCGTGCTCCCAGCTCGCTCCAACTAGGGCGTGGGCGCGGTACCCGGACTGGTAGATATCCTGAAAGAGGCCGCCGCCGTAGGCATAGGCGCGCGATCCAACGTGGTGCGAGATTTCACTGACATACGTATAGGCGGGACGCTCAGGCAAATCGCCCCGGAACGCGTGATTGGGCGTGGTTCCAAGCAATCCGTGACCTGGCTCTACATGCGTTGCGCCTGCGTCAGCCAGCACGGACATGGTCACCGAGGAGGTGTTGCCGGGCGCATTGATCTGCTGTACCTCGACTCCCAGCGCACGCATGGTCTCCGCCGCGCGGAGGATGGTCTGAAAATTCGGTGTGATCTCCGTCGGCGGCTCGTCCGGGTTGGCGTTGTACCGCACACACGGAAAGGCGGTCACCCCCACCAATCGGACATGACGCATCTGCCCAAGCGCACGTACGATGTCCGGCACATCTTCCTCTGGGAACCCGCCTTCCTGCCCATCGAAGAAGATATCGCCCCTGTCATACACCCGGATGAGCAGCTCCTGTACCACACCTTGATCGGCCGCTGCTGCATCGATCCAGCGCGCATGCTCGCGGTTGAAGACCGTGATCACGTCGGGCCTCATTGCGACGGCCTGTGCGATCAGGTGGCGAGGGACCTGATTGAGATGACCTAGGTGGCCGACCGGTATGCCATAGCGACGCATCTGGAAAGCACCGGGCATATCCACGGCGACCGTCTTATTCAAGCCAGTTGCAAGAGCGAGCCAGGTCACGTAGGGATTGCGCGCGTATTGTTTGCTCATGAGGTAGGTTGTCAATCCAAGGCGTCGTGCCTCGGTCGCCAAATGGCGTGCGTTGTCAGCAATGGCGTCGAGATCGATGACCCAGGTGTTCGGCGGGATGCGCCCGCTTTGATGCAGGTCGATGGCGGCCTGAAGTAGAGAGGGGTTACGCTCAATGAGACGCTGAAGATACATGTCTAGCCTCCATAGACTCTACGCACTCTGCGGAACACGATCACGCGAGAGAAGTTTGCGGCGCCTGGTCGGTCGTGGTCTCTTCTCCCATAGCCCGGCCCATAGCGTCCACAATTTCAGGACGTTGCCTGGATAGATACGACAGATAGCCATATCCTAGAATGATCCAGACAACAATGATGTACGGGACAAGATTGTTTGGGTAGGCAGGGACAGGCCAGAGCTGACCGTAAATCGGCAACAGCATCAGGAGCGACGCGATGACCGGGAGGATGCCATGCCGCACAACATTGAACTCGGCACGATAGTCGCGCCAGTAGAAACGAATCAGAGCCAGGTTGACCAAGATATACACTATCACGATGCCGAGGCCGAGAATCGTCCCGTAGAATCCATAGGCGCCGAAAGGACTCCATAGGGCGCTCCCAACCAGCGCTAAGATGAGCGAGAACGCCATGTAGGCGGTGAGCGCCACAAACGGCACTCCACTCGCCGTTGTCCGGCCCAGCGCCCGCGTGAAGATACCTTCACGTCCCATGGCGAAGACGACGCGGATCGTTGCGTTACATCCTGAGACGAGATTGGCGAAGATGCTGTTCAGGACGGTCAGCGACAGGATCCAGCCGACATTCGCGCCCCAATAGCGGTTGGAGAGGGTCGTCCACGGCGTGGTGTCACGGACAAGCGCGGCGGTGTGGTTTTGGCCGAATCCGACGGCCGCGGCATAGCTCGAGAGGACGTAGTAGAGACCGATGATGGCAACGGCGCTGAACAGGGCAATGGGGATGCTGCGGCGTGGGTTCTGCGTCTCCTCGCCCAGCGTCCCCGCCGACTCGAAGCCGACAAAGAACAGGATGCCCCAGAGCAATCCCGTACCGATGCCCGAAATGCCATGCAGCGACCGTGCGGGGTTGAAGGGCGCTACTGTCAGGCCTTGTGCGCCGCCCTTCGCTAGGATCGTGGCGAAGAGGGTCATCATCACGCTCACCTCTAACACCAGGAAAATTAGTGCCGTCGCGGCGGACCGGTTAATGCCAAGCGCGCTGATGCCCCAGACGATGAGGGCATAGGCGATGCTGAAAGCCCACCACTGGATGTCCAATCCGAACTGTGCCGTGACGAACTGGGCCGTGAAGGCGCCGATTCCGGAGATGAGCATGGGACCGACCATTCCGTATGCGAATGCCAGGATCCATCCTGACATGAAGCCCCCGCGCTTGCCGAACCCATGGGTGTTAAACGTATAGGCAAAGCCAGCCGTGGGAAGCTTTTGAGCGAAGGCGGCGATCGCGGAGGCCACCAGAGCAGAGACGATGAGTGCAAGCACGAGTGCCACCGGGAGGGCGTAGCCAACGCCGCTGACGACCGGCCCGGTGTTGAAGAAGACGCTCGTTGCCGGACCCATAAAGGCCATCGAGATGGCAACTGCCCCAATCACGCTGATGGCATTCTTGTGGAGATGGCTAGGCCTCCCACGCGTATTTTGCCCTTTGCTTGCCACGATTCTCCTCCTTTCTTTCGTCCCTGTGCTGCCTAATAGGTTCGTTCCTCAAGCGAGCAAGATGCCAATACCCGCCCTCTCGAAGTCACACCGCGCGGCATCCTCAATCTTATCACTGATTCAGTGATCACAGCTGACACGATGTAGCAGCACTTTGTTGATGTGGGCTTCCACTAAGCTGCGCGTCGTGAAGCCTCCTTTCACCGAGAGACCTATCTTGACTATCTTGCGCATCTACGCAACGATAAAGACATTTCTTTGCATAGATGCGCAAGGTGGCCGGCATAGGGATCGGGCGGGCAACACCGCAGGCCGACGCACGCAACAGCTCGATTGCGTTCCAAATCCCGACGCATCCGAGCCACACAGTCCTAGCCCGTGCGGGCCCGCCCGTAGAGGTGGCCCAACGCCGCCATCTCCGCCGCCAACGCGTCCGCCGTGTAGCGCCATTGCCAGTTGCCGCCCGGCTGTCCCGGCCGATTCATGCGCGCCTCCGACCCGAGCGTGAGCAGGTCCTGCAGCGGGATCACCGCCGTCTCGGCGACCGACGCCTGGGCGACCCGCACGAGGCCCCGTACCACGGCGGCGGGGTCGGTCCCCGCGCAGGCGGCATACGCGCGCGCGTACGCCGCCTGCGCGGGGCGACGCCGTGGCGTACCACCCGGCGGTCGTGTTGTTGTCGTGCGTCCCGGTGTACACGACCGCGTTGCGCCCGTAGTTGTGCGGCAGGTGCGGGTTGTCCGGCGCGCTCTCGAAGGCGTCGAAGGCGAATTGGAGCACTTTCATCCCCGGCAAGCCGAAGTGGTCGCGCTGCGCGACCACTTCGGGCGTGATGACGCCGAGATCTTCGGCGATGATGGGGAGCCGGCCCAGCGCCGCCTCGACGGCCGCGAAAAAGGGGATGCCCGGGCCGGGCTCCCACGTCCCGGTCTCCGCCGTCGGCGCATCACCCGGGATGGCCCAGTACCCGGCGAAGCCGCGGAAGCGGGCCAGGCGCAGCACGTCGACGACGGTCAAGACGGCGCGTAGACGCTCGATCCACCACGCGTAGCCGTCGGCGGCCATGGCGTCCCACCGGTAGAGCGGATTCTCCCACCGCTGGCCGGTCGCGGCGAAATAGTCGGGGGGGGCGCCGGCGACAAACATGGGTTGCCCGTCGGGCGTGAGATAGAACAGCTCGCGCCGCGCCCAGCAGTCGGCGCTGTCATGGGCCACGAAAATGGGCGCGTCGCCGATGATGCGGATGCCCTTGCCCGCGGCATAGGCTTTGAGGCGGTCCCACTGGTGGAAGAACAGGTACTGGCTGTAGATGTGCCCCTGCACGGCCTCGGCCAGCCGCTCGCTCCAGCGGCGGACGGCCTTCGGCTCATGCGCCGCGATGTCCGGATTCCACGCGGTCCACGCCTAGAGGTCGTGGGCCTCCTTGAGCGCCATGAACAGGGCGAGCGGCGCAAGCCAGGAGTGCTGCGCGGCAGCGAAGTCGTCCACCGCCCGCCGCAGGTCGGGCGAGGCCTCCTGCTGGTAGTGCGCGAAGGCGCGCGCGAGGAGGTGGCGCTTGTAGGGGAGGACCTGCCCATAGTCGACGCGCTCAGCGGGGAACGCGGGCGCGTCGGCGAGCGCGGCCGCAGGCAGGAACCCGTCGTCGACGAGGCCCCGCGGGCTGACCAGGACGGGGTTGCCCGCGAAGGCGGAGAAGGTCTGATAGGGAGAGTCCCCGTAGCCGGTGGGACCCAGGGGCAGGATCTGCCAGGACGACTGGCCGGCCGCGACGAGGAAATCGACGAACTCGTAGGCGGCGGCCCCGAGGTCGCTGATCCCGTAGGGTCCCGGCAGCGTGGTGGGATGGAGCAACAGACCGCTTCCTCTGGCCATCGGCGTCTCCTTTCTTCACGCATACGCGCCGTGATCGTGGCGCTGCATCAATTTAGCAACAAGGGCCAGGCTAGGCCCGCGCGGGCCTGGCCGTGTGCGCATGGACACGTCGGGATACCGGATGGACGGCAGCGCCCGTTGTTGCCGTCTGCGTTCCTGCCGGCCACCCATCCACCAGGGACGTCGCGCGCCGATCAGGATGAGAAAACGTGGGACACGCACGGCCAGGCGACGCACGGCGCCATTCCGCGCCATTCTGCGCCGCAGGTCACTCGTAGATGACAGCGGCGCGTTGCCCGCCCCGCGCGGAGGCGAGGATGGCATCGGCAACGACCGCGGCGCGGTACCCGTCCTCGAAGTCGGCCCCCTCCGGGCCAACGCCGCGGCCCGTCGCGACGGCCGCGAGGAAGTGCCCTACCTCGTGGACGAACGTGTGCTCCCAGCCGATGATATGCCCCTGCGGCCACCAGACACCGACGTACGGATGATGAGGCTCGGTCACGAGAACCCGGCGGAAGCCCTGGGCGTCCTGGGGGTTCTCCTCCTCCGGCAGGTAGACCTCGAGCTCGTTGAGCCGCTCCACGTCGAAGGCGAGCGAGCCCTTCTCGCCGTTGATCTCGAACGTTAGCTGGTTCTTACGGCCGCGCGCAAAGCGCGAGGCCTCCAGCGTGCCCAACGCGCCGTTCGTGAACGTGACCGTGGCGGCGAAGGCATCGTCGACCTCGACGCGTTGTGCCCGGCCGTCCGCGCCCGGGCGCTCCGCGATGAAGGTGACCGTTGCGCCGTCGACGCTGGCCGGCTCGCCGATCAGGAAGCGCGCAAGGTCGATGATGTGCGCGCCAAGGTCGCCCAGCGCCCCCGAGCCCGCGTCCGCAGCGTCGAGGCGCCAGATCCCGCCCAAACCGGGGTCCATGATCCACTCCTGCAGGTATCGGGCGCGGAAGTGATAGATGCGCCCCAGGCGGCCCGCCTGAATGATGTCGTAAGCCAGGCGGATGGCCGGGACGAAGCGGTAGTTGAAGGCGCACATGTGGACCACGCCGGCGGCCCGCACCGCCGCGAGCATGCGCCTGGCCTCGGCGGCGTCGCGGCCGAGCGGCTTCTCGCAGATGACGTGTTTGCCGGCCTGCGCGGCGGCGATGCAGGGCTCGGCGTGCAGATTGTTGGGCGCGCCGTTGTCGAAGACCTGGATCGCCGGATCGCGCATGAGGTCGCGCCAGTCGGTGACGGCCTTCTCATACCCGTAGCGCCGCGCGGCCGCGTCGACCCGCTCCCGGTTGCGCCCCGCGATGGCGACGAGACGGGGATGGGCCGGGGGCGGCGTGTAGATGTAGTCCAGCGTCTTGTAGGCGTTGGTGTGGGCTTTGCCCATGAAGGCGTAGCCGAGCATGCCCACGCCCAGCGTCGGCGTCTCGCCCACGTCTCGCCCGGCCTCGCCCATGGTCACGAATCCGACCCGCTCCCCCATGTGTCCACCCCTCCCTATGACTTTTTGCCGCGGCCGGTGAGGGCGACGGCCAGGATGATGAGGACGCTGCGGGCGATCGTCTGCTGCGAGGATTGAAGGCCCATCAGGATCAGGCCATTGTTGATGAGCCCGACCAGCAGCGACCCGACGACGGCCCCGACGACGGAGCCGGTCCCGCCGAACAAGCTGGTCCCCCCGATGATGACGGCGGCGATGACCGACAATTCGTCGCCCTGGCCCCATTGATAGCGCCCCGATTGCAGGCGTCCGGCGTAGAGCATGCCGCCTATGGCCGCGGTGAAGCCCGAGATCAAGAGGACTTGGAGCTTGATACGGCGGGTATCAATGCCGCTGAAGCGCGCCGCCGCCTCATTGCCGCCCGTGGCGAGGGTCTTACGCCCGAACGCGGTCTTGCGGAAGACGATCTGTCCGATGATCAACCCCGCGCCGGTCCACAGGATGAGGACAGGGATCTGAGGTCCAAACTGTCCCGACCCGAAGGGGTTGTTGAACGCATCGCTCAGAATGGGGACCGGCGCCGAGTTTGTGATCCACATGCCGACGCCGCCGGTGATGCCCATCATGCCGAGCGTGACCAGGAACGATGGGATGCCCAGCAGCGTCACCAGGCCGCCGTTGACCAGCCCGACGGCCAGGCCGGTCAGCAGGCCGGTAATGATGCCGGCCACGACGCCGTGGGACTGAATCATCATCGCCGTCGTCACCGAGACCAAGCCGGCGGTAAAGCCGACCGACAGGTCGATCTCTGCCGCCGCGATGACGAACGTCATGCCGACGGCCATGACGGAGATGCTGGTGGTCTGACCGACGATGTTGAGCAGGTTGAACGGCGAGAGGAAGCCGCTCGAATACTGGGTGATGGCGAAGATGGCGAAGATGAGCACGAAGGCGATGTAGACGACGTAGGGCCGCCAATCGAAACGCGTGACGCGTCGCGCCCACGTCGGGGTGGCGCGCGTCCCGACCGGCGCTGTTGTATTCGCCATGGTCACGCTCCTTGTACGATCTGTTGCAACACTTTTTCCGCCGTCGCGATCTCTTCGGCGGCCGCCGCGCGGGGCGCCTCCCGACCGACCACCTGCTCCTCCAATTCCTTGCGGTCGAGCAGCTGCTCGGCGACCCCGTCGCGCATGACCAGGATCTTGTCGCTGACGGCCAGAAGCTCGGGAAGCTCAGACGAGATGACGATGATACCCTTGCCGCCGTCGGCCAGGGCGCGGATGGTGTCGACGATCTGCGACTTCGTCCCGATGTCCACGCCGGCCGTCGGCTCGTCCATGATGAGGATTGACGGCTCGGTGGCCAGCCATTTCCCGATCACGACCTTCTGCTGGTTGCCCCCCGAGAGCAGGTCGACGCGTTTGGAGATGGATTCGGTCTTGACGGCAAGCTGCTTCACATAAGAGCGCGCGGTCTCGTCGGCGCGCCGGTCGTTCATCAGGCCCCCACGCAGGAGATGGTCGAGCACGGGCGCCACGATGTTGTCCTTGATGCTGTGCTGGAGGACCAGGCCCTGGCGCCGGCGATCCTCCGGGATCAGGGCGATGCCGACGTCGATCGCCGCGGAGGGGCTTTTGATGCGCACCCTCTGGCCGCGGATGACGATCTCACCCGCCTCGATCGGATCGATGCCGAAGAGGCAGCGCGCCAACTCGGTCCGGCCGCTGCCCATCAGGCCGACGATACCCAGGATCTCACCCGGATACAGGTCGAGGCTGGCGTCGCGGAGGCGCGGGCCGCCCGCGACATGGGTGACCTGCAGCAGCGGGGCGGCGGTGTAGTCGACGTGGCGCTCTTTCCACTCGAAGGCCTGGTCCATCCGGCGCCCCACGATGCCCTCGACGATCTCGGCCATCGTCATATCGGACGCGTTCTTGGTCGAGATGGCGCGGCCGTCGCGCAGGATCGTCACGCGATCGACGATCTCGAAGATCTCCTCGAGCCGGTGCGAGATGTAGATGATGCCGATGCCGCGCGCCTTGAGCCGCCGGATCAACGCGAACATCGCCTGCGTCTCTTGCGTCGTGAGCGAGGCAGACGGCTCGTCGAGGATCAGTACGTCGGCGCCTTGCGAGAGCGCCTTGGCGATCTCGGTCACCTGCTGCTGGCCGGGGCTGAGCGTACTCACCAATACCTTCGGATCGATATCCACGCCCATTTCGTGTAAGACGGCGCGGGCGTCCCGCGCGGCGCCCCGGTCGTTCAGAAAGCCGAGGCGCGACCGCGGCTCGCGGGTGAGATAGATGTTCTGGGCGACCGTCAGGGTCGGGACGAGGCTGAACTCCTGGAAGACGGTGGCGATGCCGCCGGCCTGCGCATCTTTGGGCGACGAGAACTGGCGCGGCTGGCCGTCGACGAGGATCGTGCCCGCGTCGGGCGCGTGAACGCCCGACAGGATCTTCATCAGCGTGGATTTGCCGGCTCCGTTGCCGCCCAGCAGGGCATGGACCTCGCCCGGCAGCAGCTCGAAGTTGACATCGGTGAGCACGCGGTTCTCGCCGAAGGATTTGTCGATCCCCTGCACCGCCAGTGCGGGCGTGCGCACGGGCGCCTGTGCGTTGGGTGGCGCGCTCGCAGACGTGCGGACGGGTGTGCTCATGGGCGGTGCGCTCCTCTCGTCGATAGCGAGCTCGTGCAGCTCAGCGTACGGATGCGTGCAAGTGGTCGTGAGCTTGGACCCATGACCGTGGGGCGCGCCCATCGGGCGGCGTCGGAGGACGATCCCCGGCGCGGCCCGACGGGCGGAGGTCCTAGTGTTGTCTCTGAGAGGTTTGTTTGAAGCGACGAGAGCTTGCGACCGTAGTCACATGGCAATCTATAGCCGACTGCGGTCGAGTGACCGTGTTGTCGAGCACACCACTTCAAAGAAAATCCCCTGATCTTGCACTAGCCGTGGTAGGCGCTCACCAGCGAACTCGGCGCGTTGTGGTGGTAGACGGCCTGCCAGGCTGATAGCACGTTCGAACGCGTAACGGGCAGGGCCGGTAGAGCGATGTAGCCCGGCGCCTTGACGTGGAGCAGGCTAAGGGCCGCGAGCTTGGCCTCGGTCGTGCCCTGATCAAACGGGCGCTGCGCGCCGAGTCCGGTGATGAAGGTTCCCTTGGCCATGTCGACGGCGACGTTCAGACCAAGATCCTCCGTCGCCACCACGATGTTTGAGCGTCCGGCCGCGCGCAGGGCAGAGACGACGCCCTCGGCCGGCACATCCCACACGGCCCAGATGCCGTTGAGGTCGGGGTGCCGGGTCACCATCGCCGCGGCGACGCCATTGGCCTCACCGGCGAAGTCAGGTCCGGCGATGCCCTGCTCCTGCACGATGTGAATACCGGGGTACTGCTGGATAGTGCGTTTGAAGCACGTGTAGCGCTGCTTGGTGACGAAGAAGTCGGCCGCGTGGTAGATCAGGGCGATTTTGCCCTGCTCGTGGAGCTTCTGCGCCAGGAGGTAGGCCGAGGTGATGCCGTTCCCACAGTTATCGGCCGAGACGACGCTAACGTAGTCCTTGCCGGGCCGCATGCCCTTAGGCACATTGTCCATGAAGACGAGCTTGACGCCCCGCGCCACGGCCGCTCTGTACGCGCCGGCGGTCGCGACAGGGTCCGTTGGGATGGACACCATGATCGTCGGCTTCTTGCTCAGCAGGCTTTGGATGTCGGACACCTGCTTGTCCGGCTTGAAGTTGGCGTCGGTAACGCCGATGACCTTAATGCCCAGGGCGGCGAACTCGCGCTGGAGGCCATCGACCTGGGCGACCGACCAATCATTGCCGCCGTAGTGCAGGGCGATGGCCGCGGTCGCGTGCATGCTCCGGACGCGCGCGACCTGGGCCGCGGTCAGGTTGGCCGCCGACGCCGCGGCCGCCTTCTCCCCGTACGGACCGGTACTGTAGACACGACCGTTGAGGAGCGCCCCCAGGGCCTTACCCGGATCAGGCGGGGCTTTCGGGACGCTCGCACTAACGTTGTCGGGACCGTAGCCTGCGGCGAGGGTGGAGAGCGAGAGGATCGCGGCGCCGAGGCCAAACTTTATTGTTCGACGAGTTACCATGTCTTCTCCTACTGGTTCTACGAGCTGATTAATGAAAATGACGCACGGGTTGACGACTAGGACGCATTGATAAACGCACGATCCGTCGGCGTCGGCAGGTCTACAAATCGACGGTCGCCCCCCTTTCCCCTCCCGCTAGGAATGTAGCTACCCTGCGCGCGCGTCCAGGAACGCCTTGCTGATGCGCGCCCCCTCGATCGGCGCGCCGGGGTAGGAGTCGAGCTCGACGGTAATCCAGCCGTCGTACTGCAGGGAGCGCAGCGCGTCCAGGACCTCGTCCAGGTTCTGCGTGCCCTGGCCGAGCGGCAGGAACGCGCCATCCTGGTAGTCTTTCAAGTGGACGTAGCGGATGCGGTCGGCGTAGCTGCGGATCAGGTCGGCCGGGTCGCCGCCGGCCGCCTGGAGGTGGGCGGTGTCGGGGCAGAAGTTGATGCTTGTGTACGCGAACGCCCGCGCGATCTGCGCCGGCGACTCCACGATCGTGCCTAGGTGTGGGTGGAAGCTTGGCACGAGGCCGACATCCCGCGCGAGCGCGACGACCCGCTCCAGCCCCTCGCCCAGCCGGCGATAGTCCTCATCCCGGACCCCACCCGCGCGCGCCGCGCCGCCGCCGACGACCAGGTGCTCGGCGCCGAGCCCGGCCGCGAGGCGCGCCGCCCCCGCGATTTTTGTGAGTTCATCCTCCAGGATGTCCTCGTAGATGAAGTTGGCGCCGGAGTAAACGCCGACGAGCCGCAGGCCCGCCTGCTCCAGGTGCGCGCACAGCTCCGCCTCGCGCCCGGCGTATTGCATGACATTGCCGTCGAAGAGCTCGACCCCCGCGTATCCCGTCGCCGCGATGTCCGTGAGCGCCTGCTCGGTCGACCCGTTGGCGAGGTAATAGAGGTCTTTCACGCTGGTCACGCCGGCCGGGTGGCCGACGACGCCGCCCCACGTGTTCGTCTGGTAGGCCACCTTCATAGCTCGCTCCTGTCCCTGTCTTGTCACTGCGTTGCGCGCCCGGCGTTGCGCCCGTCGGCGATGTGCTCGGCGACGCGCCAGGCGTTGGCCATGATCGACAGCGTGGGGTTGGCCCCGGTCGCGGTCGGGAACGGCCCGCCGTCGACCACGAACAGATTGTCGACCTCGTGCGCGCGGCACCACCTGTCCAGCACCGACGTCGCGGGGTGGTCGCCCATGCGCGTGGTGCCGTGCTGGTGCGAGCAGTTCCCGGTGATGCGGTCGGGATAGACGCGGTACACCTTCGTCGCCCCCGCCGCATCGAGGATCTCGGCGTTGTGGTCGACGACCCAGCGGCCCTGCGCCAGGTCATTCGGGTGCGGGCGGAGCGTGATGCGCGCCACGGGCAGGCCCCACGCGTCCGTCACGGTCTCGTCGAGTTCCACGCGATTGGTGTGCTGCGGCATGTCGTGCAGCACCATACCGATGGCGAAGCTGTGATCGTAGTAGTCGCGGTCCATCCGCTTGGCCTCGGCGCCCCACAGAGGGCGATCCGGCAAGCCCCAGTTGATCGGCAGCGGGATACCGACGCCCGCGGACGCGATGTGGCTGCCGCCGGCGAAGCCGCGCCGATCATCGTGCTCGTAGAACTGAAAACTGCTGGCGGCGACGTAGCCGCCACCCGCCCAGGCATGGATCGGCTCGTCGAAGACGCCGACCGCGGCGCTGTACTCGTGGAGCGTCAGGTTGCGGCCGACGAGGTCGCTGCCGTTGGCTAACCCGTGCGGGAAGCGCCCCGAGCGCGAGAGCAGCAGCAGCCGCGCCGATTCGATCGCGCCGCAGGCCAGGATGACGACGTCGGCCTCCTGCTCGATAAAATCGCCCGCGGCGTCCTGGTACACCGCGCCCTTGGCCCGGCCCTGCGCGTCGACCGCGATCTCGCGCACGTAACAGTCGGGCCGCAGGTCGTAGCGCCCGGTCTTCACCGCGTCGGGGACGAAGACCGAGAGCGCGCTCGAGTTGGTGCCGGTCGGGTCGCCGTGTTGTTGGGCGAAGGCGCTGAGCACGGTCGGCGGTCGACCGTTGTAGGGGCGCGACAGTGCCGCCATCGGCGTCGGGAAGGAGTTGTAGCCGAGCGCGTTGCAGCCCTGGTGGAACTTCTGCGCATAGCGCGTCGTGGGCATCGGCGGACAGGGATACTCCCTGCTGCGCGGCGCCTCGAAGCTGTTCGCGCCGGCCTGACCCGATACGCCGAAGGCCCACTCGACTTTGGTGTAGTACGGCTCGAGGTCCGCGTAGGTAATCGGCCAGTCGACCAGGGTTGTGCCGGGCACCGCGCCCGCGATGGTGCGGAGCCGGAAGTCGTTCTCGGTGAAGCGCGGTAGCCAGCCTTGCCAGTGGACCGTGCCCCCGCCGACCATCTGGGGCACCGGGCAGAACAGTTCGACACGCGGTTCTTCGTCCTCCGATGCGCGGTAGGTGCGCGGATTGAGCAGCGGGTCGGGCCATAGGTTGTAGCGGTTCACATTGGCGAGCTCATCCCCCCCGAAACTCTCGCGCGTGCGCCACGGCCCGCGCTCGAGCGCCACCACGCGCAGGCCGCGCTCAGTGAGGACCTTCGCGGCGGCCGCGCCCGAGGCGCCCGCGCCGATGATGCACACGTCCGCGCGCTCCGGCTTACCCTTATACGTCACGGACGCCCTCCTCCCGTTCGTCCTGCCAATCGATCTGCTCCTCGGCGAAGTAGGGCCGCGTCGTATACCGCCCCGCGTGCGTCTCGGCCAAGGAGGCCGGCCCCTCGAATCCAATCAGGCGCCAGCCGACACGGTCCTTGTTCCCGCCATAAACCGGATCGGCGTAGAAGCCCTGACGGGTATGCAGGCACAGCAGCGGGAAGAAGGCAAGGTCGACCTCGGCGCTCGTCTGCTGGAGCGCGGGCTCGACCGGCGGCGTCCACGCGGCCGTGGCCTGCGCCCGCTCCAGTTGCGCCTCAGCGGCGCGCTCCGGCCGCTCCAGGTCGGTCAGGATACGGTCCTGCTGCTCGTCGGTGAGTCGCGCGAAGGCGACGCCGTAGAGTGCCTGGCCGCGGCGATCCAGCTCGGTGATGCCCTCGACATAGATCGTGCGCACGGCGTCGATGCGCCGCTGCCAAGCCTCGGCGCGCTTGCCGTCGAGCGTTTCGAAGCCGCTGCCGTCGGGCTTCGCGTACACGGCGTCGATGCCGGAGAGGTAGCGGTCCAGGAACTCGATCGTCCCGGCCTCCCTGGCGCCGGGGTGCTCGTCGGTCGGTATAATGCGCGCCATGGCGGCCTCTACTATCCGCCGTTGATACGGCGTGAAGAAGAGGGGCACGGGCTGTTCGGCTGTATCCACAGACATAAAGTGGTTGACCTCCTTTTCGCCTTCTCGCTTTGACAGGGAGCTATCCCTCGCGCAGGGGCTTAATGTCGTTATAGGCCTAGCGTGCAATCTGGACTGGCTCGATGTCCCGGCGGTGGACCTTGATCCCCATCGTCGTAAAACCCGTGCGTTCGGACACGTCTACCTCCTCTTGAACGCCGCGTCGAACGCCTGCGTCGCCGGTTGGAAATCGAGGCGGCGCACGAAAGCGGCGGCTTCCGGCGTGCCCTGGTTACGGTCCATCCCACTGTCTTCCCACTCGACCGAGAGGGGGCCGCCGTAGCCGATGCGATTGAGCGCGCGGACGATCTCCTCGAACTCGACCCCGCCGCGGCCCGGTGTGCGGAAGTCCCAGCCGCGCCGCGCGTCCCCGAAGTCGAGGTGCGAGCCAAGGATGCTGGCGCGCCCATTGAGGGTGCGCACCGCGTTCTTGATATGGACGTGGTAAATACGGTCGGCGAAGGTCTCGACGAAGAGGACGGGGTCGACGAACTGGTGATGGAGGTGGCTGGGATCGAAGTTGAGGCCGAAGGCCGAGCGGCGGCCGATGGCGTCGAGCGTCTTCTCGGTCGTCACGATGTCGTAGGCAATCTCGGTGGGGTGGACCTCCAGCCCGAAGCGCACGCCCTCCCGGTCGAAGGTGTCCATGATCGGATTCCAACGATCGGCGAACTCGCGGTAGCCCGCCTCGATCGTGGCCCAGTTGTTGGGTGGGAACGAGTAGAGCAGGCGCCAGATCGGCGAGCCGGTGAAGCCGTTGACTTGCGTCACGCCAAAGGCTTTGGCCGCGCGCGCGGTGTCCATGATCTCCTGGGCCGCGCGCCGGCGCACCCCCTCGGGTTTGCCGTCGCCCCACACACGTACGGGGAGGACGCCCTGGTGCCGCTCGTCGATGATCTCGTCGGCCACGGCCTGCCCGACGAGGTGGTTGCTGATAGCCCAGCAGCCCAGGCCGTGCTGGTCGAGCAGTGCCCGCTTATCCGTGACGTAGGCGGAATCGGCGAGAGCCTTATCGACCTCGAAGTGATCGCCCCAGCAGGCCAGTTCCAGCCCGTCGTAGCCCCAGCCTTTGGCCAAAGGCGCCAGCTCGGCGAGCGGGATATCGGCGAACTGACCCGTGAACAGCGTAACCGGTCGTGCCATAACCTTATCGTCCTCCCGGACTTGACTTGAAGGGCGGCGCTGCCCCTCCTATTTGACTGCCCCGAGCGTGAGCCCACGGACGAGGTGACGCTGTACGCTTAACGCCAATAAAAACGCCACGAGCAGCAGTAGCGTGCCGGCGGCGCCAACCTGACCCCATTGAACAGTCATGGAACTGGAGAATCGGGTGAGCGCCGGCGGCCCGGTCTGCGTTCCGGGACCGCTGAGGACGTTGCCGAATAGAAACTCGTTCCAGGCGAAGATGAAGGAGAGCAGACCCGCGGCCACGACACCGGGGGCTGACAAGGGGAGCACGATCTGGAGGACGATCCGCAGGGCGCTCGCCCCGTCCACCTGCGCGGCTTCCTCGAGCTCAAGGGGGAACTGCTTGAAGAAGCTGTGCATGATCCAGACGATCAACGGGACGTTCATCAACGTGTAGGTGAGGATGAGGGACCAGTACGTCTGCAGGAGGCCCAGGTTGCTATAGAGGATGTAGAGGGGGACGACAATCACCACGGGGGGAAGCATCCACAGGGACAGGATCCAAAACATGATGGAATCGGACCCCCGTAGCCGAAAGCGCGCGATCGGATAGGCGATGCTGCACCCGACGACAAGGGCGAGGACGGTGGATACGACGCCCACGAACAAGCTGTTGAGCAGATTCGTGAAGAAGCCGCTGGACAGGACATCCCTGTAGTTGCCGAGCGTGGGCGAGAAGAACCACTGCGGCGTGGCGGTCGTGATCTGGTCCGCTGTCTTAAAGGACAACGTCACCAACCAATAGACGGGGAACAGGAATGCCGCGACCAGGAGGAGCGTCCCGAGGATGCGGCTTCCATTTATGACGCGTGTCGCGGGCCGCGCCCGGAATGCATACATGCCCGCACTCTCCTTCTTACCTACGCTTTGTTGGTTTGCAATAACCGTAGGACCAGCTTTGCCATGACGAGGACGACGACAAGCGTGAGCCATCCGTACGTCGCGGCGAACGAGATGTTGTTTAAGGAAAAACCGCGGTTGTATATGTTCCAGCTGACGGTGGTCGTTTGGTTGATGGGGCCACCATGCGTCATCATGAAGATGACGTCATACACGCGGAAAGCGAGGATGCTGCGGAAGATGATGGCAACGACGATGGCATCTCTCGCCAACGGGAGCTGCACATGCCAGACGCTCTGCCACCAAGACGCCCCCTCGACGCGGGCGGCCTCCAGGAACTCGGGGGATATAGACTGGAGTCCGGCCAGTACGATCAAGAAGACGAACGGCGTCCATTGCCAGATGTCGACCACCATGACGCTGGGCATGGCGAAGGCCGGATCGGA
>JAABUZ0100005666.1_pt1 | contig 16214 bp, 13 predicted proteins | sample 5562091 | NCBI WGS metagenome assembly JAABUZ01 (sample SAMN12813069, study PRJNA571459) | rock metagenome | isolation source: Antarctica rocks | place: Antarctica: Victoria Land, Linnaeus Terrace sud | collected 2015-12-21
TGATCGACGTGATTAATGATCTCGAATTTGAACGCAGTGATCAGTTGCTCACCTCGATCATTCCGATGGCCCACGCGATTGCTGCACTCAAACAGCGAGCGAAACGTGCACATATCCCTGTCGTCTACGTCAACGACAACTTTGGCCGCTGGCGTTCAGACCTCAACGCGCTGATCTCCCACTGCCTGGAGGACGACGTGAAAGGTCGCCCCGTGGTGGAGTTGCTGAAGCCGGACGACGATGACTACTTTGTCCTGAAGCCGAAGCACTCTGGCTTCTTTTCCACCACGCTCGACACGCTGCTGGCGTATCTCAACGTCAAGACGCTGATCCTCACCGGCGTCGCCGGAAATATCTGCGTCCTGTTCACCGCCAACGACGCCTACATGCGCGACTTCAACCTCGTCGTGCCCGCCGACTGCGTCGCATCCAACGACCCCGACGAAAACAGCCACGCGCTCAATCAGATGGCGACTGTGCTCAATGCGGACATTCGGCCGTCCACCGAACTCAGCTTCAACGATCTCGAGCGCCGTTCCGGGCAGACCCACGACGAAACACGGCCCGAGCCTCAACCCGAACATGTGCTCACCGCTGCTTCGTCGTCCCCCCGTTGAGCATGTTCTGCCCTACCATCTACTCCCAGCCGTATGAACCCCGCCGTGTTTTTGCTCACCATATGCTCGACACTGCGGGCTGAGGCAGCGTCCGTACCATCTGAGATCCATCACCACCACCACGCATCTACCGCACTCGATGATCGTGTATCGCTTCCTCGCCGTCGGGGCGTATCTTCTGATCCTGCTCCACGCGTGCCGATGCCAGATGACAGCACGCTCAATTTGTGAAGAGCGTCGGCGTGGAAATGCATGTTGATAATTTGTTGAGAGATACGGGCTAGATATTGACCCGGCGTTGATCACATAGACGAGACAATGAGGGAGGATTGTGTTGGTTCGATCATAGCGTCGTGAAAGGAAACATCTGCGTGGGCAGCCCCTCACCCATTCCCTCCCCCACGGCACACCTGATGTGGATCATATGACCGACGTTGTGGTCTGCGCGATTGCCTTCGCACTGGTCGCCATCTGGTACGCCATGGCTCGTTCGCACGCGAATGCGTTCATCTCTGCAGATCAAGCGGACCACCGCCATGCCGCACATCGGCGCCCGGACTCGCCGCCGATGCTCTTCCCCACGTCCGACGGGGTTGATTGGCGAGAACACTTCACCTTTGTCGCCGAGGCCCTGACGATCGACGCTCTCGGATGTATCGAAGCCATCCAGGTCGTAGGACGCCTGGAAGAACGACCCGACGAACGTTTCATCGTCACCGGTCTGGCCGCGCACATCGCTTGGGAGTACTGCCTGTCATCGACGGTAACAGTTGCTGGCGACACGTGTACCGCACGCTTCCGTCGGTCTTCGGACATGCCTGTGCACTGTTCACCACGTGGCGAATATCCCCGCAAGGACATCCTTCCTGCTGCACACGCCGGTATGGTGGCATCACCGTCAAGACCTGATGATCCTGGAGCACAGGTTGATGGTTGACGCGATATCATCACAGCAAGAGGACGTGCCGCACAGCGGGAATCCCCTCCTTCCCGAGATAGCCGTGCTCAGTTCGACAGAGACCGAGGCACTCCGCCAGTCGGGCCAACGCTGGGCAGCGACCGTTCCCCCAGCCGATCCCCGGGAACTCGGACGAGCCAATCCTCTCGCGCCGGACGTGGTACACGGTAGTCTGCCGGGAAATATCTACACGCGCATCCACCGTCACACACGCGACTTCGAAGCGGTGGAACCGGGGATGGTGCGCGCAACGCTGCACGCCAATCAGTCCCAATCGGGTCTTGGTCGAGCGCTGGACATGGCTACCCGCGTCCTCTTTGGGAATCGCCTTTCAGTCGCTGCCTTTGCCCATGAGCGACTCACAAAGGTGAAAGCGCTCGCGGTACTGTCGTCAGATGCAATTTCATCGGTGGCGTATGCGACCGAACAGATCCTCCTGGTGCTCCTTGCCGTCGGCAGTGCCAGCTTCTGGATCTCCTTACCAGTTGGCTGCGCCATCGTGGCCCTGATGGTGATCGTCGGCATCTCCTACCGACAGACGATCCGAGCCTACCCACGCGGAGGCGGCTCCTACATCGTTGCGAAAGATAATCTGGGTGACCTGCCGGGACTGATCGCGGCGGCCGCGTTGATGACCGACTACACATTGACGGTTGCCGTGAGTGTCGCGAGTGGGATTGCGGCGATGGTTTCTGCCTATCCGTCACTCGCACACGCTCGTGTCGCGCTCGGTGTCGCCTGTATTGTGTTGATCGGACTCGGGAATTTACGCGGCATCCGTGAAGCGGGGACGCTTTTCGCGGTGCCAACATACGCTTTTGTGCTCGGTATGTATCTGCTGATCGGCAAAGGTCTCTGGGACCTGGCAACGGGGCACGCGCAGCTATCCACCGCACTCCCCGTACCCGCGACGCAGGGGGTCGCGCTTTTTCTGATTCTGCGGGCCTTCTCCAACGGCTGCTCCGCAATGACGGGCGTGGAAGCCATCTCCGACGGTGTGCCAGCCTTCCAGCCACCGGAGTGGAAGAACGCACGCACGACACTCTCATGGATGGTGGGCATTCTGGCGACCATCTTCCTGGGTGTCACCTTCCTGGCACACCAGTACGGTGTGCAGCCCGATCCCACCGGCGCCGAAACGCTCCTTTCCCGACTGGCTCGACTCATCGTCGGGGACGGAACCCTCATCTACTACTATCTGCAATACACGACATTTCTGATTCTCGTCCTTGCCGCGAATACGGCTTTTTCAGACTTTCCAAGACTGCTCTATTTTCTGTCGCGCGATTCGTTCGCCCCACGCCTGTTCCGCAAGGTAGGCGGACGCCTTGCCTTCTCCAATGGGATCGTAACGCTGGCTGGCCTCGCCATCCTGCTCTACGTGGCGTTCGGCGGTCTTACGGATGCGCTCATCCCGCTCTATACCATTGGCGTGTTCACCTCCTTTACCCTTTCACAGTTCGGCATGGTGCTGCGTTGGCGCCGTCTGCGCGAGGCGGGCTGGCGAACGGCGATGTTCTTCAACGGGCTTGGAGCTATTGTCACCTTGCTGGTCCTGGCCATTGCGACCGTGTCAAAGTTCCTGGAAGGCGCGTGGTTTGTCATCGTGCTGATTCCCATACTGGTCTCCCTCTTCCTGGCAATTCGCCGTCATTATTTCTCCGCGGATCGGGAACTCGCACCTAGCGAACCGGTGGCGCCGAGTGATTTCGTCCACACGATGCTCTGCCCGCTGGCTGACCTCAACTACCCCGCCCTTCGCTCGCTTGCCTATGCCCGGTCAATTACTCCCCATGTGATCGCGGTACACATTAGTGTCGAGGAGCAAGACGCGTATCGCCTGCGACAGAAGTGGGATGAGTGGGGAAATTACGTACCGTTAGAGATCATCGAGTCGCCGTACCGGGGGGTGATCGTGCCGCTGCTCACCTACATCGATGCGATTCGAGACAAACGCCGTGGCGAAACAATGACCGTCGTGCTGCCTGAATATATCGCGCGTCACTGGTGGGAGAGCCTGCTGCACAACCAGACCGCGTTCAGAATTAAGGCCGCCTTGCTCTTTCGGCCCGACGTCATCGTCACAAACGTGCCCTATCACCTGCGTGGTCAGGTACCGTCCACGGTGCCGTATGCGCAGCGCGACGTCACGTGATGCCTCATCGCAACACCGACACGAACCACCACGTGGCGTACACTTGCAGGAAGGGCAATGGATCTGCGAGCGGTTCGGCGAATTTCTAAGGAGACAGGGATGACGGTCATCGACCCCGTTCCGTATGGGCCAGTGTGCAGCCGTCTGATGAACCCTCATTTCCGGCCTATGTGGCACATGATCAGTCAGACTGCCTGGACTGGCTACGCCGTATCGCTTGCATTCGTGGCCATGGTCAGCCTCTCCATTGGCCTGATCGTGGATAGCGCCCATATCACCAACATCTCCATGCTCTATCTCCTCGCGGTCTTCCTTGCCGCAATGACGTTCGGGAGCGGGCCAGCAATCCTTGCCGCTATCACATCCTTTCTCACCTTTAACTGGTTCTTTGTCGAGCCACTGCACCAGTTCACCATCAGCAATCCCAACGAATGGGTTGCTCTCCTGTTCTTCCTACTCACCGCACTCATCACCGGTCAGTTGACGGCCGCGGTGCGCTGGCGAGCTCTGGTGGCCGTGCAGCGCGAGCGCGAAGCCTGGGTGCTTGCCGACGTCGTACGACTGCTGGCTGATGGAGATCTGGACCATACCTTGTCCGCGGTGGCGGAGCGACTGCGTTATGAGCTGGAACTGGCCACGGTGGTGATCGACCTCGCCGGTGGATCGCGCGTCACGGTTCCAGCGGCCGTCGCCGATGAGTCGCTGGCTCAGATCCCCAGGCATCTTTTTGTCAGTGGCCCTCCACCCACGGGTGAGCAGCGGGGCCATCTTGGCTACTGGGTGCGGGTCAGTCCTTCCCGGTTACCCGGACACGACTCTGTTACCCGCACAGAACATATCCATCTCGTTCCCATAAAAGTGGGGGACCGTCGCGCTGGTACACTCAAGCTAGAACGGCGGCCTGGGACTCCCCCCTTCCAGCCAGCACAGACCCGGCTGCTCTCCGTCGTTGCGTCCCAGCTCGGCCTGGCTACGGAACGAGAGCGGCTCCGACGCGAGGTCACCGAGGCGGAGATCTTGCGACGAACAGACGAACTGAAGACTGCCCTCGTGAACGCGGTATCGCATAACCTGCGCACACCGCTCGCCTCGATCATCGCCTCTGCTGGCAGCTTATGTCAGCAGGATGTGGATTGGACCGATGCCGAACGACACGAGTTCGCGGTGGGGATCGAGGAAGAGGCACAGCGCCTCAACCGCATCGTTGGGAATCTGCTTGATCTTTCACGGATCGAGTCGGGCAATCTCCAACCAGAAAAAGGGTGGTACGATCTCGGTGCCCTGATTGATGACGTCCTCGGCCGTCTGCGTCCGCTGACCGCGCGGCATCGTCTCTCCGTGACTATGGCGGCAGACGTACCGCCCGTCTCCCTCGATTACGTCCAGATCGACCAGGTGCTGTCAAACCTCATTGAGAATGCCGTCCGGTACACGCCAGACGACACCGTGGTGGACATTCGTGCGTGCCCCGGCACGCACGACGTGCGTGTCGAAGTGGCAGATAGCGGGCCGGGCATCCCACTATCTGCCCTTCCCCGGCTCTTCGATCGCTTCTACCGTGTTGAGGGGGGAGCATCACGCTCAACGGGCACCGGAGTTGGCCTGACCGTGGCAAAGGGACTCGTGGAGGCGCATGGCGGGCGCATGTGGGCGGAAAACCGCTCGCACGGCGGCGCTTGCTTCATCTTCACCCTGCCACTCATGCCGTCTCGGAATGGCGTGGATACGTTGGCTTCATGAGTCGTCCCGATGGCGCGCGCATCCTCGTCGTGGACGACGAACCTGCCATCGTACGTGCGGTGCGTACGAATCTCTCCCACCACGGCTTCCAGGTCGACTCCGCCGAAACCGGGCAAGCGGCAATGCAGGTGTACGCACAGCGCCATCCCGACCTCATCCTCCTCGATATGGGCCTGCCCGATATCGATGGCACCGAGGTCGTTCGTCAGCTTCGTGCTCACGGGAACACGCCGATCATCATCTTTTCTGTGCGCGGCAGTGAACGGGACAAAGTAACGGCGCTCGACCTCGGGGCCGACGACTACCTGACCAAACCATTTGGCGTCAATGAGTTGCTGGCGCGCATCCGCGTTGCGTTGCGCCACGCCGCCGGACCACGTCTGGGAACGGCCGCGGTCTTCCGGACAGGAGATCTGGAGATCGACCTCGAGCACCGGCGTGTCACCGTGTCAGGTCGTGACGTCCATTTAACACCGACCGAATACGACCTGCTCAAGGTGTTCGTCGCGTACCCTGACAAGGTGTTAACCGATCACATGTTGCTCCGCGAGGTCTGGGGAGCGCAGTATGGCTCCGAGGCCCATTACCTGCATGTCTACGTCGCCCGACTTCGAAAAAAGATCGAATCCGATCCACAGAAGCCACGCCGCCTCGTGACCGAACCCGCCGTGGGCTATCGCCTCCTCTCCGACGATCGCTGACGCATCGTGGGGTCTCCCGCACCGGGAGGACGACGGGTTCCCATGACTATTGTCTCAGACACTGCCAGACAACTACAATGCCTCTGCCGGTGCGCGGTGAAGCGGTGGAGAGCAGCAGAGGAGCAGACAGACGTGCAGTATCGCAAGATGGGCAACTCAGACCTGGAAGTATCGGTCATCGGGTTTGGTGCCTGGGAGATCGGGGGACAATACGGTTCGTACGTCGAGAACGAAGTCATCGACGCCGTGGCACGTTCGCTGGACCTCGGTGTCACCCTCTTCGACACGGCACTTGCGTACGGCGCGGGCCAGTCGGAAGAACTGCTCGGGCGGGCGCTAGGGTCGCGCCGCAACGAAGCGATCGTGGTCACCAAGTGCGGCCTCCCAACCAGGCCCGGACTGCGAGCACGGCGCGACGGTCGATATGAGACGCTCATGGACGACATCGACCACAGCCTGAAGTCGCTCAAGATGGACCACGTCGATCTGTTGCTTCAGCACTGGCCCGACCCAGAGACCCCCATCGAAGAGTCGATGCGAGCCCTCGTGGATATCCAGAAGGCGGGCAAAGCGCGTTACGTCGGCGTCTCGAACTACCACCCCGACATGCTGCACGAGGCACGCAAACATGCCCCTATCGTCACCAATCAGGTTGGCTACAACCTGTTCGATCGTCGATGGGAGCGCCACATGTTCCCTACCGCGCGCGACCTGAACATCAGCATTATGGCGTATGGGCCGATGGCACACGGTCTCCTCACCGGCGCATTTACCCGCGACACGAAGTTCGAGGAGAACGACTGGCGACGGAGGGGCATGATCTTCGGTCAGGCCCTGTTCACCCCCGAAAATTTTCCCCACAACATCTCCGTTGTCGAACAACTCGCCGAACTGGCACGCGAAGCAGGCGCCAGCCTCGCGCCCCTGGCTGTCGCGTGGGTTCTGCGCGACCCACTGGTGGCGGTTGCCCTTTCCGGTACGCGCCGTCCCCAGGAGATCGAGGAAAACGTGAAAGCGCTCGACGTCAAGCTCACGCCCGACCTTCAGGCCCGCATCGACCAGATTCTCCAGCAGGCACAGGGACAGGTCGAGACCCTCCCCACGCTGTAGGAGCAGCGATGCACATCACCCGACTCGAAATCTTGAAAGTGCCGCCAAGCTGGGTATGGCTTCGTATCCATACCGACGCTGGCATCACCGGCCTTGGCGAGCCCTACCTGGAGAACCACCCGGAAAGCGTGATCGCCGAGGTCCATCGTTTCGAGCCAATGCTCATCGGTCAGGATCCATTGCGCATTGAGGCACTCTGGGCCGCCATGTACGATGGCGGCATTGGCTACCGGGGTGGACCCGTCACCATGAGCGCCATCAGCGGCATCGACATCGCACTGTGGGACATCGCGGGCAAGGCCGCCGACCTACCCATCTATCAGCTTCTCGGGGGCGCCTGCCGCGATCGCATCAAAATGTATCGCGCCACCGGTGGTGCTCTGCCGCACTGTGTCGAGCCAGGGCAGCCGTACCGCGCAGGCATGGCAACAGGGCGTCCTCCACGGACCGACGACCTGACGCTGTGGTCGGAGGGGGCACGGGTACTGGTGGAAGAGTGGGGCTTTTGCTGCCTGAAGGTCCACTTCGGCCCCGGCGAAGGACTCGAAGTGACGTCACGCATCCAGCACTTCGCCGATCAGTTCGCCGCTGTCCGCGACGGCGCTGGCCCCGACTGCGATGTCGCGGTGGATATTCACAACCCGCATCCCGCGATCGCGCTGCAACTGATCGACGCACTCGCGCCCCACCATCCCTTGTTTGTCGAAGAGCCCATGCCAATCGAACGGGTTGACGTGCTGAAGCACATCGCTGATCGCTCACGTATCCCCGTGGCCGCGGGTGAGCGCTGGATGGGGAAGTGGGTCTTCTTCGACGCGGTGGCACGCGGCGCCCTCTCGGTCCTTCAGCCCGACATCTGCCATGCTGGCGGCATCACAGAATGCCGGAAGATCGCCGCCATCGGCGAGGCAGGCTACGCGAAGGTTGCGTTGCATTGTCCCCTGAGCCCGATTGCCCTCGCCGCTTCCCTGCAACTCGACGCCACGATGCCAAACTTTCTGGTCCAGGAGCACAACGAGGTGAACGACAGTCATGATGGCGGCGGTACGCTCATCGGCAAGGGCTACCTGCGCGACCCGTTCGTGCTAGACGCCGAAGGCTGTGTCACCGTGCCAACGAAGCCGGGACTCGGCATCGAACTGGACGACGACGGCATGGCACGCATCATGGAGCACCCCTGGTCGTCACAGCGGGGCTAGTGCACAGAAAGACCTCCATACTCGGTCCGGCAACCAGACGAGGGCCTGCCGACAGAGCAGCCACGCAGCGATCTCGACCTCCTCAGGGTTGTGGATGAGCGCATGTCCGTGGCGACAAAGCGCGACGTGGCTGCCATCCTCCCCTGTTACCACGATTCGTGGCTCGCCGCGACCAAACCGACCGCAGTATCCACGGCCCTACCGGCCACCACCGAGGATGAACAAGACCACGTCCTCCCTCTTCGTCCGGCGACGGGACCACCAACCCTGACGAACCCGACGACCAGTGAACGCACGGGTGCCCTCTGGGCAGGCAGTCGGCCGTACTATGGTGCTGACCGCAGTCTTCACCCCTCAATCTACCAAACGGCGATGTTCTTTTTCAGAGCAGTACCCACGGCCCTAGGGGCCACCACCGAGAACGAAAAGTATGCCATTTCTGTGGCACGATGCAGGGAGTCCGCGAAGGCGGACTTTGCCATGCCGGTCGCGACTTCAGTCGCTAGCCGAGCGGAACGCGGCGGCAGCGGCCCCAAGGAGCACGGCATCGTTTCCGAGCACGGCTCGGGTGATCACCATCTGCTCGAGCCCTGGCACCCGTACGTGATCGAGGAAACTTCTTCGGCAGCGTTCCAGCAGCCGCGGATAACCCAGTGCCACACTCCCACCGACAAGAAAGCAGTCGGGGTCCAGCAGAAGCGCGACATCGGCCAGGACACGACCCAGCGCATCACCCGCTTCGTCCATAATCTCCCGAGCTACCACATGGCCCCCGAGGGCGCACTGCGCCACCGACCGTGCCGACCACACACCGCTCCCTGTCGGAGGCGCCCCGAGGCGCTCATGGGCACGAGCAGCGATGCCCCACCCGGCGCTGTACGCCTCGACACAACCGTGGCCGCCGCAATTACACGGAAGCCCTGGATGGGACGCTTTGATGTGGCCAATATTGCCAGCCCAGTAGTGGCGTCCGGCCCAGACAACGCCGTCAATCACAACACCACCGCCAATGCCAGTCCCCACGGTCACGCCCACGACGGCACGGAACGGCTGTCCCGCTCCGTACACCGCCTCACGGAGAGCAAACGCGTTGCCGTCGTTGTCTATGACGACCGGCAGACCGGTGGCTGCCGCCAACGTGGCGCCAACCGGCGATCCGCTCCAGCCCGGCATCGTGCCCGTAGCGAATCGGACGGTCCCCGCCTGTGTGTCGATCTGTCCCGCTGACCCCACGCCGATGCAGCGTAGCTGGACATCCTGGTCAGTGGTACTGTGCTGAAGTTCGAGCGCAAGCGCGACCACCGCGTCCAGCACCATGTGATCCGGCGTTGGCTGCTCGCGGCGCTCGAACACCTTGCCACGCTCGTTGACAAGCGCACCAGCTAACTTGGTCGCCCCGACATCCATGGCCATGACCACCGGACTACCCATGACGCTGCTGCTTCCACCTGCTGATGCTGTCAGCGAACCTGCGCGTGACGTGGTGTGGCCGGGTGATCGCTGTGCCCACCGTCACGGCGAAGGCGCCGGCGTCAAACGCGGCAATGGCGTCATCCGGCGTCCAGATCCTTCCCTCTGCGATGACTGGCGTGGGGATCGCCCGCACCAGCGCCTGTATCAATGCCAGGTCTGGCCCGTCCAGGGCCCGGGTATAGGATGTGTAGCCCGATAGAGTCGTTCCCACGACATCAACGCCAGCCTCTGCCGCGGCGATGCCTTCCTCGAGTGTCGAAACGTCCGCCATGAGTGCCATGCGGCACTCCCGTTTGATGGAGGCAATAAACTCCGCGGCAGTGCGACTCTCTGGCCGTCGGCGGCTGGTGCCGTCGATGGCCACGATCGCGGCTCCCGCCTCCTCCAGTTGGCGGACGTGCTCCATCCTCGTGGTAATGGACGCCTCATCTGGCGCGGCATCGACCTTCCAGATGCCGATCACCGGCACATTGACGGCCTGTACGATGGCCCGCACATCGGCAACTCCATTGGCACGAATGCCTACGGCGCCACCCAGGAGCGCCGCCTGCGCCATCTTTGTCATGGAATCGGGTCCATACAGCGGTTCGCCCGGAGACGCCTGGCACGAGACGATCAGACCACCGGCCAGCGACGCGAGGAGCTGACGCGCCACGTATCTGCCTCCCACATGACTACGCCCCACGAGGGCCAAAGGTGATGATACACACACCTACCAGACAGGCTCCGCCACCCAGCACGTCCCACACATCAGGCTCGAAGCCATCAAAGAGCCAACCCCAGAGCAGGGACAGGACGACGAAGACCCCGCCATACGCCGCATAGACCCTGCCAAAATGGGCTTCGTGCTGCAGCGTGGGAATGACGCCGTACGCGACGATGACGAGCACGCCGACCAGTCCGACGGGCCAGGGACGCCGCTCACGCAGCCATTGCCACATCAGCCAGCCTCCGCCGATCTCTGCCAGACCTGCCAGTGCGAACAGCAGGAGAGCACGGGTGACGGATGCCATACCACGGCTCCCTTCGTCCCTCATCTGTTGTGGTCCTGCTCAAGTGAGACGGCTGGCTCACCCAGACTCCTGCAGGATCGTCAAAAAAGCTGTTGTGTATGCTAGAACTACCGGGTTTCGACAACCAGCAGTGTATCGTCCCGGTTCGCCCATTCTCCCATCGAGCCGTCGTAGTTCCGCACGCGGTCGTAGCCGAGCAATGACAGGACAAACATGCCGTGCGCCGCACGGATGCCCCCCTGTCAATACGTCACGACCTCCGCCTCCGGCGGAAGCCCCGCGCTGGCGAGCATCGCCCGTAGCTCATCTGCGGGCAGGAAGACACGGCGGTCGTCCTTGCTGATGAAGTTGATCCATTCGAGATGCACCGCTCCCGGGACGTGGCCACGCCGCTTGTTGCCACGGGCGTTCGTGCCCAGCCACTCCTCATCGGACCGCACATCGAGCACGGCAAAACCGGACCTGCCGAGGTTCGCCTTGAGGTCGTCCAGTCGGCAGATCACGTTTTCGTCAGCAGACACGTGGAATGTCGCGGGTGGCGGTGTCGTTGGCGTGAAGGTGACCGGCCTGCCCTCCGTCACCCATCGATGCCACCCGCCGTTGAGCACCTTCGTCTGCGTGTGACCATAGTACGTCAGCACCCACCAGAGCCGTGTTGCCACCCGGCTGTTGTCGTCGTCGTAGACAATCACCGTAGTCGTGGCATCCACACCGAGCGTGCCCATAAGTTCCGCGAACTGCTCGGCGGGCATAACAAACAGCCCACCCGGTCGATCTTTAATATAGTGATGCACGGGCAGCCCCACTGCCCCCGGGATGTGGGCGCGATGGTACTGCTCCAACGTGCCGCAGTCGATCACGCGTACCTGCGGGTCCTGGGCGTGTGCTGCGAGCCAGTCAGGCTCGGCCAGCAGTTCTGGACGTGCGTATCCTTCCGCCATCGGCCTCGTTCTCCTTGTCGCCACGCCTGTGGCGCGTGGCACTCCATAACCTGTGGGCGTGTGCTGCACGCGCCCAACACATCCGGAACACTGGTGCCGCTCCCTACCATCCTCCTCGCGCACACGCCATGCACGTGTTGAGGCCGAGTGAGCACTCGGTCGTACCACCATGCCCCCGTGCGCATGCCGTGCAGACACCTACCGCGGGTCCATGCCACCCGGTGCTGGCCGTGGATAGACGCCCATCGTCGTCCGTTACCCCGTTGCCGATAGTGTAGCCGCTGTACCCGTGCATCATGTATGCTCTGCCACTGCATGGGTGTCGATGCGATACAGCGGCAGACCATCAGCAGCGTGTGCCAGGAAGGGAGCCAGGGATGGCCAGTGCGGGACCAGCACCGATTCGCAGGGCCGGGAAACTTTTGCAACTGGCGCTCCACGGATGCATTGCTCTGCCACGCGTGTGGCGGCTCTTTGAGCACACCCTGGTTGCGCTCCGTCATCGGTTTCCCGGGTCCGCCGTCCTGTCCCGGCTGTCGTATCACTGGCTCATCGCGCTCACCACGGGGCGGCCAGGCGAAATGTCGCGGATTGCCACGCTCCCGGGGGGCATACGTCTCGCTATCCTCCTGCGTGATGGGTGGCACCGTGGGCTCTATTTCCGAGGCGTCTACGAACCGGAGACCACGGCGCTCATTCGTCGCTTGCTCAAAAAAGGAGATACCTTCCTTGATGTGGGCGCGAACATCGGGTACTACGCGTGCATCGCCGCCGGGTGCGGCGCGTCGGTCCATGCCTTCGAAGCGAACCCGGCACTGGTGCGACAGTGCGAGTTGTCCAGGTCACTCAACCGCTTCGGCGATCGGCTCACCATCAACCCGGTCGCCGTGGCTGGCGGAGAAGGCACAGCCGACTTCTATGTCAGTCCTCAGGAAGAGAATACGGGGCTGTCCTCCCTGCTCCCCATGCCGCATCTGGCCACCGGTCACCGCCTATCCGTCCGCACCATCTCGCTGGACGCCTACTGCCGAACACAGCAGATCCATGCCATTCGCCTCCTCAAGATCGATGTGGAAGGGGCCGAACTCACGGTGCTTTCCGGCGCCCGTACGGTGCTGACAGACATCCGCCCCGATGCCATTATCTGCGAGGTCGGCGGCTTCGCGGAGGGCTGCACGCCTGCCGAATTACTCCACGCGCTCACTGACGCTGGCTATACACCACACGAAATCGCGCCAGATGGCACGCTTGTCCCGTTCACAGACGCGGAGACCGCGTTGCATCGCCCCGCACAGTGGGTGCAACGCAACCTCTGTTTCCTGAACGGAGCACACGAGAGCACCGGGAGCCGCCAATCACGCGAGCACGGGCACGACTACGTTGGACCCAACGCGTAGGCATGACGGTGGGACCAGGCTGATGTCGTGATCGGTGACTGGAGAAGCTCCCTCGCCGCTTCGATCACCTCCTCAGCGGTCACGTCGGCAACAAAGGAGTCCCGATGTGCACACCCGGTCGTCATGCAGTTTGCTCCGCAACGAGGACACTCAAGGCGGAACGACAGACACGGCCTGTGGCGCGCGCGGGTGAGCGGCCCACTGTTCAGCACATTGAGGCACCAGTAGATGCCGACGGTTGGCGTGCCAACCGCTCCCGCAAGGTGCAGCGGCCCGGTGTCATTCGAGACGACCATGGCCGCACGTGACAGCATGCCCGCGAGGCCGCGCAGTGAGAGCGTGCCACACAGATTCACGGCAGGCGCGTGCATGGCGGCGATCACCGCCGTCACGGTCTCCGCTTCCCAGGGAGTACCCGTGACCACCACCCGCATGCCATCCGTTGCCAGGGCGTCACCCACTGCGGCAAATGTATCGACCGGCCACCGTCGCCGCCCGTCGCTTGCGCCCGGATGCAACACCGCAAGAGGCACGGCAGTCTCGGGAACAACACCCAGTGACGCCGCAATATCATCTGGCAGGAGAGGCAGGTGCGGCTCGATGTCGTGGGTCGTGGCTCCGACGAGCGCCACGACTTCCAGATATCGCACGATTTCCGACTGGTAGTAGACATAGGGCAACCATCGATCCAGCGGTGGGGCATCGGGTGTACGCATCCCGACCGTTGTCCGTGCCCCAAGGCTGCGCACAAATGGGTTGGACGTCGCACCGCCTCCGTGAATCTGCACCGCCAGGTCAAAGTGTTCATCCCGCATCAGGCTGAAAAAGGTATCCAGGACCTCGGGGTCGTTCGTGTACCCTGCCGCCTCACTGAGGCCCGCATACGGCGGCACCACCACGACACGGTCCACAATCTCACGGCGGTCTTGCAGCAACTCCGGGTGCCACGGACGTCCCAGCAGTACCAGTTCAGCGTCCGGATAGGTGATCCGGAGTGCGTGAAGTGCTGGTAGCGCAAAGATCAAGTCACCCAGAGCATTTGCCCTGAGCACGGCGATCTTTCGCACGTCTGGCAGCACAGAGACGCCCCGTAGCATTGCTTTCTCTCTTCATACGGCCATGTACGCCACCACGCCGTCCTTGTCGTATTGGCGAATGACCAATATAGACGACGACACGATGTCCATCCGGTATGTGGCGAGCAAGCTGCTTCTTTCGAACGTACCGCTGTCCGCGCACCGCAAAAGTAACGCCAATAGGAGTCAGTTCGCCAATTCAGGAGCAGTATAGCCATCGTACGGTACACTACTGCCGTGTCGTCTTCCTGGCATATCTCACGGTGGAGCCAGTTGTGCATAGGGCGCGGCTTGATTCGGACATGGATACGAGAGACGCCAATTGTGGCGCATTACGTGGAGGCAGATACGAGGTGGTCGTAGATACGCAGGTCAGACAGCACGGGCGAGTCGTAGAGACTGTCGTGAGGCGCGCGAGCGAGGCACTCGGTACACGCGTGCAGTTTGTAGACGGGGACCACCACGTCATCAGCGGCGGTACATCTGGTGCTGTTGGCGCCAACCGCAACAACGGTGCATCACGACAGACGCCCCTCCGTATCCCTGTGACTATCGGGCCGATCTCCGGTGATATGGTGATCCACGCATCCCCAGGTGACGGACCCGTCACTCCCCGCGTTGCACAGGCACTGGTTGAATTGCTCATCCAGCAGGTGGAGGCACAGAGCCGCGCTCCGAGTCAGCAGGAGATCAAGAACCAGTTCATCCTGAGCCTGCTCAGGGGGACAGCCGTTGACGAGGGCGACATGCAGCGCAAGGGACACCTCCTTGGCATGGACCTTACGCTCCCACGCGCGGTGATCTTGATTGATGCGGCTGACTATATCCTGGCGCCTGACCACCAGCACGGCAGCGAAGCGTTCGAGGCGCAGATTCTGCGCCGCGCACAGGTGGTCATCAGGAGCGTTGTCACCTTCTTCAGCCTTCCCACCGACTCTATCTGCGCCTACATTGGCCATGGTGAAATTGCCGTGCTGAAGGCCAGTAGCACGCGCGACCTCGTCGCCTGGACCGAGCAGACCGAGAAGCCTTCCGGTTCAGGCGCTTCGTGGGCCGACCTCGCCGCGCTCAAGCGTGCCAGCACCGGTCTGCTTTTGCGCGTGCGGCAGGACACCGCCGCCGCCGCAAGCATTGGACTGGGTCGCTACCATCCTGGCGTCCGCGGCCTCGCCCGCTCGTACCGTGACGCGCTTGCGGCACTATCGATCGGGACCCGTCTCCAGGGGCCGAATCTCGTCCACTGCCTGGATGGGCTCGGAGTGGCGGCGTTTGTGGGCGTCTCCGATCAGCGCACAAAGATTGACCTTGCCACCCATCTGTTGAGTCCATTAGATCAAGAGCCAGAATTACTGGAAACGCTGGACGCCTTTTTTCTCGAAAACTGTTGCCTTACCTCCACGGCGGGCCGCATCTCCGTCCACCGCAACACGCTGGCCTATCGGTTTGATAAGATCAGCGCGCTCACAGGGCTCGACCCACGGCACTTCTCCGACGCGGTGCAGATGTTGCTGGCACTCCTGCTGCGTTCCTTCCGTGATAGCCCGAGCGTGTTGCAACCGGCGTGACGACATGAAGGTGATGGTGGGCACGCCACGGGTGTCGGTGCTGATGCCCACCTATGGGCAGGCGGCATTCGTCCGACGTGCCATCGCCAGCGTGCGTGCCCAGACCCTGCCCGACTGGGAACTCATCATCATCGATGATGCTTCCCCTGATGACACCCACCACGTCATCACCCCTGACCTCGCCGACCCTCGCATCCAGTACCATCGACGCCAGCAGAACGGGGGACTCGGTGTCGCGCTCAACGATGCCCTCGCTCACGCCCGTGCTG
>JAABUZ0100005668.1_pt1 | contig 16211 bp, 15 predicted proteins | sample 5562091 | NCBI WGS metagenome assembly JAABUZ01 (sample SAMN12813069, study PRJNA571459) | rock metagenome | isolation source: Antarctica rocks | place: Antarctica: Victoria Land, Linnaeus Terrace sud | collected 2015-12-21
ACTGAGCGCCACCTCGAGCGGATCCAGAACCTGATCGCGGACGCCCAGTCACGTGGCTGCGACCTGCGGCCGCTCGAGGAGGGCGGCGAAATCGACCCGAACACTCGCCAGCTGCCGATGTCCCTCGTGCTCGACCCGCCAGACGACCTCGACCTCATGCAGGAGGAGATCTTCGGCCCGATCCTGCCGGTCAAGGCCTACGACGCGCTCGACGAGGCCATCGGGCACGTGAACGCGGGCGAGCGCCCACTGGCGCTGTACGTCTTCTCGAAGGACGAACAGGTGGCCGAAGACGTGCTGCGGCGCACGACGTCCGGGGGGGCGTGCGTGAACGCGGCCGCCGTGCACGGCGCGCTACCGTCGCTGCCCTTCGGCGGCATCGGGCAGAGCGGATCGGGACGCCACCACGGCATCGAGGGGTTCCGCGAGTTCTCCAACCTGCGCGGGGTCTTCGTGCGCGGTGAGGGCGACCTCATCGAGGCCTTCGCACCCCCGTACGGCGCCACGGCGCAGGCCGTGGTCGGCGCGGCGTTCGAGCAGGCTGGGCAGTAGCTGGGGCTACGCGGCCACTGATCGACACACCAGCGCGCGTGCTCGATTAACCGCTCCGGGGGGAACCGGACGGGATCGCTCAGCACGAGCCGCGCGTATTCGTCGGCGATCGCTGAGAGCAACCGTGCGGGCAGCTCCGCGCCCGGCGCCTCGCGATCCTGTATGAGCGCCGGCCGCACGGCCTGAGCCAGCCGCGTGAGGACGGCGGCGCGGCCGTACTCGATGCTCTTGCGCAGTAGCTCGGGCGCCCTGGGGCGGCATTAGCACGAGCCGCCACGTGGTGGGTCGCGGACCGCGTGCAGGTAGGCGTGGATGCTGTCGATCATCGCGCGGAGAGCCTTCGCTCAGGTCGCCGAGACCTGCACGAGGGCCCGTGCCATCTCGCACTCGACCACGGCGGTGAGGAGCCCCGGGAGATCCCGAAGTGCTGGTAGACGTTCCGCCGGGAGATGTTCGCGTGACGGTCGTCTCGCAAATACGCAAAAACCTGAAAGGCCGTACCTTTGAAGACCCGACGACCCCGTTGACGCCTTCGCGAGAAGGTTGACCGAGGGCGGGCGCTGCGAGACGAGAGGGAGGCAAAGGATGCACGCACCAACGCTGTTCCGCGACCGGACACGTCCGGTCGACCGGCTGATCCTCGACAGCATCGGGGGCCTCATCGGTCGCACGCGGCGGAACCGCACAAGCAACGCCGACGCCAGTGCCTGATCCCGCGCCGCGGGGGCGCAATCCGTTCTCGGATTCCGGGGTCAGTCGGCGGGCCGACGGGATAGCCGAGTACAGCGGGCGGGCCGCCTCGCTCGTTCACATGCTGCGCGCGAGCGTCGACCGAGATCCTTCCGCCCCGGCGGTCGAGGAGGTAGGCGGCGAGGCGGTCACCTACCAGCAGCTGTGGGACCGGGCTTCGAGGGTCGCCGGCGGTCTGCTCGAGCACGGTCTGCAGCGCGGCGACCGGGTGGCGATCCGCCTCGGCAACGGCTTGGACTGGGTGCTTGCGTTCTGGGGCGCGCAACTCGCGGGGCTGGTTGCCGTCCCGGTCAACACGCGGTTCAAGGACGAGGAGGTGCGCTACGTCATCGAGGACTCGGGCAGCGCGTACGTCCTCGTTCCGGGCGAGCCGCTGCCCGACGGGGAGGCCGCCGACCCGGTCGAGGATGCCGCGCGCGAGGACCTGGCGGCGATCTTCTACACGAGCGGCACGACGGGTTTCCCGAAGGGCGCGATGACCACGCACGCGAACTTCCTCGCCAACAGCGAGAACGCGGTGCGCTGCATCGGCATCGACCGCAGCGAGGGCGGCGAGCTCAGCACGCTCATCAACGTGCCGCTGTTCCACGTGACCGGCTGCAACAGCCAGCTGATCGTGTTGCTGGACCTTGGCGGCGCTGTCCACATCCTGACGAACCCCATGGACCTCGAGGGCTTCCTGCGCACGGTCTCCGAGCGCCGGGTCAGCATGCTCACGTCGGTGCCGGCGATCTACCACGCGTTGACCCGCCACCCGGCCTTCGAGCGGGCCGACCTGAGCAGCGTGCGGTGGGTCTCCTACGGCGGAGCGCCCATCGCCGCGACCATGGTGCACAAGATCATGGAGTCGTTCCCCGCCGCGCGGGTGGGCAACGGGTTCGGCCTGACCGAGACCTGTTCGCTGGCGTCGTTCCTGCCTCACCAGGAGGCGGCCGAGCACGCCGACTCCGTTGGGTACGCGATGCCGGTCGTCGACCTCGCGATCGACGACCCGGACGCGGAAACCGGCGTGGGGGAGCTGCTGGTTCGCGGCCCCAACGTCGTGCGCGGCTACTGGAACAAGGAGGAGGCCACCGCCGAGACGTTCATCGACGGGTGGTTGCACACCGGCGACCTCGGGCGTATCGACGAGGACGGCTTGCTCTACATCGTCGACCGCCAGAAGGACATGATCAACCGCGGCGGCGAGAACGTCTACTCCATCGAGGTCGAGAGCGCGCTGGCCGGTGCGCCCGGCGTCGGGGAGGTCGCCGCGGTCGGCGTGCCCGACGACATGATGGGCGAGAAGGTCGGCGCCGTCGTCGTTCCGTCTTCCGGCACCGAGCTGGACAAGGACGCGGTCATCGCGCACGCCCGGGAGCGGGTAGCCGACTTCAAGGTGCCGCAGTACCTTGCCGTGAGGATCGAGCCGCTGCCGCGCAACCCGGGCGGGAAGGTCCTGAAGTCGCAATTGCGAGACGAGACCGACTGGGGCGAGCCGCTGCGATGAGCTCCGTGAACACGGTTCAAGGGCCGGTCGACGCGGGCGAGCTGGGCATGACGCTGATCCACGAGCACGTCCGCTTTCGCGACGAGGCGGTCGCCGAGAACTGGCCGGGGCGCTACGACGCCGAGGCCGAGATGGCCGCGGCCGTCGAGGCGGTGAGCGCGGCGAGCGAGCGGGGTGTGCGGACCATCGTCGACCCGACCACGATGTTCGGCGGGCGCGACGTGCGCTTCATGCGCGACGTCGCGGAGCGGACCGGTATGCGGATCGTGGCGTGCACCGGCATCTACACCTACGACTTCCTCCCACACTACTTCGAGAACCGCGACGCCGACGTCATCGCCCAGCACTTCGTCGACGACATCGAGCAGGGCGCGCAGGAGACCGACGTCAGGGCCGCGTTCCTCAAGTGCGCGGCCGACGCGCCCGGCGTCACCGAGAACGTGGAGAAGGTCCACCGCGCGTGCGCGCGAGCGTCCGTGCAGACCGGCGCGCCCATCATGGCTCATTCGATGCCTGCCGCCGGCACCGGCCCGCGGCAGGTCGAGATCTTCCTCGAAGAGGGAGTTGCCCCGGAGAAGATCCAGATCGCCCACTGTGGCGACACCGACGACCTCGACTACATCGAGGGGCTGCTCGATCAGGGCGTCTACGTCGGCCTTGACCGGTACGGCCTCGAGATGTACCTACCGATGGACCGGCGTAACGCGACCGCCGCCGAGCTCCTGCGCCGCGGCCACGCCGAGCGGATCTTCGTGTCGCAGGACTTCTGCGCCACTATCGACTGGTTCCCCGCGGAGGCTGCAGAGGCCCTGCAGGCTCAGGGAGCGATCCGCAACTGGAGCATGACGCTGGTCTTCGACGAGGTCCTTCCCGCCCTGCGGGAGACGGGAGTCCTCGACGACGCGACGGAGAAGACGATCTTCGAAGAGAACCCCGGGCGCTGGCTCGGGCGCTAGACGTGCGGCCGCTTCCTCGAGCGACGTCCGGCAGCGTCTTGACCCTGTCCTCGAGTTGCCTAAAGAGAAGACGCCCGCGCAATTGATAAACGGTCGTTGAGGCGCCTTAAGAAGGGGGATCTAGCTAGCTCAAGGAGCGGCGTGCGTGGCCGCTGGTCGCGCGTCTACTGCGGGTGCGGATCGCCGGGAGGTTGCCGAAGCGCCGTTCGGGCGTGGCGTCAGCGGCGCCGAGGAGGCGCGCGGCGCTGAGAGGCGGCGCACGCTACACACAGCACGCTGTCCGGCATCGCCCGCAACCGCGCGGGAGCTATCTGCCCGCCGCACGCGTCGCAGTTCCCGTAGGTCCCCTCGTCGAGCTTGGCCAGTGCCCGCCCGGTGCGGATGAGGCCCTTCTCCATCGAGCTGCCCACCCCGATGTCCGTCAGTCGGCTGATCGCCTCGGTCGTGCCGTCGCCGATACGTTTGCCGAAGCCTTGCGCGCTCCCGCGCTCGGGCCGCTTTGCCAGCTCCGCCACGCGTTCGCTTGCGTGGTCGCGACGCTCCTCGAGCTGCCGGCGAAGGGCTTCGAGATCACGATCCTCGACGGGCATGGGCACCGGGAGTCCTACCCCCATGTCCGAGGCGACTCACTTCAGCCGACGCTCGGACGTCAATCGACGCGTCGTGACCGATTTTTGCGACGCGCGTCGTCGCCTGGTTGCCTCAGATCCGTCAATCGCCGAGGTGCGGGACCCGGTCGGGCCACCACACCAACGCTGCCCAGCAGCGCTCCCAAGATGGCGTAGCCGGAAGCCGTGCGGCGACCCCGGGGGGAAGGGCGCGTACACGCGCTTCGCGGAGCACTCGCCGGCCGAGCACAAGCAACTGTCCCGCCCGCCCTACCGACGTCCAACGCGAGCATCTTCAAAAACCGGCCGGGCGTCGCAACCCGGCGCTTGGAAGGTCCGATTCCTTCGCCGCTTCGTCTCCCGCCGAGAAGTCTGAGCCGCGACAGGTCCGGCAGGCGAGGTCAGCGAGCGCGCTGCGCGCGCAGCGCTCGGCGACTGCGCTTGGCGCGTTCGTTCGTCCGCACGGCGAGGATCCCGCAGGCGAGGGCAAGGGGAGCGAGGATCACGGCACCGTGAAACCCCACGGCGGTTGCGACGCTCGAGCACGACAGCGCCGCCAGGAGATAGGCGAGGGCACGGACCCGGAGCTTGCGGACCGACGGCACACTCGATAGGCGAGCTCCGCTCCCTGGGAGGGGCAAGGCGTCCCTATCGGGGGGCGGCGTCTTCGGCGGGGTGCTCCCGGTGAACGGTCGCGGAGGCAGGGGGGGTCGAGGCCACCGGCGACCCTTCGACGTGGGAGGCCGAGGGCTGCGCGATCGAGGTCTCGGACGGCAGACTCGGCTCGTCTCCGTCGCCGCCGATCGATCCCTTGAACTCCCGGATGCCCTGACCGAGCGAGCGACCGAGCTCAGGCAGCCGCTTCGCCCCGAACACCATCAGGACGACCACCACGATGAGGAGTATGTGCAGAGGATTTTGAAGCCCGAGACCCATCGAACACGATTACCCCGAAAGCACCGGCGCTAACCAGCGCGCCGGAGCAGGGCGTTGCGACCCCGCTTCTGGCGCTCCTGCAGGACCGCCAGAAGCTTGGCGGACTCCTTGCTGTGGCGTGGTTCGATCACTCGCCGGGCGAATTTCTGGAGCACTCCGCCGCCGAGGGCTCCGAGCGAGAGCAGGGCGCCGAAGAGGAGGACGGCATCGATGCTCTCTCGTCCCTTGGCGGTCCAGTAGTCGTCTTCGAGGTTGAGCCACAGCGCGAACTCGTCCAGGGTGAGCGCGGACCCTGCTCCGTAGAGGAAGGAGGTGACGCGAGAGACACGCGGCGAGGGATGCTGCTGGGTTCCCACCTGCATCACCCACAGGTAACCGACGAGCAGGTTGGCGATGATGCCGAAGGTCATGTGATGGATGTGGGTCCCGCCCTCACCGCCGATGTTGTGGAACGGACCCTTGCCGGCCCTGATCGCGTGCGTGATGGCCCGGGTGACGGCGAAGGTCATGAAGAAGCCCCCGGTACTGATGAATTGACGCTCCCGCCGGTGGTCTTCGAAGTGGTGCCGATAGGCGGCCCGAAAGTGCTGGGCGTGGGAGAGCTTGCGGCCCGGGAAGCGCATGCGGCTGGCTCCGTGCGGGACCTGAGTTACAGCGGCTCGGCGACCGTGGCGGCCGAGACGCGGATATCGGGGGTCGGCTCGAGCCCATCAGGGTCCGACGCCGTGATCTGCGGCGGCGGCGGGGAGCCATCGCCGGCCGCCTGCTCCCCGGGCGCCTGCTCCTCGGGTGGGAAACGGCGGCGGGCCGCCTCGCCGACGCTGAGCAGCGAACGGGAGATGCGCTCGGCGTCGTCGAGGAGTCGCTCGCGCTCGGACCAGATCCGGTCAGCATCCTCATCGAGCTGGCAGACGTAGGCGTCTGCGGCTGCGCGAATCTCGGCGGCGGACTGCTCGGCCTCCTCCACGCGGCGCCGTGCCTCGTCGGCGAGCTGCGACGCGTGAGCCTCGGCCGCCGCGCGTACGGCGGCCGCGGACTGCTCGGCCTCGGCAGTGCGCCGTTCGGCCTCCTCGCGCGAGCGCGAGGTGATCTCGTCGGCGGTGTCGTGCGCGTGGCGGAGGATGGCGCTCGTCTCCTCGCCCACCGTGTCGATCGCTCGACGCACCGCATGCTGCGGTGAGGACTGTGCGCGCAGATCGTCGAGAAGGCTCTGGACGTAGTCGAGGTGGGCGTCGACCGCGGCGCGGTCATAGCCGCGCAGCCGGAGCGGAAACTCGGACCGTTCCTCGCCGTTCGGCTCGCCCACCGGCTCCTCCTCTTCGGAGGTCGGCCGATCCAGGAGGGCAACCACACCGCTGATCGAGCGGCGCGCGAGTTCAGACGATCGCGTTGGCATGGCACCCGGTTCGCCACCATCGCAAAGAGTCCTTGTCCCGACATCTCACAGGATGCTCTCAGCCCCCTCTGAGGTAGGCGCTTCATCCTCGTGATGCGCGCCGCCCGGCCAGCCAGCTAAGGCCAGCCTCGCGGGATAAGCGCCTCCCGGAAGGCGCCGTCGAGCGAACCCACCCACTCGGCGGCGCCGCTCCGGCCGCTCCGGTCAAGCCCCGAGCTCGAGCCGCGGACCGCAGTTCGGTGCCTCGTAGTAGGCGGTGGAGCGGTTGAGGATGAACTCGATCGTCTCGTCCTCCTCGGTCTGCACCGTCACCCGGCGGCCGTCCTCGGCCACCTCGCAGACGACGCCGGCCACGTCGACGGCGAGGTAGCGGACAGTGGCGCTCAAGCCCACGCGGGGGATCGGCCGACTGGGCTTCATCGCGGCCTGAGCGTAGTCGCCGCGTCCGGAACCGGATGCCCTTTGGCCACGATCGGGTAGGGGAGCGAAGTGGCCACGTCCGCTCAGCGCCGCCCGGTCGCCTCGTCCGGCGTGCGCGGAGTGCTGCGGGAGCTCGCGGTGGCCGTCGACGAGCACGACATTCTCACCTACGCAAGCGCCATCGCCTTCCAGGTGCTCTCCGCGCTCGCGCCGCTGCTGCTGTTCATCTTCGCCCTCCTTGGAGTACTCAGCCTCGACGAGGTCTGGCGGCAGGACGTCGCCCCCGCGGTGCAGAGCGCGATGTCGCCGGACGCCTTCCGAGTGCTCAACAGCGCGGTGCTGCGGGTGTTCCACGACCAGCAGGGGTTCTGGGTCACCGCGGGCGGCCTGCTCACGCTGTGGGAGGTCTCGGGGGCGATGCGCGCGATCATGGGGGCGCTCGACCGCATCTACGGCGTCGCCGAGGAGCGCTCCCGGCGACGGCGCTTCGCGATCTCGTTCGGCCTTTCGATCGCCGTCGGCGGATGCCTCCTCGCGGCCCTCGCCGTCGGCCGGTTCGGGCCGCGCGCGCTCGGTCTGGCGCACGCGAGCGGAGGCGCTGCGGTGCTCGCCTTCCTCGTCCGCTACGCGCTGGCGGCGCTCCTGCTCGGGCTCGGCGTGGGGTTGCTCGTCCGCCACGCACCGGCGTGCAAGCAGCCGCTTCACTGGGTGTCGCTCGGCACGGCCATCGTGGTCCTCTGCTGGCTGCTCTTCTCCACCGGCTTCGGCTTCTACCTGTCGCGACTGGCCGACTACGACACGATCTTCGGGTCGCTCGCGTCGGTGTTCGTCCTCATGAGCTACCTCTACCTCTCGGCCGCCGTCTTCCTGATCGGAACCCAGCTCGACGTGATGGTGCGCCGGGACGTCGGCGGGATCGAGCGACCTCAGCCCTCCGGGCTGGGATGATGAGACCGTGACGTCAACCCCTCTACTGGAAGAGCGGCAGCCCCAGGAGCCCGGCGCGTCCGTGCGGGAGCCCACCCCGGAGCGCGTAGTGGTCCTCCGCATGCGCTCGCTGCTGACTGCGCTCGGCGTGATCGTCGCCGGCGCCGCCGCGATCGGCTTCGTCTTCCTCGCCCAGGCGGGGCTGACGTTGATCGCCATCGCGCTGTTCCTCGCGCTCGCCCTCAACCCGGCGGTCAACTTCGTCGAGCGGCGCAAGTGTCGCCGGGGCTTGGCGGTCGGCGTGGTCTTCGCTCTCGCCCTCGTGCTCTTCGCCCTCCTCGGGCTCGTCCTCGTCCCTCCGCTCGTCGATCAGGTCACGAGGTTCGTGCACGCCATCCCCGGCCTAGTCGCCGACATGACCAAGGGCCACGGACCGCTCGGATCCCTCGAGAAGAAGTACCACCTCGTCGAGCGCGTGCGCAGCGCCACGAGCGGACAGGGCGGCCCGGGACTCATCGGCGCCGCCGCGCCGGCGTTGACCATCGTCAAGGGCGTCGCCGCCACCGCGATCGGCGTGGTGATCATCGCCTTTCTGACCCTCTTCATGCTGCTCGAAGGACCCGAGTGGCGCCGGCGGCTCCTGGGGCTCCTGGCCGACAAGAACCGCGGGCCGGTGGAACGGATCGGCGCCGGGATCTACAAGGCAGTCGGCGGCTTCGTGACCGGCAACCTGCTCGCCAGCCTGCTCGCAGGCTTGGTCGCGACGGTGATCCTGCTCGTGACGGGCGTCCCCTACGCCGTTTCCGTCGGCCTGTTCGTCGTCATCATCGAGCTCGTTCCGTACCTCGGTCCGCTGGTCGCGACCGTCGTCCTCACCGCCGTCGCCCTGACCCAGAGCGCGACGACGGCGGTGATCGTCCTCGCCCTCATCCTCGTCTACCACATGTTCGAGGGCCATAGCCTTCGCCCGCTCATCTACGGCCGCGCGGTCAAGCTCTCGCCGCTCGTGGTCCTCATCGCCATCGTCCTGGGCACAGAGGTCGCCGGGATCCTGGGCGCGCTGGCCGCGATCCCGGTCGCCGGGGCCGTGCAGGTCATCATCGAGGAGCTCTTCCTCCAGCGCACCGAGCGCCGCCGCAGCACGGCCGCGATCGGCTGAGCCGGTCACGGCAGCCGCTTGACGCCCGACGCCGAGCCCGGGTCGGCGGAGAAGTAGGTGCCCCGCAGAGGGCCTGAGGTTCCTGAGAGCAGGGCGCCTTCGCGCAACCGACCGGGGGTTGTGGGGTTGTTGGATCAGATGAGCCGGCACGAGGACGAGAGATGAAGCGCTGGAAGCTCAGGCTCGCGGTGCTCGCCGCCTGCCTGCTGGCGCTGGCCGCGGGGGTCCTCGCGGCGAGCCTCTCGACCACGGCCCCCGAGCGGCCGGCCAGCGGAGCGGCCAACCCGCGAGAGACGCCTCCCGCCGCGGCGCGTACGCCCGGGCCGGCGCCGAGCGGCCGCGGGCCCGGCTCGCTCGCCTCACAGCCGGCTCCGGGGGCCGCGAGAAGCCTCCCGGCACCGCCGCGCATGGCACCGGCGCCCGGAGCGGCGCGGGTTCGCGGGCGCCACGATCCGCACCGTGTGCTCGTTCGATTCCGGGCCGGGACGTCGGCCGCCGAGCGGGCCGCCTTCCGCCGCGAGACGGGCGCCACCCTCGAGCACCGCCTCGGTCCCGAGAACATCGACGTCCTCCGCCTCCCGCGCGGGAGGAGCGTCGACGCGGCGCTTGCTCGCTACCGGCGCGACTCGCGAATCGCGCTCGCCGAGCCCAACCGGATCTACACGACCCAGGCCCGGCCGAACGACCCCTTCTTCCCGGGCAACGGCGCGAGGGCGAGCAGCGATCTCTGGGGCCTGAGCAACACGGGCCAGGCGAGCGGGCTCTCCGACGCCGACATCGACGCCCCGGAGGCCTACGACCGGCTGGGCCTCGGCGCGCTCACCGGAGCCTGGCCGCCCGCCGACTTCGCGGTCGGAGTGGTCGACACCGGGATCGACGCGAGCCACCCCGACCTCGCCGGCAAGGCGATCCAGCCCTGCTCCTCCGCGCTCGCGGGCGACGGCACGCTGACGAGTGGCTGCGCCGACGACAACGGCCACGGCACCCACGTGTCGGGCACGATCGCCGCCGTCGGCAACAACGGCAAGGGCATCGTCGGCGTTGCGCCCGAGGCCAAGATCTACGCGTGCAAGGCGCTTGACTCCACGGGGTCGGGGTCGGACGCCGACATCGCGGCGTGCATGAACGACGTCGTCGCCCATCGCGACGCCTACCACATCCGGGTGCTCTCGATGAGCGTCGGCGGTCCTGACACCTCGACCGCGCTCTCGACCGCGGTGGACCACGCCTGGAACGCCGGGGTCCTCGTCGTCGCGGCGGCGGGCAACGACGGCAACACGAGCACCGAGTATCCCGCCGGCTACGCCCACGCGGTCTCCGTGGGAGCGACGGATCGCAACGACGCACATGCCTCGTTCTCCAACGCCAACCCCGACGTCGAGGTGAGCGCGCCGGGCGTGGACATCGTCTCCACGGTCCCGACCTACCCCACCGATCTCACGGATCCGACCCAGGGGATCTGGGATCCGAGCGGCTACCTGGCGCTCGACGGCACGTCGATGGCCACACCGCACGCCGCGGCGGTCGCCGCGCTGATTGCCTGGCGGACCGGCAAGAGCGGCCAGGCGCTCCGCGACGCGCTCGACTCCTCGGTCGACGACCTCGGCGCGGCCGGACGCGACTCCCAGTTCGGCTTCGGGCGCGTGAACGCCTGCGTGGCCCTCGGCGGCGGCTGCACCTATCGAGGAGCCGCAACAAGCACGGCGTCGCCCTCGCAGTCCCCGACGCCCTCGCAGTCCCCGACGCCCTCGCAGCCCCCGACGACCACCGCTCCGAGCCCGGCGCCCCCGACGCCCGCCTCGGTGACACGCGCCTATGCGCCCACCGGCTTCCGAGTCCTCTCCGGGACTGCCGCGGCGGGAAGCGTGCGGCGCCTGTACTGCGACGACTCGAGCCGCCTCGAGGTCGCGGGGCGGCGCTCGGGGTCCGGCTACGTCTCGGACCTCTACGTCGCCACCTCGGTCGCACCCGCCGCCCGCACGTCGCTCCGGCGCCTCTCCATCGACTACGACGGGAACGTGAGCCGGGCCGGCAGCGGCCTGCGGCTGATGGTCTACGACTGGAGCGCACGCGGGTGGTCGAGCATCTATCTCGCGACCCGCGCCTCCACCTCCGACCGCAGCGTCCACTGGTCGACGACACGGCTGCCGTCCCGGTTCGTCTCGAGCTCGGGCGCGATCCGGTTCCGCATCCGCGGCTCGAGCCGCGCGGCCTTCCGAACGCGAACCGACCTCGTGCGGTTCACCGTGCAGTACTGACGCCGCCGACACGGCCTAAGATCCCGCCCGTGGCCGCTTCGGAGCAGCTCTGCGACGTCGGAGGCGGCGTCACCCTCTGCTACGAGACCTTCGGCGATCCGGGCGATCCGCCGGTGCTGCTGGTCATGGGGCTCGGCATGCAGATGATCGGCTGGCACGAGGAGTTCTGCGCCGGACTCGCGGAGCGCGGCCTCTATGTGGTGCGCTTCGACAACCGCGATGCCGGGCGCTCGACTCACTTCCGTGGGCGACCGCCGACCCTCGCGCAGCTCGTGAATCGCCGGTTCGGATCCGAGCAGTACCGCCTGAGCGACATGGCGGCGGACGCCGCCGGCCTGCTGCGCGAGCTCGACCTCGCTCCCGCGCACGTCGTCGGAGCTTCGATGGGCGGCATGATCGCCCAGATGCTCGCGGCGGAGCACCCAGACGTCGTGCGCTCGCTCGTCTCGATCATGTCGACCACCGGCAGCCGCTGGAGCGGCCAGCCCGCCTTCGGCCTCTACCGGCACGTGCTCCGCCGCGCGCCCGCGGAGCGAAGCGCCTACATCGAGCACACGACGCGCCTGTTTGGGATCATCGGCTCGCCGGGGTTCGCGCGAGACGACGCGCAGGTCCGAGAGCTCGCGGGTCGCAGCTATGACCGTGACGGGGACCGGACCGCGACCGGGCGGCAGCTCGCGGCGATCCTCGCATCGGGCGACCGCACGACGAAGCTCCGCCGGATCGTCGCCCCAACCCTCGTGATCCACGGGTCGGCCGATCGCCTGGTGAACCCCTCGGGCGCTCGCGCCACCGCGAGGGCGATCGACGACGCACACCTCATGATCGTCGACGGGATGGGGCACGACCTGCCGCGCGGCGCGTGGCCGCGGATCCTCGACGCGATCGCCGAGCACGCGCGGCGCGCCGACGGGGTGGCGCAGGCCGCCTAGTGTCGTGAGTTGATGGTTCGCGAGCAGCGTCGCGAGTGGCTCGGCGCGTGCGCCGACGACCGCGGACGAAGGTCGTGCTGGTGGCACGGGCGAGTCCGTGGGTGGCGGCGGACGCGTCGAGACGCCGCGAGGCTGCCGTCGAACTTGAGAATCACGACACTCAGCCGCCGCCTCCTCGCAGCAGCTCCTGCAGCGTGACGAAGCGGTAGCCTCGCGCCTTGAGGGCGGGGATTACGGTCTGGAGCGCCGTGAAGGTGGCCGGGGCGTTGGGTGCTCCCACGAGGTGCATGACCACGATCGAGCCCGGCCGGACGCCGGTGAGCACGGCGCGCGTCACCGCGCCCGCGTCGGGCTGGAACGGGTCACCCGAGACGACGTCCCATCCGACGGGCGTCTCGCCCTGCGCCGCCACCAGCCGGGCGTCGGCGTCGGAGTGACAGCCGCCCGGGAAGCGGAAGTAGCGCGGGCGCCGCCCGGCGGTCGCCGCGATCGTGGCCGCTGCCCCGCGAACCTCTTCCTGCTTCGCGGGCACGGAGGGGACGGTGGGCAGGCCGAAGCACGGCGAGCCGAACGCGGCGTGGTCGATCGAGTGGTTCTCGAGCTCGAACAGCGGGTCGGCTGCCAGCGAGCGGACCACCCCGGGGTAGGTCTGCGTCCACAGCCCGGTGAGAAAGACGGTGGCGGGTGTGCGCGTCGCCCGCAGCTCGCGCACGATCCGGGCGTCGTACCAGCTCCGCACCCGACCGGCGCGCAGGCGCAGGAGCATCCCGCGGGTCATGTCGGCGTCGAAGGTGAGCGCGACGCGACGCGACGCTCGCGGGCCGTGGGTGATGAGCGCGGGCGAGGCGGAGGGCGAAGCGGGCGCCGCCGGCCTAGGCCGGGGCGCCCGGGGTGAGGGCCGCTGTGCGGCGCTCACCGGCGCGACCGCGGCGCGAGCGACCGGCGGCGCGGTCGCGGCGACCGGCCGCGCGGCACCGCCGCCCGCCCCACAGCCCGCCACCGCGAGCGTGACGAGGGACAGGCCGGCGGTCCAGGTTCTCGAGGCCTTCATCGAGGACGAAGTATGGCGCGAGTGCGCCCGCTCACTCGACCCGTTCCCCCGTGCCCCTACGATTCCGGCCACACGGCGCCGCACAGGCACGCCGCCGACTCCGAAAGGACCCGCCTTGGCCGACGATCGCAAGTGGTGGACCCTCGCCGCCGTGTGCGTCGGGCTCTTCATGCTCCTGCTCGACATCACGATCGTGAACGTCGCGCTGCCGGACATCCAGCAGAGCCTGCACTCGAGCTTCTCCGACCTGCAGTGGGTCGTGAGCGCCTACGCGCTGTCCCTCGCCGCCCTGCTCCTGAGCGCCGGCTCGCTCGCCGACCTGCTCGGGCGCCGGCTCGTGTACGCGATCGGCCTGGGGCTGTTCACCGTTGCCTCGCTGGCCTGCGGCCTCGCGGGCACCTCGTTCGTGCTCATCCTCGCGCGCGCCGTCCAGGGCATCGGCGGCGCGGTGATGTTCGCCTGCTCGCTGGCGCTCATCGCCCAGGCCTTCCACGGGCGGGAGCGCGGCGTCGCGTTCGGGATCTACGGTGCGACGACGGGCGCCGCGGTGGCCGTCGGGCCGCTCGTGGGCGGCGTCCTCACCCAGACCCTCGGGTGGGAGTGGATCTTCTTCGTCAACGTCCCGATCGGCATCGTCGCGGTGGCCATGACGCTCCTGCGCGTGGACGAGTCCCGCGACCCGGATGCCGCGGCGATCGACTGGGCCGGCGTGCTCGTCTTCTCGGGTGCCCTGTTCCTGCTCGTGTTCGGGCTCGTACGCGGAAACGAGGAGGGTTGGGGCTCGACGCTCATCGTCTGCTTCCTCGCCGGCTCCGTGGTCCTGCTCGTCGCCTTCGTGCTCCTCGAGCGCCGGCGTGCGCGGCCGATGCTCGACCTCTCGCTCTTCGCCAAGCCGGCGTTCGCCGGGGCGTCGATCGTCGCCTTCGCGCTCTCCGCGTCCATGTTCGCGATGTTCCTCTACCTCACCCTCTACATCCAGGACGTGCTCGGGTTCTCGCCGCTGGACGCGGGCCTGCGCTTCCTGCCCGTCACGCTCCTCTCGTTCTTCGTCGCGCCGCTCGCGGGACGGCTGTCGGTGCGCCTCCCCGTACGGGTGCTCCTCGGCGGAGGCCTGCTGCTCGTCGGAGTCGGCCTCCTGCTCATGCGCGGGCTCGACGCAAGCTCGGGCTGGACCGCGCTGCTGCCCGGCTTCATGGTCGCCGGGGTGGGGATCGGGATGATCAACCCGCCGCTCGTGTCGACCGCGATCGGCGTCGTGCCGCCCGCTCGCAGCGGCATGGCCTCGGGGATCAACAGCACCTTCAGGCAGGTGGGGATCGCTACGGGGATCGCCGGGCTCGGGGCCATCTTCGAGCACCTCGTCGCGACGCGCACCACGAGCGCGCTGGCCCACGCGCCCGCCGTCGCCCAGCAGCACGCCGGGCAGATCGCCAAGGCGTTCACCGTGGGACAGGGCCGCGAGCTGGCCGCTCACATGCCGCCGCCGGTACGCGCCATGGTGCTCGCCGCCTACCGGTCGAGCTTCTCGGGAGCGCTCGACGAGCTCCTGCTCATCGCGGGGATCGTCGCGCTCGTCGGCGCGGTCGGGGGCTTCGTGCTCGTGCGCCGGCGCGACTTCGTGGCGAGCGGGCCGCAGGCCGCCACGGCCGCGGCCGCGGCGGCCTAGGGCCCGCTCCCCCGATCAGCTCTCGATCGGGCCGCTCCGCTCGCCGTCGTCGGGCATGACCCCGTCGCGCCCGACGTAGCCGTCCTTGCCCCCGAAGCAGATGTAGAGCGCCTCCTGCTCACCGTGGTTGCGGAGCTTGCGCAGGGTCTTCGCGTCAACGCGCGCGAGGCCACCGGGGCCCAGGGTCCTCTCCGACCCGTCGCCGAACTCGAAGACGATCTCGCCCGAGTGGACGAAGTAGACCTCCTCCTGCTCCTCGTGGTAGTGCCGGTTCGACTGGTAGTGCGGCGGCATGACGATCGCGTTGACGCCGAACGCCGTCACGTCGAGCTCTCCGCGAACCTTGCGAAAGCCCGGCCCGTCGCCCAGCCCGGCCACGTTGGCCACCGCCCAGCCCTCGCCCTTCTCGACCTCCCGCACCTCTGGCGCCATCTCGGTCCGCTCCCTCGCTCGTTTGCCGTCGTTTGTCGTGAGGGATGAGCTATACCGCAAGGGGTGCCGGTACGCGATTGGGACGCGCCCTCCTACCACGCGGTCTCCGCCCCGATGGAGGCGCTGGGACGCGCGGTGCTCGACCGCGACCTTCCACTGGATCCCCGACCACCCGCTGCTCTTCGCCCGCCTCGCAGCCGCCCTGCGGCCCGGCGGCCGGCTCGAGGCCCAGTGTGGCGGCGAGGGAAACGTGTCCCGCATCCACGCCGCCGCCCAGGCCGCCGGCGCCGAGGCGCCCTTCGCCGAGCACTTCGCGGGCTGGCGCGGACCGTGGAACTTCTCTTCCCCCGCGCGTGCCCGGCGCGAGCTCGAGCAGGCCGGGGTCGCGGAGGTCGAGGCGCTGCGCGAGCCGTTCACCTCCGCGGTCCTCGCCCGCCTGCCCAACCCGCTGGCGATCGACTACGTGCGCCTCAACCTGCACACTCGTCGCGCATGCGGGCCTGGCGCGTAGCCCACGACTCGCGCGCGAGCCGCGCCGCGATGACCAGCGTAAGCACCGCAAAGGCGATGCGCAGCCCACGCTCGGGCAGCACGTTGGAGAGGACCACCCCGCCGAGCACGCCAACCGCGGAGAGCGCTCCGAGCAGCAGCGCCTCACGCGGGCGCACGTTGCCGTAGC
>JAABUZ0100005671.1_pt1 | contig 16207 bp, 17 predicted proteins | sample 5562091 | NCBI WGS metagenome assembly JAABUZ01 (sample SAMN12813069, study PRJNA571459) | rock metagenome | isolation source: Antarctica rocks | place: Antarctica: Victoria Land, Linnaeus Terrace sud | collected 2015-12-21
CAGTCCGGCGTCAAGGGAGCGGACCAACCGCTGGGCGTCCGGTGAGTCGTACGGTTCGGGCGCGATCTCGACGGTCAAGGTCGATGCGAGGATGGGGGGGTTTGTTGGAGGTAACTTCATTCGGCTGCCGGCGCTCAGCGCCAGCACGAACCCGTTGGCAGCCACCCGTGCATTGTCGTGGAAGACGCTTCTTCGCCGATGCGCGCGACAACGCTTGCGACAGGCCGATAACCTGACCAGGATGAGTGACGCGGGAAACCGCGAGAGAGCGCGGCGGCCCGAGGACCTGAGCCGGCTGTTTCTCGAGCGCGCGAACGCCTGCGGACGGTCTGGTGGCCCTCTATGAGGACGAAGCGCTGCTGGTCGGCCGGAATGACGAGATCCTGATCGGAACCGAGGCCATCCGACGTTTCTATCAGGCACTCCTCTCCTCACGGCCCACATTCAGCGGGGAGACGCAGCAGCCACTTCAGCGGGGAGATCTTGCCCTGACCTCGACCCGCTTCACAACCGGGACCGGTCGGGCGGCGACTGCCGAGGTGGCGCGCCGCCAGCTGGATGGGACCTGGCTGTGGGCGATCGGCAAGCCCAACGTCGTCGCCTAGGGAGCAGCCGTCGGCCGCCTACCCCCGTTCCCTGATCGAGTGCGACCTGCTGGGTGGCGGGACGTGGGCCGGGACGCGCCGGTACCACTGCGGTGTTTGCCGGGCCGGGATCTCTGCGAGGCGTTCTACCGAGGGGCGGTACGGCCACATCCAGACGGGGACTTGCAGAGTCACCAATTTATCTGGCGCTGGATTTGGCAGGAGGGAGCATCGACGCGGTGAGATGACCGCGCCATCAGGACGGGGACCGACCCTCATCGGACTGTTCTGAGCCCGCAGCCGCCCGCTCCGTCGGACTTGGGCGCCCGCCGCGGAGCAGGTAGGCGACGCCGACCGCCACCAGGGCCCCGGCCACGGGTCCAACCAGGTAGATCCAGTAGACATCGAGATGACCACCAACCAGCGCCGGGCCGAGCGAGCGGGCGGGATTCATCGAGGCGCCACTGATGGGAGCGGCAAAGAGACCGTCGAGGGCGATCGTCGCGGCGACCGCCAGGGCGGCGTTGTGGCCGGTGATCCGGTGGTCGATGGCGGTGCCGAAGATCACCGTGACCAGGAGGAAGGTGAGGATGAGTTCCATGACCAGCGAGACGACCAGGCCGTCGTGAGGCAGGGTGGAGCCCAGATCGCCGACATCGCCGAAGAGTGCCCGCAGGACCAGCGCTGCGGCGATGGCGCCGGCTACCTGCGAGATCCAGTAGCCGGGGACCCGGGACCAGGGGAAGTCCCTGCGAAGTGTGAAGGCAAGGGTCACCGCAGGGTTGAAGTGGGCCCCGGACAGGTCGCCCACCGTGTAGATCATCGCCATCACGAGCAGCGCGGGGGCCACCACCGCTGCATCCAGCGGTACACCCCCATGAGTGACTGCGCCTATCACGCCGCCGCCGGCGGCCACCAGGGTGAGGGCGAAGGTGCCGACCAGCTCGGCGAGAAGTCTCTGCCAGTGGACAGCAATTGGCGCCCTATCAGCCGCTGCCTTCACTCCGGCAGCTCCTCGATCATGCTCTCTCCCAAGTCCTGGCGGTCGACCGATCGACATCTTCCTGAAACGCCGCAATCCTTCATCGCACCGACAGCCTCCTAAACCGAACGGGCCGCGTCGCAGCCGGCGGCGGCCTCTACCGTCGCGGGCCGAGGGAGACGGCCACCTCCGGTACGACGTCAGCCGCCACCCCCGTCCCCCCGGCTACATCCCGCGGCGGCCCTGTTCAAGGGGCCGATCCGCCTGGCGCGGGGAACAAGTCTGCCCGGGCGACCGTAGAAGATTACGTGAATCCTATGCCCGCTGAGAGCAAGACGCTCATGGTCTACACGACCACCCACTGTCCCGACTGCCGGACGGCCAAGGCCGTGCTGGCTGAGACCGGGACCGCCTACCGCCAGGTGAACCTGGACGACTCTCCGGAAGCGGTTGAGACCGTGATGGCTTTGAACGGCGGTCAACGCAGCGTTCCCACCCTCGTCTTCCCGGACGGCAGGGTGCTGGTCGAGCCGTCACGTCGCCAGCTACTGCAGGCGCTGGAAGCGCCGCCAGCTGATTCCTGACGCCCCGGCAGCGGAAAGCTAGTTTCGGTTCTCCACGGGGTTGCGTCTGACCGGCTTGGAGCCCCTCCTACCAGGTCCTACACGACAATGGGCCTGATGCAGGCCGAACGGATAGAAGAGGCTCGGGCATGACGTCGGCGGTCCGCCCACTGGATCCCAACTCGTTCAGGGCGGCCCTGGGCCGCTTTGCCAGCGGTGTCACCGTGGTCACCTACCGCGGCCCGGGAGGCCCTCGGGGCCTGACGGTGAACGCCTTCTGTTCTGTCTCCCTGGATCCACCGCTGATCCTGGTCTCAATCGCCCGCTGGGCGCGCAGCCACGACATGCTGCTGAATCAGCCCTTCACCGTCAACGTCCTGAAGCCGCAGCAGGAAGCGCTGGCCAAGCACTTCGCCGGGATGGACAACCACGCCCAGATCCCCTGGTACGACGGTCAGCTCAGCCCGCGCCTGTACGGCGCCCTGGTTCACCTCGAGTGCAGCCCCTGGCGCACCTATGACGGTGGCGACCATTCGATCCTTGTCGGCCAGGTCATCGACCTGCAAGTCAGCGAGGGAGACGCGCTGGGCTTCTTCTGCAGCCGTTTCGTGCCGATCGCTCGGCCGATCCCCTCGCAGCCAACGCTGCCCTTCGACCCATTCGAGCTTCCCTACGACGCCTGATGACCACAAACCTGCCTGGAGGTGTGAGCGATGGCCGCTAGAACCGGCGCCCAGTACGTAGCGGCACTGGACTCGTCGCAGCGGGACATCCGGGTGCATGGTGAGATCGTCCGCTCCCAAGTGGGGCGCCACCCCGCATTCAGGGGAGTGGTGCAGACGTACGCTGCGCTCTACGACCTGCAGCAGGACGAGCGAGTGAAGGACATCCTCACCTACCCGTCGCCTGCCACAGGCGAGCCCGTCGGTACCTCCTTCCTGCAGCCGAAGACGAAAGAGGATCTGGCCAAGCGGGCGGAGACGATGAAGCTCTGGTCGGATCGCAGCCTGGGCCTGCTCGGCCGCACCGGTGACTATCTCAACAGTTCCATCATGGCCATGGCGGCGGCTCAAGACTGGTTCGCTCAGGTCGATCGCGGCTTCGGCGACAACATGCGCCGCTACTACGAGTACGTGCGCGACAACGATCTGCTGATGACCCACACGCTGATCAATCCCCAGGCCAACCGATCCCAGCCGGCCGGGGCCCAGCGCGATCCCTACCAGGCGGCCCAGATCGTGAAGGAGACCGACAGCGGCATCGTGATCCGCGGCGCCCGCATGCTGGCCACGATCGGCCCCATCGCGGACGAGATCGTGGTCTTCCCCTCCACGGTCCTACAGGCCCGGCCCGAGGATGAGCCCTATTCCTTCGCCTTCGCCGTCTCCTGCGACACTCCGGGCCTGCGCTTCCTCTGTCGTGAGTCCCTCGACTACGGCCGCAGCCACTTCGACCACCCGCTCGCCTCGCGCTTCGACGAGATGGATGCGATTGCCATCTTCGACGACGTGCAGGTGCCTTACGAGCGCTGCTTCATGATCCGTCATCCCGAGGTGCTGACCCGGGGCAAGATGTACAGCGAGACCGGCGCCCTTGCCCACATGACCCACCAGGTGGTGCTGAAGGACCTGGCCAAGACCGAGTTTATGCTCGGCCTCACCTCGCTGATCTGCGACGCCATCCAGATCGAAGGCTTCCAGCACGTGCAGGAGAAGATCGCCGAGGTCATCAACACGCGAGAGCTGCTGCGCGCGGTTCTGCGCTCGGCCGAGGCCGACGCCGAGCCGAATGTGTGGGGGCTCATGACCCCAGCCTGGGCTCCCCTCAACACGGCCCGCAACTGGTTCCCGCGCACCTATCCCCGCCTCCGAGAGATCGTCTGGCAGCTTGCCGCCAGCGGCCTCTTCGGCCTGCCCACCGAGGCCGACACGAAGGGCGAGACGGGCGCGGACGTCGACCGCTACCTCCAGGCGGCGAGCCTCAACGGGATCGACCGGGTGAAGCTGTTCCGCCTTGCCTGGGACGCTTCCGCCTCATCATTTGCCAGCCGGCAGGAGATCTACGAGTTCTTCTTCTTCGGCGACCCCGTCCGCATGGCGCAAGCTCTGGTCGGCAGCTACGACCGCAGCGAGGTCAAGGAGCGGGTCAACGCGTTCCTCCTGTGCGACGAGCCGATCGCGCCGCTGGGAGGTGAGGGGCCCCTGGCCGCGATGGAGGGCCAAGCTCGATGAGCCAGGTGCGGGGCTCGATCGTGCCGCTGGTCACCGCCTTCAAGGCGGGCGGCGCCCTGGATCTGGAGGCGATGGGCAGGCTGGTCGACTGGCAGATCGCCGCCGGCAGCCACGGGCTTTCGGTCACCGGAACCACTGGCGAGCCCAGCTCTCTCACGCTGGAAGAGCGGGAAGAGGTCATGCGCTACGTCTTTGAGCGCATCGGCGGCCGCGTGCCCTTCGTGCCCGCCACCGGCACCAACAACCTGGAGGAGACGCTGCGCCTCACCCGGTGCGCGCAGGAGCTGGGCGCCAGTGCTGCACTGCTGATCGTGCCGTACTACAACCGGCCTTCCCAGGAGGGTCTCTACCGCTACTTCGCCAGCATCGCGACTGCGGTCGAGATCCCGCTCGTCATCTACAACATCCCCGGCCGGACCGCCGTCAACATCACCCCCGCCACCCTGGCGCGGCTTCGCCGCGACCACCCCCGCATCGTCGGGGTGAAGGAGTCCAACAAGGACTTCGAGCACGTCTGCCGGGTGCTGCACGAGTGCGGCCGCGACTTCCTGGTCTATTCCGGCATCGAGCTGCTCTGCTACCCGATGCTGGCCATCGGCGGGGCCGGGCACGTCAGCGCCACCGGCAACGTGCTGCCCACGGAGGTCGCCGCCCTCTACGACCTCGCCCGGACCGGCCGGCAGGCAGAGGCGCTGGATCTCCACTACCGGCTGCTGCCGCTCAATGACGCCCTCTTCTGGGAGACGAATCCGGGCCCGCTCAAGTGGGTGATGGGGGAGCTGGGGCTGATCGAGCCGGTCTACCGCCTGCCGCTCTGCGAACCCAGTCTGGATAACCGGCGCCGGCTCCGCGAGGTGATGGCGCAGTACGACTTCTCCGTCCCCGCCGGAGTGGCGCGGTGAAGCGCGCCCGACTTCTGGTCGACGGCCGGGTGGAATCCGCTGAGCTTGTGGCGCCTGGGCTGCTGCGCACCGCCGGCGGGAGCGAACACCGAGAGCAGGACGCGCAGTTCCTGCTGCCCGTCGAGCCGACCAAGGTCATCGCCCTGGCGCTCAACTATGCAGATCACGCGGCGGAGCTGGAGCTGCAGGAGCCGGAGGAACCGGCTCTCTTCTTCAAGTCGCCCAACACCTGGGTGGCGCACCGCTCCCCGGTCATCTATCCCGAGGGCGGCAGGTTCGTGCACTACGAGGTGGAGCTGGCCGTGGCAATGGGCCGGCGCGCCCGGCGCGTGACTGCGGAGTGCGCGCTCGACCACGTCGGCGGTTACACCATCGCCAATGATCTCGTCATCCGCGACTTTGTGACCAACACGTACCGGCCGCCACTGCGCGGGAAGTGCTGGGACACCTTCTGCCCGATCGGTCCCTACCTGGTGGAGGATGAGGTGCCGGACCCCCACAACCTGACCCTTCGCGCCTTCGTCAACGACGAGCTGCGGCAGCAGGGCAGCACGCGGGACCTTGTGCGCACCATCCCCGAGATCGTGGAGTACATCAGCTACTTCATGACGCTGGAGCCGGGCGACCTCATCCTCACCGGCACGCCGAAGGGCATCTCCCACGTCCGCCCTGGCGACCGCATGAGGCTCGAGGTGGAAGGACTTGGCGGTCTGGAGAACCACATTGTGACTGAGCAGGAGGCATTCGGCTGATGGGCCAAACGGCCACGGCATCGGAGCGACCGCGCGTCAAGGCCCAAGTCCGGCCGGTCGAGCACTTCATCGACGGCAGGTTCCAGCCCGGTCAGGCGGAACGGACCTTCGAGACCATCGACCCGGCCACGAACGAGGTCATCACCACCGTCGCCGAGGGACTGGACGCGGACATCGACCTGGCCGTCAAAGCAGCCCGCAAGGCGTTCGAGGAAGGGCCCTGGCCGCACCTGAAGGCAGGCGAGCGGGCGAGGTACCTGCGCAAGATCGCCGAGCTGATCGAGTCGGCCGACGCCGAGGTCGCCGGCGTGGAGACGCTTGACACCGGCTTACCGATCACGCAGGCGCGCGGTCAGGCCAGGCGGGCGGCGCAGAACTTCCACTTCTTCGCGGCCCAGATCGAGACCATGGGCACCGAGTCCTTCCAGACCGGCGACTTCCTCAACTACACGGTGCTGAAACCGGTCGGCGTGGCGGGGCTGATCACGCCCTGGAACACGCCCTTCATGCTGGAGACCTGGAAGCTGGCGCCCTGCCTGGCAGCCGGCGACACCTGCGTCCTAAAGCCGGCCGAGTGGTCCCCGCTGAGCGCCGCGCGGCTGGCCGGCATCATCGCGGAGTCGGGCATCCCGGATGGCGTCTGCAACGTCGTCCACGGTTTCGGGGAGACCTGCGGCGCGCCGCTGGTCGAGCACCCTGGTGTGCAACTCATCTCCTTCACCGGCGAGACGACCACCGGCAGCACGATCATCGCCAACGGCGCCAAGACGCTGAAGCGCTGCTCGATGGAGCTGGGTGGCAAGTCGCCGGTCGTGATCTTCGCCGACGCCGACCTGGAGCGGGCGGTCGACGCCGCCGTGTTCGGCGTCTTCTCGCTCAACGGGGAGCGCTGCACGGCCGGTACGCGGCTGCTGATCGAGGAGCCCATCTACGACGACTTCGTGGGGCGGGTGGCGGCACGCGCCCGGAAAGTGCGGCTCGGCGACCCCTTTGACCCCCAAACAGAGCTGGGCCCACTGATCCACCGCGATCACCTTGAGCGCGTCAAGAGCTACATCGAGGTCGGCCGGCAGGAGGGCCGGTTGCTGGCCGGCGGCGAGCGACCTGAGCATCTGGCCCAGGGCAATTACCTGCCGGCCACGCTGATCGCGGACGTGAAACCGCAGGCGCGGGTCTTCCAGGAGGAGATCTTCGGCCCAGTGGTGGTGGCAACGCCCTTCAACGGGGAGTTGGAGGCGGTCCGGCTCGCCAACGACGTCCGCTACGGCCTGGCCGCCTACGTGTGGACCCGAGACCTGCAACGAGGCCAGCGCGTGGCGCAGGCGATCGACTCAGGCCTGGTCTGGCTGAACTCTCAGAACGTGCGCGACCTCCGCACGCCGTTCGGTGGCAGCAAGTGGAGCGGCATCGGCCGCGAGGGCGGCCATTACAGCTTTGAGTTCTACTGCGAGCTGCAGACGGTGCACGTCGCTCTCGGTGAGCACCATATCCCGCGCTTTGGGGCCGGCGGCTGATGGCCAAGCCAGGCGATCCGCAGGAGTGGATCGGCGGCCGGCGGGCGGCTCCCTTCGACATCGTGCGCGCCGCGCATGCCGAGCTGCTCGTCACGGACCTGGCGCGCTCGCGTGAGTTCTACGTCGATCTCCTGGGTTTCGTGGTGACGGAGGAGGACGATTCCACCATCTACCTCCGCGGCTACGAAGACCGGCATCATCACTGCCTCGTGCTCCGCTCAGCGACCGCGGCGGTGGTCGGCCATCTCGCCTTCCTGGTCGCCTCGGACCTGGACCTGGAGCGAGCGGCGCGGCACTACCGTTCGGCGGGCTGCTTCCCGCGCTGGCTGGAGGCAGGGGAGGAGCAGGGCCAGGGCCGCGGGCTGCGGGTCGAGGATCAGCTCGGCTGTCCGCTCGAGTTCTACAGCGAGATGGAGATAGTGCCCTCCCTACTGCAGCGCTATCACCTTTATCGGGGTGCTCGCGTTCAGCGGCTCGATCACTTCAACCTGCATGTGCCCGACGTTCAGAGGGCATTCGACCTCTACCACGGCCTGGGTTTCGGCTGCTCCGAGTACATCGGTGGCGATGGCGACGACAGGACGATCTTCGCGGCGTGGATGTTCCGCAAGCCGCATGTCCACGACGTCGCGCTAACCGCGGGCCGCGGTCCCAGGCTGCACCACGTCGGCTTCTGGACCGCTGACACCGACGCCATCCTCAACGCCTGCGACGCTCTGGGCGGAGCCGGCCGGCAGGACACGATCGAGCGAGGACCCGGACGCCACGGCGTGAGCAACGCGTTCTACCTCTATCTGCGCGACCCCGACGGCCACCGCGTCGAGCTCTACACCGCCGATTACTGGACGGGCGATCCGGACCTGGTTCCGGTCCGCTGGAGCGTGACGCACGAACAGCGCCGAAGCTTCTGGGGCCACACAGTGCCGGAACGGTGGTACCTGGAATCCTCGCTGCTCCAAGCGGCCGACGGCAGCCCAGTTCCGCTGAGCGATCCACCGGTGCAGGAGGCGAGCCAGCCGCTGCTACCTCGCTAGCGGCCGGAGAACGACGGGCGGCGCGGCGCGTTGCCCGCTTTTGCAGGTGTCAATCGCCTGGCGGGCCCACGGCGGAGCCCGTTGAGTGCGAGGTTCTGCCTCTTGACGTGAAGCGACGCAACCGGTTGAGTTGCGGCGTGCCCCCGGTGGCGAGCGCCGCGCCGATGAGTACCAGCACGAAGCCGGCGCCCATGCCCAGCGTGAAAGCCTCACCCAGGACGGCCACGCCAAGCAGCGCCGCCACCGCCGTATTGATGTAGGTGATGACCGTCGACCGCACCGGCCCCACCTCCGCGATGAGCGCAAAGAAGAGCAGGAAAGCGAGTGCGGTGCAGATCAACGCCAGCACAGCCACCGACAGCAGCACGGCTGGGGTGGGCATGAGCCGCGGCCACTGCGCCGCGGCGAGGGGGGCATTCGCGGCCGCGGACAGTGCCAGCGAGACCGCGATCACGCTGACCCGAGGCATGTCGCTCAGGTAGCGGGACAGGATCACCGGTCCCACCGCGTAGCCGACCACGACGAGGCCGAGCTCGGCCAGGGCCAGAACGCTGGCCGCGTGCAGATCAGAACCGACGATCGCCACGACGCCAATCAGGCCGATGGCCAGGCCGGCGAGACTGGCTCCGCTGATCCGGTCGCGCTGGCCCAAGCCGACCGCGATGACGGTCGCCACCAGGGGCACCGTCGAGATCAGCAAACCGGTGAGGGAGCTGGAGATCTGCTGTTCGGCGCTCGAGAGAAGAACCCAGGGGAGGGCGATCTCGAGCGCGGCGAAAGCCACCAGCGCCCGCCACCTGGTCCAGAGGCGGCCCAGGTTTCGCTCCCTCGTCAGCGCGATGGGAAGCAGCACCAGGGCGGCGATGCCGGCGCGCAGAAACACAAGGGTCGCAGGTGAGAGCTCACTCACCGCGATGCGGATGAAAAGGTAGGGAATGCCCCAGATCACGCACATCGCCCCAAACAGCAGGAGGCCCTTACGACTCATTGGCAAACCGGTCGTGACAGGTCGTTTTCATCATCGGTATCTACCTCTCAAACCAGGGCTTTGTTCTCTCCGTTGCGCCAGACCTGCGGTCGCCATCGTAGTGTCCGGACCGGGTGGAGGCAGGACGATCGCCGCGCGAACCCTGCCCACAGCTGACAGCAGTCGTAACCTGGTCAGGCAGGGCTAGGACTACAACAAATGTGGAGGACAGTTGCATGATTGATGAGTTGTTGGAGGCGGTGATTCCCGGCGGCCTGTACATCGGTGTGGGCGTGGCGATCGGCGCGGCGTTCAGCGAGCGCCTGCGGCCGGTTGCCAAGCGTGCGGTGAAGGTGGGCATGACCGGCGCCGAACGCATGCAGGAGTTGAGCGCCGAAGCTCTGGAGAAGGCGCAGGATCTCGTGGCGGAAGCCCGCTACGAGCAGGTCGCGGAGCAGAGGCGCCCCGTGCGCCGGACGCGGACCACTCGTGCCACCACCACCCGCCGCCCACGACGCCGCACCACGGCGGGCAACGCCCTCAGCATCGCACCGGAAGAGTAGGTAGATAGTGCCGAGCACCACCGCTCAGCGGCCGAGCGGGCGGATCGAACACGCCGCCCACGGCCGCATCCGCGTTCGGATCGCAAAACCTGACCGGCATCCGCAGCAGATGGAAAAGGTCCGCGCCCATGTCGCGGACCTGGATGAGGTGCACGACGTGGATGTCAACTACCGCACCGGCTCGGTCCTCATCCACTCTTCCGACGCTGATCGCGTGCGGCAGGCGCTGCAGTCCGTGCTCGACCTGGTGCCGATCGAGCGCGAGAACCAGACGCAGGTCAACGCCCTCGTCGCGGCGGTAAAGCTCGGTGACGACAGGCTCAAGGCGGCCAGCCGGGGCCGCGTATCGCTGCGCTGGGTCGTTCCCGGCGCCTTCTTCGCAATCGGCGTGCGCCAACTCATGAAGACCGGCTTTACCGTGGGCACGGTGCCATGGTATGTCCTGCTTTACTACGGCGCTGACGCGTTCATCAAGCTCTATCCGGAGCATGCGCCGGCGACCCAACAAGGAGTAAGGAGCGAACCCCTATGAGGAACAGCCGACCGATCAACGTGAGCGTGGGGCCGATGAACTTCGATGTTCCACGGACAGCCGGATACTACGGGGGCGTGGGCTTGGCGCTCGCCTTCGGCCTCATCGAGTGGCCGGTGGCGGTCTTCATTGGCGCCATCCCCGCCGTCCAGATGCTGCGTCGACGCGATCTCGGCCGCTCGGTCAACTTCGTGGTCCAGCTCTTGGAGGGGGCGGCCCAGCCAGTCGGCGGAGATGCTGACGGCACGGTTGAGTTGACCAGCACGCCGCGCGGCCTGCGCCGGGCCGCGCGGGGGGATCCGGCGGGTGCGGTCGCGGAACCAGTCCGCGCCACCCGGCGTCGGGGCCCTGGAGGCGCAACTGGGGCCCGTGCCTCCCGTCGTGCCGCAGACGGCACCACCGCCGGCACGACGCGGCGGCGGCGGACCGCCGCCGCGGGCGAGGCGACCACGGCGAACGGGCGTCGCCGCCGCACGGCCGTTGCTGGCGAGGCGGCAGACGGACGACGTCGCCGGGCCACGCGGCGGAGCCCGACCGCGCGGACCCCCGGCGCCCAAGCGGGGGGCCCGGGGAGCGAAGGACGCGGCGGCGCTAGCTCCTAAAGGGCAAGGGGACGGATGGGCAAGGGGGAGGCACGCCTCCCCTTTCCCAGCCGGCTATGGGCCGGGAGGCCGGGGTGGCGGGCTAGGGCTTTGCGGGCGGCTGGGTTCCCTGCAGGGGTCGCAGTGCGTTGGCGGCGGCGAGGATCGTGGATCCGTTGTTCACCAGCGTCGCCGCCAGTGGCGTCAGCTGCCCGGCTACAGCCAGGCCCATGCCGAGGCTGTTGGGTATGGCCACCAAGCCGATGTTCTGTCGCATGAGGCCCATCGCCTCGCGGGCCAGCCGCACGGCGGTGGGCAGCGGCGCCAGATCCTCACCAAGCAGCACCACGTCAGCCGTCTCTCGGGCGAGGTGGGCGCCGTCTGGTACCGCGATGCCGACGCCGGCTTCCGCCATCGCCAGCGCGTCGTTTATGCCGTCGCCGACCACGGCGACACCGTGACCTTCGGCGCGCAGCCGGCGCACCAGATCCACTTTGGCCTCGGGCATCATGCTGCCGTGATACTCGTCGAGCCCCAGCTGGCGCGAGACCGCCGCAGCGGCTGAGCCGCGGTCGCCGGTGGCCAGAATGAAGCGCCGGACACCGAGCCGGCGCAGGCGCTGCAGCACCTCTTTGGCATTGCCGTCGACGCGATCCCGCAGTGAGAGGCGCGCCACGGGCCGGCCGTCCACAGCCACAAGGACGACAGAGGAGCCGGCCTCTGAAGTGGTCGGGAACTCGATTCGGTGCTCGGCCAGCAGCGCCGGCTGGCCGACCAGCACACGTCGTTCACCGACCCGGGAGATGACTCCGCCGCCGACCTGATAGCGCACCTCGTGTGGCGTCTCGGCCTGGACGCCTTCCGCCCGGGCAGCACGGCGGATGGCGGCAGCCATCGGGTGCTGAATCTGGCCCTCGGCGGTGGCGGCCAGACGCAGCACCTCGTGCCGGTCCAAGTCGGCCAGAAGTTCGATGGCGGCGACGCTCGGTTTCCCGCTGGTCAGCGTCCCGGTCTTATCGAAGACGATGGTGTCGACTCGGGCCAGCTCCTCGATCGCGCGGCCGTTCTTGAAGAGGACCTTCTGGCGGGCACCGGTGATCATGGTGGTCAGCACCGTGGTGGGGATGGAGACGCGGAAGCCGGTGCCATAATCGATGATCAGGATGGACACCAGGCGGCCAAGCTGGCCGGTCAGGGCAAAGACTATGCCGCCGGTGGCCAGCACGGGGAGGACGAAGCGGTCGGCGATACGGTAGACCATGTCCGAAACCTTCGTGTCCGCGGCGATGGCGTCCTCCAGCGCGATGGCGAGCTTGGCCGCCCGGGTCTCATCGCCGGAGGCCAGCACCTCGATCAACACCCGTCCGTCGTAGAGTGAGCTTCCGGCCAGCACTTGGGCGCTGGCCATGACCCGGCGCGGCATCGCCTCGCCCGACCAGGTTTTGTCGTCCAGGTCACCGTGACCGTCGATGACCACCCCGTCGACAGGCACTGACTCGCCGGCGTAGACCGAGATGCAGTCGCCGACTTTCACCTCGTCCAGCGGGATCATGCGCTCGCGGCGCGCCTCATGCAGGCGGACCGAGCTGGGCGTCGTGCCCAGCCAAGAGCGCAGCACCCGGCGTGCCCGACCCGAAGCGCGGCGGCGGATCCGCTCGCCGGTCTCGATCAGGCCGACCGAGACACCGGCCGCGAGCACATCACCGCTGGCCAGCAGCAGGCCGACCGCCACGGCGTCCAGCACATCGATGTTCAGCTTGCGTCCCACTGCGCCACGCAGCGCCCGGCGCGCTATGGGCAGTGCGCACGCCGCGATTACTACGGACCCAGGGGCGGCCGGAACCAGCAGGCCGGCGGTGAGAGACGCGGCGGGCACCAGCATCTGGCGCCAGAGAGGCACCACCGGCCTGGCGGGTGCGGCCTCCTGGGCGGTGGCGGGCAGTGCGCCGAGCAGGTCGCCGGACTTGAGCGACGGGTCGAAATGCACGAGTAGCGAGCGGGACGCCTCGCGCCAGGTGGTCGCCGAGACGGCGGGATGCGCGGCCATTCGGCGCGCCAGCTCGGCGCCGTGAGCCCGGTCTTCTTCCGCCAACTGGAACCGCACGCGTCCGGGAATTGCGTGTGCGACGCGCAGGCTTCGCGCCAGCGGGGCAGGCCGTTGACGGGCGCGCCGGGGCGCCGGATCAGCAGCCACGTGAGGACAAAAGTTGATAGCGCAGGGTGCACCTAATATACCTTGGGCGCGGCAGAAACAGGTCCTGGCAGAAGTACCGGCAGCAGCACCAACAGCGCTTCCGCCAGATTTCCGCTCAGGAGTGCAAGCCCCAGCGCGAAGAACTGTTCAAACCCAGAGCCGGCCGTCTCCGGCAGGCGACCGGGCGAGTGCCGGTTCGGCGCCTCCAAGGGCAAGGGGAGCCAGGCCTCCCCTTTCAAGCCACCACCCGTTCGGCCAAACCCGGACGGCTCCGCCCGGACCGGTCGCCTTCGCTGGACGGCCGCCCGTCGGGGGGCCTTACCGAGGCTGGGCTCCCGCCGGGACAAGCCCGGCCGATCGACCTGACGAACGGCACCGGAATTTCCGAGGAGCGCGTCCAGGCCGACGTGGGGCAGATGCTCCACCGTCAGCGACCGATTGGCGGGCCGCCAGCGCACGTTTACGACGGCCGGATGGCCGGCCAACCGAAGCGCGAGCAGGTGTCCGTTCGCCGCCCCGCCGGGGCGGAAGCGCAGCCGGGAGCGGCCGGGAAGCCGGTGGACCACCTCCATCCCGGTAGGCTCCGACTGGGAAGCAAGCTGCATCCTGTGGGTAGCTTGCCTGACTAAGCCTTAAGCCAAGGCCAGCGGCGGGCTAAGAGTTGAGGTTCGAGTTCAACCCAACGCCGCCCGTTGGCGCTGCGGATCGCTGCGCACATCCTGCGCATGGCCGGCGCAGCCCGATCCTCGTGGCATCAGGTGCACCGTCCTCCTCCTCGCGGCTACGCCAGACCGGGCGCGCGAACTGGGGCTGGCGGCGGCCCGGATCTGACTTCATGCTGGCAGTTGTCAGACGGTGGCCAGACATAATAGACTCAACGGTTAGGAGATGCTTGGGAATGGGTGGGTTTGAGGTCGATCTGCCAGCGCTGCAGCGGGCAGCTCAGCGTCTCGGCGATCTTGCTTCGCGGCTGGGTTCTGAACGCTCGAAGACGGACTCGTCGGCAGGTATCATGGCGGGGGCCGCTGGGGACGGCATAGCCATCAAAGCCATCGAGCTGTGGCGGGATGGGCTCGTCAGCACTCTCGGCGCGTTGGAGGGTGAGCTTCAGGCTGACGGCAGAGCGCTGGCCACGAACGCAGCCAACTACGAGGCCGCAGACGCAGCCGCGACATATGCGGGCGGGTCGGCAGGGGGACACTGAGTTGGACTTTCCGCCCGGGAATGTAGCCGAGTTGAGGCTGGAGGTTGACGTCCTGGGCATGGTGGCCGCACGTTGCGGCGACATCAACAGTGACCTGAGCGGCGCGCTGCGTTCGCTGTCCGGTCCTGCCTGGTCAGGCAAGGCCGCCACCGGCTTTCACTCTCACATGCAGACGCCAGCTCAGGTCTTGAGCGAGATCAGCGGTAACATCACAGCCGTGACGGGCGCTGTGAGCGCCTACGCCGACTCACTGGAGGCGGCCCAGCGCAAGTACCAGCAGGCGCGGGCAAAGGCGGAGGCAGCCGGGCTTCGGTTCATCGGCCCCATCCAGATCGATCCCACCAGCCTGCTCACGCCGCCCGACCCGCACAAGGCTCAGGTCGCCGCCGAAGTCGCCTTGGCGATCGAGAGTGCATTGTTCGACGCTGCCCGGGCGGCAGCCACCCTGGAGGCTGCGCTGATCGGGCCTGCGCACCAGGCCCGCGACGAGTTTCCTTACCGGCTGGCCGGCGCCAGGGCGGCGGAGTGGATCGGCGCCAAGTCCCAGGCTCTGGGTGACGCCGCGAACCGGGCCTGGAATGAATACCACGTCAAAGGGGTGGTGTCCGCGGCCAGCTCCGCGGTGGGCGGAGCCAAAGAGCGCCTCACGCAGCTGGAGGGAGCTGCACAGAAAGAGGCGAAGGCCTTGCAGGACGCGAGGGACGAGGAGCTTCGGGTGGCCAGGCGGGCGGTCGGGATTGGGATTGCCGGGCCTGGGGGCTGGGCGCTCCGCCTGGAGGCGGACGCTGAGAAGTGGACGAAGAATCACCTGCCCGCCCTGGCGGCCAAGCTCCCGGTGCCCTTGAAGATCTTCGCGCAGCAGGCGGCCAAGAAGGCCTCGCCCTATCTGCGCACGGTGGCAGAGCAGGCAAAGGAGAAGGCGATCCAGGCCGACTACGGTCCTCGCATCGACAAGTGGGTGACGCAAGGGGACAACTACAAGATCCTGCGAAGAGCGGCTACTGGGGGCAGTGTTGTGTTACTACTCCCTGCCGCCTACATCGCGTACCAGGATGAGAGCAAACGGTATGAGGACGTCCAGGGTCCGGGGAAGGTGGTAGGAATCAGTCTCGGCGTTGGGGCGGATGTGTTGCTTCCGTTGGCCGGAGAATGGGTCGGCGGGAGGGTGGGAACGTTTGTGGGCGCGGCGATCGGCGGTGAGGTTGGCTCGCGTGCTGGGCCGGAAGGCGCGGTTGGAGGCGGTGGTGGAGGAGCCGTGGTCGGCGGGACGGCGGGGATGGTAGTGGGCAGCCTGGGCGGAGCCGGACTGGCGGAGGTCGCTAACAATAAGCTGCACGACTTCCTGAAGGGGCGGCATCCGTAGTGTCAATCTCAGACCTCCTCCAGATGACCGGCCTGGTCCTATTCGCGGTCGCTGCGCTCTATGTCGCAGTGACCATGTGGCGTGGTGGCTCGCCGATATCGCGTCGGTTCTATGAGCGCCCGGACCCGGTGGCGCGGTTCTTCAATAACGTCTATGGGGTTAGCCCGCTTGGATACCTTGTACTGGCCGCCGGCGCTGTGGTGATGGTGCTGGGTCTGGTCGCTGCTGACGCCGCCACAGC
>JAABUZ0100005674.1_pt1 | contig 16200 bp, 17 predicted proteins | sample 5562091 | NCBI WGS metagenome assembly JAABUZ01 (sample SAMN12813069, study PRJNA571459) | rock metagenome | isolation source: Antarctica rocks | place: Antarctica: Victoria Land, Linnaeus Terrace sud | collected 2015-12-21
AGCTCATGAACGAAATACGATGATACTGGAGAGCCTAGTGCATCGAAAGGGTGCATGCTAGGTTCGGAGGAGGGAAGTCGAAAAAGTGTCAGGAATGGTAACTCGTCGGCTTCCTATCCTACAAAGTTCACCTGACGGAAAGTTGTGAGGCTCATCTGCCTTTGCTCATTACTCATGTGGAAACCACATCGGCGCCTGTCTCTGATGATGCGATGACGGCAACCATTCATGCCGAGCTTGAGCGCAAAGAGCTTTTGCCTGCCGAGCATATCGTCGATACTGGCTATGTCGACGCAAAACTCCTGGTGGAAAGCCAGCGGGACTATCACATTGACTTAGTGGGACCAACGCGAAAAAACTACCGATGGCAAGCCACGCAACAAACAGGTTTCGATGCCAGCCACTTTCCTATCGATTGGGAGCAGCAACAGGCGACCTGTCCGGAGGGGCACACGAGCATCAGTTGGACTCCGGCCATAGACAACCGCAAAAACGAGGTGATCAAGATCAAGTTCTCGACAACCGACTGCCAAGCATGTCCGTCTCGGTCTCTTTGCACCCAATCAATTCGTTATACGCGTCGTACCGTCACGCTTCGCCCCGAAGTCCAATACCAGGCTCTCAAGAAGAGGCGGGAGCTGGAGAAAACCCAGGAATTTAAGCAGGTGTATGCGAAGAGGGCGGGGATTGAGGGAACCATCTCACAAGGGGTCCGGGTTATGGGTTTACGCCGTTCCCGCTATATTGGGCAGGAGAAAACCCATTTGCAACATGTCGCCACGGCTGCCGCTTTCAATGTAGTTCGCAGTATGGCTTGGTTTAATGGCCTTCCGCGTGCTCAAACGCGGCGCTCAGCTTTTACACGCCTCTATGACGCGGTCTAGCAGGATTCGCCAGCGGTATCAAATGTGAGACAGAACCAGGTTTGAGGGCCAAATCTGCTCACTTGGTAGGGCATTTACCACTTGTGACTGGGCAACTCTCCCGAAGATGCTCGTAGATCTGATACACATTGTCATGATTCAGACTGGGATCATGATGATCAAAATGACTGCACCACATCGCCAGGTCTTCATCGGAGAGCGTTCTCTCTGCCTTGTTCATGCTTCCCTCCATTGTGCTTATCGAACTTGCACTCCTGCCACCCACACACTCCGAATGGCACGTGTGGCGGCAATATCCTGAGTCGGGTCTCCCTCAACGAGCAGCAGGTCCGCTCGACGCCCCAGTTCAATGACGCCTCGATCGGTAAAACCGAAGTATTCAGCAGGTAATACGGTTGCAGAACGCAGCGCTTCAATGGGTGTCAGCCCAGCCCCAACCAGCAACCCTAATTCATCATGCAATGCTTCCCCGTGTGGAATCGACACGGGTACATCAGGTCCTTGATACGAGTCTGTCCCGGCCAAGATGGTGACGCCCGCCCGATGGAACGCTGAGACCGTCCGGCGAGCATGAGCATAATCGGTACCGGCACCATGCGTTGGCAGACGTGCTGCGATGCTTGCTAATGTACGCATCGCGATTAATGTTGGCACCGACACGAGGCTTTGTGTGGCAATGGATACTGCCAGGCTGTCATCAACGTCAGCATCGAAAGGAGCATGGGTGAGGATGTCTACAACAGCATCGGCAGCCACCCTGAGTGCAGTAATGGTGGTGACATGCGCGATCGCCTTGAGCCCTACCTGATGGGCCGCCTTGACCAGTGCGGCGATAGTTGCGCTATCCAGCGCAGCGGAACCCATGCGCTGAGGGTCCTCCACGATCACTTTAATGTAATCAGCCCTCTCCGCTATGCGGTCGGCCACAAAGCGGCTCGCATCGGCAGGGCCGGTCACCGCACTCGAAGCCGGATACCCCATTCTGGTGATCTGTGTGCCTCCTGGGGCACTGGCGACGTTTCCCGCACCACGAATATCGGCTAGCCCTGGTCGATGACGCAGCGAATCCGTTACCGCCATCGATTGCGAACCCATGTCGAGCATGGTCGTGCAACCCCACTGCGTTCCTTGCTCGAGCTCAGCGAGACTCGCAAGATGGACATGGGAGTCGATGAAGCCAGGCAGAAGCGTTCCATGCTGCCCATCAATCGTCCTCTCAGCCGTCGTGGCAGCAGAGATGACCACATGGTCAATAACCACCGTGCGCTCCTCGGTCAAGCCATTGCCGTCAAATACTTTGACATTCGTGATGGCGATTGCTTCAGACATACGTACCATTTCCTCTTTCTTTCCTCAATAAGACGGATTTTTCCTCCATATCAAATAGGAGTCACCCTCTCTCTTGCCCCAAACCGGCTCGAAGATGGTTACGAAGGCTTCGTCGTCGCATGCACTGTGACGGCCAGCGTCCTCAGACCCCTGATGACGTTGTTCAACTTCCGCGTGCTTGTGCCGAGGTCGAACCGCTCCACGCGTCGTGCCAGGGCACCCAGGACCGCCTGGCCCTCCAACCGTGCCAGGCTGGCACCCGCACACAGGTGGATACCGTAGCCAAAGCCAAGATGGCCTGACGTATTGCGCGTCACATCGAAGATGTCTGCATGTTCCCACTTGCGCTCATCACGATTAGCAGAAGCGAAAAGCACGACGACGCGCGATTCTGTTGGAATGGAGATCCCCTCCACATCGTAGTCGCTCGTTGCCAGACGACTGAAGCTTTGGATCGGGGACTCCAGGCGCAGCACCTCCTCGAAGGCGTTCGGGATGAGTGAGGGGTTCTCGCGCACTTGATCCCATTGGTCTGGGTAGCGACCGAACAACCAGATGGCACTGCCAACTGCACTAATCGTGGTATCCATTGACGGGACCAGGTACGCGGTAAACAGTTGAGGACACTGTGCCGCCGTGATCCGACCATCTCTTTCGGCCTCAAGGACGCCTGCTCCAAAGCTTCCTGGTTGCAGGTTGCCTGATGCCGCTATCTGCCTCGCGTAGCTAAAGACTTCCGGCAGCGTCTGTAGCGCGTCTGTGCATCGCTCATTCATGGGACCCATCGCGTTGAACGTTGCCTCTGCCCAGTCCAGCAGGTACTCACGCACCTCGTGTGGCAAACCGATGAAGTCGGGGACAATGGACAGAGGAAGCGCTTGCGCCAGGTCTTCGACCGCATCGAACGAGTGCTGCCTCACCAGCCGTTCGACAAGCACTTCGGCTCGGCTCTCAATCATCTCCTGGGTGGAGCGCAAGGCCTGTGCAGTCATGCGGGAGGCTACCACGTTGCGCAGGAGATCGTGAAGAGGCGGATCAGAAGCTAGCGTATTTCCCTTCATCGCTGTGTTGAGGGTGTCGTTGAGTGCGACACCTGAGGCTGACGAGAATGTCTTCCAGTCTCTGAGTACGGCACGGACAGCATCGTAGCGGGTAATTACCCACGCGTTGTATCGCTCAAGCCATACCGCTGGCCCAGCTTCACGCAGGCGTCGATAGTGCTCGTACGGTTCGGCCAGCACTTCGTCGCTATACAAATCGAGATCTGATGTTGGAATTGACGTTGCCATTGTCCTCTCTCCTCTTTTGCAGATGAACTGTTCCCCTGGCGCACCTTCGCGTTCCATGGAGTGAAAGGGGTTACACGCTTGATTGACTGAAACGATAGACGATGCACTCCTCGACAAAGGCGAATATTTTCATGTAGAACGCACGAGCCAGCGTATGTAACTCTGTAGAATGACCCATCATACGTTGCATGCCAACATCGACAAATGGTGCAGCCGTGAACATCGCGGCAACATGGCTGAGTGCTTCGGGATCAGCGCGCCAGATGCCATCATATTCAGCAACAATGAACCGGACGGGAACGCGCACGGACGCCGCCACCCGAGGAAGACGTTCTTCCCAAGTTTGGGCATCTGCAAACTCTGGCATGGGGCAAGGGACATCCCGTTCTGGGTCTTGTTGAGCCAGTTCCTCTGGATACGACCATGGGGGTCCGAAACTAACAGCAACTTTACCAGCTGGATCAAAAACCACTGCCGGTGCGTCACTCACCAATGTCGCAAATGCTGCCTTTGTCTGAGCATGAAGGATGGCTCCCGATCCGGTCATATTCAGGCCGAGAAGACGTTCATGCGGATGTTCTGCCGCGAGCAGCAAGGAAATCATGCCCCCAATCGAATGACCAATCAAAAACATCCCTGCAGATTGCTGACCATAGGTATCCCAAATCTCCTCAAGAGCCTGCCGGAGGATGGGAACTTGACCATCGAACGAGAGTTGGTCAAGTGGAACAGAAGTAGCAGCCCCATATCCAGGTCGATCAAGGGCAAGGATCGAGTAGCCTAACGAAGCACAAAACTCGAGTAACGAGGGCGGAGCAGTATCGAAGTACTTACTTGAATTGGCTCCACCATGCAGTGCGACGAGCAGTGCTCTTGGCTGTCCATTCGTTGCTGGAATGAAGCGTCCTGAAAGCTTGATGTTCCCAGCACTTATGCTGACAGAGTGACTTGTCACGGTTTTCTCCTTCTCGTTTGTAAGAAATAGATATTCGTTGTTGTTACGTGCGCTGGCTTCTTTTGCCTTTGGCCTGAGTCTCCTAGACGGGGCGCGAACTGCCCGGTGCCGAGCTCGATCGCGGCGGATACCCACCGACCCGAAGACGAGTTCGTCTTCTGGGTGGGGCGATGACATTAGTAGGGTTCCGCGAGGACTCTTAATGCCGAGGTTATCAGTGCCTGGTTCTCCCACGGAGGTGCCTTCTCCTGCTCGAGGCGTGAGAGCCTCACGCTGGTCTCGACGACACTCCGCACGCGCTCGAAGCGGCGCGTCATGAAGGTGTCCAAGGCCTCGGACAGCGTCGCAACTCCCGCCACGCATTGGCCTAGCACCACCGCGTCCTCGAGTGCCATGCCGCCGCCCATACCCATGTGGGCGGTGGTCGCATGCGCCGCATCACCGATGAGCAGGGCCCGCCCGCGATACCACGGTTTGGGCAACAGGATCGATTCGAATGGCCTGCCGATCAGTTGCGCATCAGGCGTCAGGCGGCTCCGCAACTCGACGATGGCCGGTGCCGTGTAGGACTCGATGAGGCGCGTGAACAACGAGAACACCTCATCGTGCGACAGGCGCTTCCACTCGGGCATATCGATGACGGCGGGAACGTAGACCAGGCCTTGCGGAAGATAGTAGAAGCCGAGCCGTCCGATTGGTCCGAGATACCACCCTTCACCCTCGATGGCGGGTCCTGGTGCCATCCAACGGATGCTGAGCTGGCCTGAGTATGCGGGTTTCGGCGCGTTGGGGAACACCGTGGCGCGGGTACGTGAGACGATGCCGTCCGCTCCGACGAGCAGGTCATAGTGCCGCGTTTCCCCGTCGGTGAACACGATGCTGATCGCGTCCTCGCCGTCCTCGATTGTTTGAGCCGTCACGCCCTGCCTGACGTTGACGCCAAGACGTTTTGCCGTGTCCGCCATCACGTCGAGGAACACAGGACGGTAGACAGCGACGGCGTCGACGGCGCCGGGCCATGTGGGTCGCCGGATAGCAGGGCTGATCAGCCGTCCGGTGGTATCCCTGAGAGAAGTGGCGGTTGAATCCGGGCCGAACGACGTACCCGTGTTATGCACCTCCTCATACACGCCGAGCTCGACCAGTGCCTCCGCGGCGCGGCCCGAGAAGGCGAGCGAAGCACCGAGGGGCGCTTCGGCTAGCTCGACGACGTCGCACTCCACGCCGATCCGGGCGAGCGCGACCGCCGCCGAGAGGCCAGCGATGCCCCCACCGACAATGAGGGCCGTTGATATACAAGCCATCTGTTTGACTTCCTCCTGTTGCTTACCGGTCGAACGAGGTCCGCCGGAAAATCCTGTCGCCACCGGACGTGATCGGGCGGCCGTGCATGACGCAGATCATCTCGAAGTCGAGCTTGGAGAGCCGCGCCGGGCTCTTGCGCGCGAGGGCGATGTCCTCGGTCGCGACAGGGAGTTGCAGGCCGAACTGGTTCACGCAGGTGTCGGCGGTGAAGAGCACACCGCCATGCCGCCGCCAGTGGAAGGCGATCTGGCCCGCGCAGTGCCCGGGCGCGTGCATGGCCAGGAGATCGGGGAGGAACGGCGGGCTGTCGCCGTCCTCGATGAACCGGTCCACCTTGGTGGGTTCAACAGCGGTGACGAGCCCAAGCAGCAGCCGGGTGACAATCCTGTTGCGCAGCCCCGGCGACGCTTCGACGTGGCGGAAGCCCGTCCCGGCCTCGATGATGGGTACGTCGACGGGGTGCGCCCAGACCGTCGCGCCGGTCTCGCGTTTGAGGGCCGCGACGCTGCCGATGTGATCCGGATGAGCGTGGGTCAGCACGATGTGGCGGACGTCGCCGGGTCGATGGCCGAGCGCGCGCACGCCGTCGAGGATCTTCGTAGCACTGCCCGGGAACCCGGTGTCGAGCACCGCCAGCCCGTCGGCTGTCTCTAGCACGTAGATGTTCACCAGGCCGCGGATGATGTAGAGATCCTGGGCGAGCTGCTTGATAGCCATGTGGCCTCCTTACGTCAACTTTTTCAGGCCGCGCGTCCCCGCGCCGAAGCCCGCCACGATCATGTGTCCAGGCAGGTCGCCTCGCCTCCGGCCAACCATCGCCACATGCGCGTCCCGAGCGCCTCGATCTCGGGTCCGCGGGTGCCCGGGAGCGTTCGGCTGACCTGGAAGCCCATCTGGGTCTGCAGATAGGCGAGGTGCCGGTATCCCTCGGGAAAGGATTGCAGCAGGTGGGGGTCGAGCTCGAGCGTCGCGCCGGGCTCGACCGTCGTCATGCGGTCAAGCTCGTACACCGGCTGCCGTAGCACGATCCCCCAGCGCCCGTCGCGCTTCTCCAGCGCGTCCACGAAGCGGCCGAGGCAGGTCACGTCGACCGCCACGCCGTGGACCTGTCCGCGCTGGACGATCTGCATCTTCGACTGCGCGATGGCGCGGGATCCGTTCACGTCGATGCTCGTGCCGCCGAGGCAATGGAGCACGACCATGCCCGCTTCGAACGATTTGCGGCAGCCGACGATGAACTCCGCCGCGCCCGCCTGGAACCAGGTGGCGATCATGCGGCCATCGTCGTGCCAAACCGTCGCGAAGTGCTCCCAGTCGCCGGCGTCCCGCCAGACGACCCAGTTCTCTAGCAGCTCCCGGATCTCCAGGCGATCGACCATGTCGCCGGTAGTCGGAATGGACGTTGCCATGGTCCGCTCTCCTCTCTTGTAGATACACTAATCCCCTGGAAGACTTCTACAGAGGAGCTTGAAGAGTATCAAGCGGGATGCGTGGGTCCACCGGGCCAGAGGGCGGAAACTCGCCCGCGTAGGCGCGGCGATGGATATCTGCGAGTGAGGCACCAGCCTTACGGGCCGCAATGATCTGCTCGGGATCCACAAACTTGCCAATTGGGTCCGCCGCAAAGTCGGGTGAGGTACGCATCCACTCTTGCGATTGCCCCCAGTCACCAAAGTTGTCGATTTGGAGTTCTACGCTATTCCCGTCGGGATCGACGTAGTAGAACGAGAGGGTCATGCCATGATCCAGGGACATGTGTGGCGTGATTCCCACTTCCTTCAAGCGCGTGTAGGCATGCAGCAGATCGTCAATCGTCGCGTACTCAAACGCGGTATGATGGATGCCTGTATGAACCAGTTTGCCTGCATCGTCACTGAGCTTAGACGATGTGAGGAGTGCCAGGCGATGGTTTGCGGCGTCGTTGGTCAACCAGGCACCGCCTGGAAACTGAAAGATGGTTGTCAGGCCAGCAACGGTGGCGTACCAGTCAATCATCTCCTGCAAGCGCGTCGTCTTGAGATTGACATGGTGCAGAACTGGTAGCGCACGAGTGCTCCCCTCAAATTCTTGTGACATCGATTTCCTCCTTGTCGTCTGTGACGTGGTGTTGCTAAACGGGAGACATTGCTCCAATGGCGTCCCACCTCATCCTTACAAAACACCGTAGTCGCTTTTTTACACGGGCTGGCTTCTTTTTTCGTTCGCCTGTGCTTCCCGCCCTTTGCGCGTTTGCCTCCTGGATGGTGGTGCCTCGGCAAGAGGGGCATCTGCACCGACGATCTGTAAGGCCATGCGTACTGCGACTGGATCAAATTCTGGTGCCATCTGTCCTAGCACTGTCAGTGCGGTGCGAGCATAGTGGCGCGTTAAGAGATATGCCGCAAGGCCAGCTTTTCCCTGTATACATGCGCTAGCAATCGAGCGATGTTCGGCGGCAATGGCTTCTGCTGACCGCGTTGGTTGTTGCATACTCACGAGACGGTAGTACAGACGCCGGTAATATTCGCACTGGTCGGCATAGTTCGCTATCCTCTGACGCATCGAGACCTCGGCGTGGAGAACAAGAAGACCATGGAAACGACGGTGCGGCTCTTCCCAGGCATCAAGATCCATCTGGGCTGCTGCCTCATCGAGTTCAGCAAGCGTGTGCTTGAGGGCCTGCACGTCTGACTGATCGATGCGAGGAACCGTCAAACGAAGACACAAGGCTTCCAACAGAATACGACTGGCATACAGGGAGTCAACGGTGGACGGTTCAAAGGAAGGAACTCTCGCGCGTTGATTATGTTCCGCCTCAATCAGTCCTTCTTGCTGAAGCATACGCAGTGCTTCCCGCAGCGGAATACGGCTGACACTCAGCGACTCGGCCAGCTTGACCTGGGAAAGCATCGAGCCGGGAGGGAACATCCCTTCGAGCATCATGGTGCGTAAGCGTTTGTAAAGGGGAATAACTCCGTTTCCTCCGTCAGGGTTGCCATGAAACGCTTCTGCTTGCAGTGGCAGCAAATCATGCTCGTCATTCATACTTTTCGCTTTTTACGCGGTTCTCCTTTCTCAAATCCTCTCCTCGCTTCACCGGATTACGTAAACGCCCAATGCGCTCGATCTCGACCTCGACCACGTCGCCGTCCTGGAGGTAGAGCGGCGGTGTGCGCTTGAAACCCACACCCGAGGGTGTTCCCGTGGCGAGAATGTCGCCCGGTTCTAAGGTCATCAGCGAACTGAGAAAGGCAATCGCCGACACGACGGAAAAAATTATGTTCGCCGTGTTATCATGCTGTACTTCTTGCCCGTTCACCCGTGTGATGAGGGTGAGTGTTTGGGGATCGGGAATCTGGGATGCTGGGACGAGTCCCGGCCCCATAGGAGCGAAGGTATCGAGTGCTTTGCCCGCTGTCCACTGGCTCGTCTGCGCTTGTATGTCACGAGCGGTCACGTCGTTCATAATGCTATACCCTGCGACATAGGAAAGTGCTTCCTGCTCAGCAACGGCCTTGCATCGCTTGCCGATGATGACGGCCAACTCCCCCTCATAGTCAATGAGGTTACTCACGTGCGGTAAGAGAATGGGACTGGTTGGACCGATTAAACTGTTCCGGAACTTGGCGAAGACGATGGGAACCACCGGAATCTCCTGCTGTGCTTCTGCCGCGTGCTCGCGGTAGTTCACGCCGAGACAGAGGATTTTGTCCGGGTTGGGCACGGGCGGGCCAAGCTCAAGCGTTTCGAGCGAGAGGACGTGATTCCCAGCGTCGAGCTGCTGATTGGCCCACGCACCTACCTCATCAAGCAGCGGCAAGAACTCTTGTACTGAGGAGTAGGATCTCCCATCGCTTGAGCCATAGGCGCTCACATCAATGACGGTCTGGCCGTGCATCATCCCGACACGCCAGTCACGCTCCGAATCGCGCAAACGGTAACTCACCAGCATCATAGCAGAGACTCCTCTCGTATCGCCCGCACCTACCAATGAAATACACCACGACAGCTTTGTTCGCGGTTCCCTTGCTCTGTAGACAAACTTCCATCTTCTTTTCTCACTCCATGAATCGAGGTGCTTGTTATCGCCTCAATTTAGGAGACTGTATACAGTCTTGCTAACTTCCCTTGAAAAAATCCTCTTATATGGTTATACTAGTGAAGAGTGTATACAGTTTTTCGCCGTTTGTCAAGATGCTCTTCCGTGAATGTGCTCCACGCGCTGCGACTTCAGATTTGTGAGAAGCAGCTACAGGAGTTGCCGAAGAACTTGGCTTAGCACTTGCGAGCATAATGCGTTGATTCTAGAGAGGCATGAACGATGCAACCTTCACCTGAAAAGAACATATGCCTGTGGGAGCCCTCAGAGGTGGTCAAACAGCAAGCCAATGTCACGCACTACCGCCAGTGGCTTGCAAGAGAAAAGGGACAGAGCTTCGAGACCTACGAGGAACTGTGGGAGTGGTCGGTCACCCACTTGGAAGACTTTTGGGCCTCCCTTTGGGACTACTTTCACATTCAGGCTTCGCAGCCATACTCGACGGTCTTAGTGGAAAGAACGATGCCTGGTGCCCAGTGGTTTCCTGGAGCGGAACTCAATTATGCCGAGCACGTTTTTCGCAACGAGACCGTCAGTCAGCCTGCTCTGCTGTTCCAAGCGGAGCGGCAGCCTCTCACGGAAGTATCCTGGCGGGAATTGCGCCAGAAGGTCGGCCTACTCGCCAATGCACTGCGTGCTCTGGGGGTGCAGCGCGGTGATCGGGTCGTCTCCTGCATGCCAAACATTCCAGAGACGCTGATGGCTTTTTTAGCCACTGCCAGTCTCGGCGCGATCTGGTCCAGTTGTTCGCCGGACTTCGGCACAGAAAGCATGATCGATCGCTTCCAACAGATCGAGCCAAAGGTGCTCTTTGCCGTCGATGGCTATCAGTACGGTGGGAAACCGTTAGATCGACGCGCTCTGATCGCCGAGTTGCAACAGCGCTTACCCTCCTTGCAACACACGGTGCTCGTTCCCTCTCTGAATAGGGATGCTGGTACCGAGGGGCTCACCAATGTCATGCTCTGGCAAGACGCGCTTGGGCTTCAGGAACGTGATGAAATCACATTCGAGCAGGTTCCTTTTGAGCAGCCGCTGTGGATTCTGTATTCGTCCGGCACAACAGGCATCCCAAAGGCGATCGTCCAGAGCCAGGGAGGAGTCTTGCTGGAGCATCTCAAAGTGCTGCACCTGGGAATGGACCTGAGAACGGATGATCGCTTCTTCTGGTATTCCACGACGGGGTGGATGATGTGGAATCTGCTCGTCGGCGGGCTGCTGGTTGGGTCCACGATCCTGCTCTATGACGGCAGCCCCGGCTATCCTGATATGGGTGTGCTGTGGAAATTGGCCCAGGAGAGTGGCATGACCTGCTTCGGAACGAGTGCGGGCTACATCACCGCGTGCATGAAGGCAGGCATCGAACCGGGGAGAAGCTATGACGTGAGCAGGCTCAGAGTGGTGAGCTCGACTGGCTCTCCCTTACCGGCAGAAGGCTTCCAGTGGGTCTACGAGCATGTCAAGCAGGATCTCTGGCTGGTTTCCATCAGTGGCGGCACCGATGTGTGTTCTGCCCTGGTAGGTGGCTCCATAATGCTCCCGGTCTATGCAGGAGAACTCCAGTGCCGACCGTTGGGGGTCAAGGTCGAAGCGTTTGATGACAGTGGCAAGCCCCTCATCGACGAGGTGGGCGAACTGGTGGTCACGGAACCCATGCCTTCGATGCCGCTGTTCTTCTGGAATGATCCCGACGGCAGGCGTTACCGGGAGAGCTACTTCGAAGTGTATCCCGGCGTGTGGCGACATGGGGACTGGATGAAGATGACCAGGAGAGGGAGCGCGATCATCTACGGACGCTCGGATGCCACTCTCAACAAGCAAGGCATCCGCATCGGCAGTAGTGATATCTATCGTGTGATCGAGTCGCTGCCAGAGGTCCTCGATAGCCTGGTCGTGGGCGTCGAGCAACCGAGTGGCGGCTACTACATGCCGCTTTTTGTGGTCCTGCGGGAGGGAGTACAGCTAGATGATGCACTCAAAGCCAGAATCAAGCAGACCCTGCGCAAGAACGCTTCGCCGCACCATGTCCCTGATGAGATTCTTGCCATTCAAGAGGTCCCAGTAACGCTCACGGGCAAGAAGACGGAGGTGCCGGTGAAGAAGCTGTTCATGGGCGTGCCTGTCGAGCAAGCCGTGAGTATGGATGCGCTCAAGAATCCACAGGCGATGCAGTACTTCATTGCGTTTGCCCGGCAGAGAAAGGTCTCTAGCGAGGCATACAAGAAGTGAGCATGAATCAGCGTCAGGATTTTCATGACCAGCCGAGAAAACACGTTCTTGTAGAAAAAGAAAGGCAGGGCGAACCATGATGGCAACAGATGCCGCGTCCAGAAGTCAATCTATGCCCCAGGAGACGCAAGTCCTCATCGTTGGAGGAGGTCCTGTTGGACTCAGTGCCGCCGTTGAGTTGGGACAACGAGGGGTGCAATGCGTGGTTGTCGAGCCAAGGCTGGTTGTCTCGCAGCTCAGGCCGCGCGCCAAGACGACCAGTGTGCGCACGATGGAACATTTTCGCCGCTGGGGACTGGCCGAACGTCTGCGCGAGGTAGCACCGCTCAAGGTAGACTGGTCGCAGGATGTCGTCTTCTGCACCACGCTGCTCGGTCACGAGGTCATGCGCTTCACCAGGTGCTTTGGGCTGTCACCGCAGCGGACCGAGGAGTTCGCGGAATCGGGGCAGCAGATCGCCCAACCACTGGTCGAGGAGGTGTTGCGGGAGGCGGTCTCCGATCTGGAATCGTGCCAACTCTGCCTGGGCTGGTCGCTGCATACCCTTGAGCAGTACAATGACGGTGTGCGAGCGACTATCATCAACGAGCAAGGCGAACAGCGGCGGGTCAGAGCATCCTACGTCATTGGTTGCGATGGAGCCCGCAGTGTTGTTCGTGCGGCAATGGAAGCTCACTACATAGGAACTTCAGACCAGCGTCCGAACTTCGGCATGGTCTTTCGCACACCGGGACTCGCAAAGCTGCTGCCTCATGGCCCGGCCGTCCAATACTGGGTACTCAACCCGGCCCGCCCAGGAGTAATGGGCCGCATGGATATGGAGGATCTGTGGTGGGCTGGCGCCAATGGAGTATCTGCCGAGACCGGCCAGGCCGACCCCCATGCCTTGATTCGTGGCCTCGTCGGAACCGAGATCGAGGCAGAGGTCCTGGGAACAGATCCCTGGACCGCACGCATGCTGCTAGCAGACCGCTACCAGAACGGTCGTGTGTTTCTGGCAGGCGACGCGGCGCACCTCAACCCGCCATGGGGCGGCCACGGCTTTAACACGGGCATCGGCGATGCCGTCAACATCGGCTGGAAACTCGGAGCGGTGCTTCGTGGCTGGGGAGGAGAGCGTCTGCTCGCAAGCTATGAGGCGGAGCGGCGACCAATTGCCGAGCGAACCATCCAAGAGGCGGTGGCCAACATGAGCGTGCTTGCTCCTGAACTGGGCAATCCCGAGCTGGCAGCCCCAGGTTCCGTCGGTGAGCAAGCGCGGCGTGCGGCCGCTCAGGTGATCCAGGCAGCCAAAGACCGTGAGTTTCACAGCCTGGGACTCGTCCTGGGCTATCAGTACGATGCCTCGCCGGTGATTGTGGATGACGGTACGCCTCTTGTGTCCGAAGGTCAGGCGTATTTGCCGACGGCGCGACCGGGAGCGCGGCTGCCGCACCTGTGGCTCCCAGATGGAGCATCGCTCTACGATCGATTGGGGAACGGGTTCTCGCTGCTGCGGCTCCGCCATGATGCTGCTGTGGCTCCTTTTATCGAGGCAGCTGAAGTCCGTAGCGTACCTCTGACCGTCGTCGAGTTGCGCGGCCAGGCACTGGAGGAACGCTACGGAGCCTCGTTGCTCCTCGTGCGACCCGACCAGCACGTGGCCTGGCGCGGTGCCTCTGTTGATCGACCGACAGCGGAGGGAGTCATCGACCGGATCCGCGGGGCCTGAGCGCCCACAGGCGACAACTGCGACTTCTGCAGAGAGTCACCGACTACATATGCACCATGCCGACGACCGAGCAGCTTGCGGCGACACCAAACATCCCCTTGACATGTACGGCGAGAAATGGAACCTGTGAAGATCATTCACGCGTGGGTGCTGGCACGCGCTCCTGTTCGGAATGCAGAGGAAAGGATGAGAGGAGAAGGTGGTTTATCCGACACCCGAAATGGAATGGTCTCCGTTTAGACCGATGCGGTTTCTTCAATCTCCATCCGTTCGCTTAAATCCAGCCGGAAGGTGCCATAGGGCGTCATATGGCTATAGATGAGTGGCGTTAATGCACGGAAATCTTCCTTTCTCATCTGGCGGAAGTGTTTTGGTTCGGCGAGGAGGCGTTGAATCAATAAGGTGTTCACATAGACGAGGCAGATTTGGAGCAGATGCAGCGATAATGCTGCCAACTCTTGCTCGTCCAGGCGATTGGTGGCAAACTCGCTTCTGCGGCCATAGAAGATGAAACTGTTGGCCCCGTTCTAGTTTTCAATCACATTGAGTCCCTCGTGGATCTCGCGGCGCAGCGCCTCGGACTCCAGGTATCGGCACAAAAAGATGGTTTTGACGGCGCGCCCCAGTTCGAGGAACGCCTGGTAGGTTGGGTGCTGGGGTCCGGTGCGGGTAAAACGCTGCAAAATCGCCTCCGTTTCCGCCGTTCCCAGCCGCATGGCGGTGGCATATTTGATGGTTCTCCGTCATCTTCCGTGCAGTGAGATTGAGATGAAATTTTTGAGTCTGCCACCTGAGCATTTGCTGCTGGAGCCAATCGGCATGAACCACTCTTTTATCCAGGCATGAGCTTTGCACGGAAGATGACGGAGAACTATTAAAACGGGTCAAGGTCATCCTGTGTCAAATCAGTTCAACGGCGTTATCCCTTCCCACTCTGGCATAAGCAATTCCTCTGGTGCTGATGCATAGGCATAGAGAGGATGGCTCAGATTTTCCGTCGATTTTTTGTCGCGGTTTTCGCCGACGTTTTGGTTTTCGAGGATGCTGGCAGCGTTGGCGGTTGTTCACGCTCTGGCTGCTCTTTTGCGCGAATCCAGGCCAGGAGCGAGTCAACACTCACAAACACGCGCGTCCCGATGTGGAAAACGGGAAAATTGTCCTGCTTTGACAGTACCCAGAGGGTGGCACGGCTTATGCCGAGTAATTACGTGACCTCCTGCATACTCAGCAGCCAGCGGGGAGTACATTCCAGCCGCCCTGCCTCAGTGATGGTGATGGAGTAGAGCACCGCCGGGATGGAGACAGGCACTGTGCTCTGCTCTGGCGGTGTGATCTGACCTTGCCGTCGCTGCATGGCGTTCAACCTCTCTTGTACACGTCGAATTTCTGGGTGTGGATCGCCGTAACCGAAGTAGCCATAATACCGCTTGAGGAAGTCCAGGAGGGCCTGTTGCTCCTCCATCTCGCGTTCACGTGCAAAGTGTTCCAGGGCATGGAGACTGACCACGCGGCGAGACCTGAAATGAAACGAGGGCAGTTCACCGCGGTAGACCATCCAGTAGACTTTCTGCACGCTGAGCGTGAACGCCTGGGCAACTTCCGATATGGTGAGTACCAGGCGCGTTTTGACCTCCAGTTGCCCATATTCATTGAGGGAGATGAACAAGAGAGGCGGGAGTTTTTCTTGCTCCTGCACTTGGAGCTGTGGTCGTTTCCGCATAGGGACGTTTCTCCTCACTTCCAACCAGTCGATACACTTTTTTAAGACGACGAATCTTGCCAACCCAAAGGACGAATTGACGGTTTCAGTGTGTCAAAAAGAGAGAATGCTGCTCCGGTAACAGCCATGGGGAGTGTCAACCTGGCTCTCTCATGCTGAACCTGGGGCGAGTCAGCAGTGGGACTTGATCGATGCGAATGCTCGCTCTTACAGGTGGGGCTGCTGACTGACCTCATCAACCAGATAATAACGAGCGAATAAGCCCTGCGCCTGCAGCTCATGCAACCGCTCATAGTGTGCTGTCGTCAGTGGTTCCGTCAAGCGAAAACGTACATGACGTTGCCGCTCTTCTGGGGGTGGGCGCAGTCCCATACGCTCTAACTCGAACCGTACTTGATCTTCATCAAAGAGCGGCTCGCGAAACCAGGACCACTCCTGTGAATCATCAAACACAAAGGTGATCCAACCTGCACCGCTGGCCATCAAAACACCGCCTGTTCTTGCTTGAAAGAACACCTATTCTAGAGAGAGTATACTCATCTTTGCCAGAGATTGCAAGCATACGCATTCCCTCTCTCTTCTGAAAAAGTCTGGAACCAACGATGGATGGTTCATTCAGGCGACTTGCACCGCTGGTTGAAGTTCGACCTGGTAGCCTAACTTCTCCAGCCGACGCACGAGCCGTTTCTCCGTATTCTGC
>JAABUZ0100005675.1_pt1 | contig 16200 bp, 12 predicted proteins | sample 5562091 | NCBI WGS metagenome assembly JAABUZ01 (sample SAMN12813069, study PRJNA571459) | rock metagenome | isolation source: Antarctica rocks | place: Antarctica: Victoria Land, Linnaeus Terrace sud | collected 2015-12-21
GCGCTCGGCTATTGTTCGCCGATGGAATACGAAAGGAGATGGACAGCGACCAATCAAGTGGCCTAAGATCAACTTGTCTACGAAAGCGGGGTAACTCCAATTGTACATAAGACCCATAACACTTTGCCCCTGCTCACGTTAGACTTGGTAGATACAATCCAGATGTTCTTAGGACTTACGCAGTTGAGCATGTACGGACGCATCGAGGTACCGTATGCTGTATCGCCATCCGGCTGATCAATACAACATCTGGTATGTTCCTCCTCAACTGCGTAACTCCTAGTTCTATTATGATTGTCTGGATGTTCGTTCTTGGTACATGTCTGTGTGTGCAGCATAGGCCAGGATAGCGGTCATGGCGTCCACAATATGCGAGGGGCACGGGTGCAATCGAACGCCAGCAAGACAGACCTAGCGATCGTTCTAGATCCTCCCAGGCTGATGGGGGAGCACCGTGAGGCGTTAGCGCCGCGATCGTCCGCGATGTCCCGTCCGTGCGTGCGCGGCAAGTTCCTGTCTGTCGGCGGGGAGAAATTCGTCATCTGCGGCGTAACCTACGGGACGTTTGCTCCCGATGAGGCTGGCGATCAATATCCGTCTCCTGCGTCCGTAGAAGGCGATTTCGCGCAGATGGCCGCGAACGGTCTCAACGCGGTACGTACCTATACCGTGCCGCCGCGCTGGTTGCTCGATAGTGCGCTGAAACATAATCTGCGCGTGATGGTTGGCCTGCCATGGGAGCAACACATCGCCTTCCTGGACGACCCGAAGACCGCTACGTCAATCGAGGCGAGGGTGCGCGCCGGGGTCCGATCCTGCGCGGGACACCCGGCCATCCTCTGCTACACCATCGGCAACGAGATCCCGGCGGGGATCGTCCGCTGGTATGGACACCGCCGTGTGGAACGCTTCTTGAAACGCCTCCACCGAGCGGTCAAGGCGGAGGACCCACTCGGTCTCGTGACCTATGTGAATTTCCCGCCCACCGAGTACCTGCACCTGCCTTTCCTCGATTTCGCCTCGTACAATGTGTACCTCGAGCGGCAGGACCGGCTGGAAGCCTATCTCGCCCGTCTTCAGAATCTCGCGGGGGATCGCCCCCTTGTCATGGCGGAGATGGGGTTGGATAGTCGCAGGAATGGCTTGGAGGCACAAGCGAATACGCTCGACTGGCAGGTGCGCACCGTCTTCGCGGCGGGCTGCGCCGGCGCCTTCATCTACGCCTGGACGGACACATGGTATCGCGGCGGCTTCGAGATCGAGGACTGGGATTTCGGCCTCATCGATCGGCAGCGCTACCCCAAGCCGGCACTCGCCGCCGTCAGCCACGCATTTGCGGCGACGCCGTTCCCGGCCGAGACCGCCTGGCCAAGGATTTCCGTCGTTGTTTGCAGCTACAACGGCGCGCGGACGATTGGGGAAACCTGCGACGGACTCGCGCACCTGGACTATCCGGACTACGAAGTGATCGTGGTGGATGACGGATCGCGTGACGCAACGGCGGCGATCGCGCGGAAATACGCCGCGCGCGTGATTCGCACGGAGAACAACGGACTGAGCAACGCCCGGAACACCGGCATGGCGGCCGCGACGGGAGAGATCGTCGCCTATCTCGACGACGATGCCGTCCCGGATCCGCACTGGCTACAGTATCTCGCCGCAACGTTCATGACGACCGATTTTGTCGGCGTTGGCGGACCGAATATCGCACCGCCCGGTGATGGCATGATCGCCGAATGCGTTGACAATGCGCCGGGCAATCCGGTGCATGTACTCATCTCGGATCGGGAGGCAGAGCATATCCCCGGCTGCAACATGGCATTCCGCAAGGCCGCTCTCGAAGCGATTGGTGGCTTCGACGGGCAATGCCGCATCGCCGGGGACGACGTAGATATCTGCTGGCGGCTCCAAGCGCGGGGGTGGAAGATCGGCTACAGTCCCGCCGCGATGGTATGGCATCATCGCCGGAACCGTGTGCGCACGTACTGGCGACAGCAAAAGGAGTACGGCAAAGCGGAGGCGCTCCTCGAACGGGAGTGGCCGGAGAAGTATAATACGGCGGGGCACATCCCGTGGTCCGGCCGGATCTACGGGAAGGGTATCACGCAGATTCTCAGCCCGCGCCCGGGGCGGATTTACCATGGCGTGTGGAACAGCGCGCTTTTCCAATCAATCTATGAGCCGGCGCGCGATGGTCTGTGGGCGCTGCCGCTCATGCCGGAGTGGTACGTGGTCGTCGTTGGCTTCGGCCTGCTGGCGCTCCTGGGCATTTACTGGCACACCCTTCTGGCGCTCTTTCTGCCACTCTTTGCCCTCAGCGGCGGGGCGCTCCTGCTGCAGAGCGTCTTGGGAGGTGTCCGCGCGCGGTATACGGAGCTGCCACGCTCGCGCGTGGAAGCGTTCGCGTGGCGGAGCCTAGTCGCCTTCCTCCATCTCGTCCAGCCGCTTGCGCGCCTCGTCGGGCGGATGCGCTATAATCTCACGCCTTGGCGGCAGCGGAGTGCGCATGGTCTCTCGCTCCCGTATCCGCGCACCGTCGCTCTGTGGAGCGAAGAGTGGCATGAACCGGATGCATGGCTTCTCCAGATCGAGCGCACCGCTATCGGCGCACACCGGGGTGGTGACTACGATCGCTGGGATCTCGATATCCGGAGCGGCTTGCTTGGCGCGGCGCGTCTGCGCATGGCGATTGAAGAGCACGGCGGCGGCAAGCAGCTGGCCCGTTTCCGTATCTGGCCACACTGGTCAATGCACGGAAGGTTCCTGGCGCTTTCCCTCGTTATCCTCACGCTGCTCGCGACGATGGCGCATGCGTGGTTCGCCGTGATACTGTTCAGCCTGCTGACGCTGCTCCACTCGCTACGCGCGATATACGAGGGCGCGACCGCGATGGCGACCGCGACGCACGCCATCGCGGCGCCGCGTACGGAGGGCGGTGGCGGCGATGAAGCAGCCAGCTAACTCGTGCATGATCGCACGCGGATCAATCCGCCGCCTCGAGAAATAGACTCGTCGCGGGCAATGCGGCCCCGATGGAACGCTAGCGGAGAAGCAACGGACGTGAACACTATCGAACATGATGCAACGTCGGCAGCTGGGAAGAGCGACACCACGACAGCGCCGCTGTCGCGCGTGCCGAACATACGAACACTCGAACGTGGCCTCGCGACGATTTTTCGCGACAGTGGAGCGACGACGGGAACGGTCACGGTCCTGTGCCGGGAGCCGAACCTGTATGAGAGCACATATGCCAGCGAGATCGTATCATGCCGGGTCGGCGACGGTAGCGAACGCGTGATTCTTTGCAAATATGCCGCGTTGTATGACGGCCATCACCGCCATGGTCACCGGGGCGGCACCGCGTACGAAGCGGCGGTGTACCGGGATCTTTTGCGGCCGTCAGGACTGTCGCATCCCTTCTTCTATGGCGCCTACCTGGATGAATCGTCGGGAAGGCTCTGGCTCGTGCTCCGCTATGTTGAGCGCGGCGTGCGCCTCGATTTGGCGTCCGAACCCGACGCGCTGCCGGTGGCCGCGCGCTGGATTGGCCGGTTCCATGCGGCGAATGAACGAGTGGTTGTGCATGGCGCTCCGCCCTTCCTCACTCGCTATGATGTCGGTTACTATTCCGGCTGGGCGCGGCGAACCGCAGTCTTTGCGGGCCAAATGCACGCTCGCCTTCCCTGGCTCGCATTGCTCTGCGAGCGATATGTGGAGGCGATTCCCCACCTTATGATCGCCCCTCAGACGGTCATCCACGGCGAGTATTACCCGCACAATGTGCTGTATCGCGCGGGTACGGTCTTTCCGCACGATTGGGAATCCGCCGCCGTTGGGGCGGGAGAAATCGATTTGGCCAGCCTGATCGAGGGGTGGGACGAAGAGACGATTCGCTGGTGCATGGCAGAATATCGCCACGCTCGGTGGCCCGATGAACCACCGGCAACGTTCGAGCGGACATTCGCTGTCGCGCGGCTCTATTGGTGTTTCCGCTGGTTGGGAGACCACCCCGACGACACACTGGGCCGCAGAAGCTATTATTTCGAGCTACTCCGCACGGCAGGGGAGCGCCTCGGTCTCATTTGATACCGCGCAACGCATCGTTGGGGGAAGAAACACGGATGTTCAAACGGATACGAGGCGGCTTCAGGGCGTATTTCCGCACCGACATCTATCATCGGTTCCTTCCCTATATCCGACCGCACCGGCTGCCGATGGCGGTCGTGATCGCGTTCACATTCCTCCAAAGTGGCCTGGCGCTACTCGACCCCTGGCCAATGAAAATCCTGATCGACAGCGGCCTGAGCCAGAAGCGACTTCCCGACCGTTTCGGCCAGGTGTTTCCCTTCCTCCGGTCGGGCAACCCCCGTGCCATCATCGTCTTTGCGGTTGCGCTTATCCTCGTTCTCTGGCTGGTCGGCAACATCGTTGGCATGATCAGCGACTACATCAAGTCGCGCGTCAACGCGAGTATCACGTTGCGGTTTAGGGCGGATCTCTTCAACCACCTGCAGCGCCTCTCGTTCTCGTACCACGATCAGACAACAGTCGGCGACTCGATGTACCGTCTCAATAATGACACCGATTTCATCAGCACGTTGATTTGGGGGAACTTCCGGCATCTCATCACCTCGACCGTGACGCTCGTCGGTATCCTGTGGATCGTCATCCGGCTGGACTGGGTCATCGCCGTGCTCGCGCTGGCGGCGAGTCCGCTGCTCTATCTCTCAATCGGCTTCTACGGCAAGTTCTTCAAGGACAAATCGAAGCAGGTGAAAGGCATCGAGAGCCTATCCCAGACGATCATCCAGGAAGTGCTCTCGTGTCTCCGCGTCGTAAAAGCGTTCGGCATGGAGGAACGCGAGCAGCAACGCTATGAGGAGCAAGCGTGGCGGAGCCTGCGCGCCCGCATGCGACTCTCCGTGCAGCAGAGTCTGTTCTCTATCGGCACGAGCGCGATCACGAAGCTAGACCGCAGTCTGATCCTGCTCGTCGGCGCTTTTCATGTCTCCTCGGGAAGGTTGACAGTGGGGGAGTTGCTCGTGCTTCTCGCCTATGTGAGTCAGATTCACGGCCCGCTTGAGGATATCGGGCAGACGTTGACGGACATGCAGCTCTCCCTGGCGAGCGCCGAACGGACGCTCGACGTACTCGATGTTGTACCGGCGATCCAGGACAGCCCGCATGCCCGCACGCTTGCACGCGTTGCCGGCAGGATTGCCTTCGAGGGCGTCGGCTTCGGGTATCATCCTGACAACCCGGTCCTGAAACGGGTCAGTTTCGAAGCGCCCCCTGGTGAGGTCATGGCGATCGTCGGGCCGACCGGCGCGGGCAAAACGACTACCGCCAACCTCATCGCCCGGTTCTACGACCCCAACGCGGGGAGAATCCTCCTCGACGGCCATGACTTGCGCGACCTCACGGTGCGCACGCTGCGCGACAACATCGCCCTGGTCATCCAGGAACCGATCCTCTTCACCGGGACGGTCCGGGAGAACATCGCCTATGGCCGGCCGGGCGCGTCGCTGGGTGAGATTATCCAGGCGGCGAAGAATGCGAACGCACACGATTTCGTCATGGCCCTACCCGCCGGATATGAGAGCCAGGTCGGGGCGCGCGGCGTGCGCCTCTCCGGCGGCGAACGGCAGCGCATCGCCATCGCGCGCGCCTTCCTGAAGGATGCCCCCATCCTCATCCTGGATGAGCCAACTTCCTCGATTGACGCGCGCACCGAACTTTCGATCCTCGATGCGCTCGATACGTTGATGATTGGCCGGACGACGTTCATCATCGCGCACCGGCTGGCGACCATTCGGCATGCGGACCAGATTCTGGTGATTGACAAGGGGCAGGTTGCCGAACGCGGTACGCACGCGGAGTTGGTTAAGCATGGGGGCATCTATGCCCATTTCTACGAGATTCAGACAGGCGGGCTTCGGCGCCGCGCAGAGGTGCCGGCATGACTGCCACGCAATTGGGACCCACCCAACACGCCGTCCGTGCGGCGCTTGCGGAGGGTCTCGGCGCCGCGCTCGGCCGACCGGTCACAATCGCGTCGCTGCAACCGGCGCCGTTGGCGAGCCGCAGCACCTACCCGATCGACCGTCTCCGTGTCACGTTTGACACGGGCGAGCAGCGGAGCGTCATTTTCAAGCGGTTCGTTCCGAACATCGAACTGAAGGAGGGTCGGCGTGAAATTGTGATATACGAGCGCCTCCTACGCGGCGGGCGCTTCGGTGCACCGGCGGTGTACGGCTCCGTTTACGACGAGGTGCGCAATCGCTACTGGCTCTTCCTCGAAGACGTGGGGGAGCGCACGTTGAGATATGCAGATACCGACGTCTGGATAGCGGCAACTCGGTGGCTGGCCGAGATGCATGCAAACTACGCCGGTCGTGAAGGCGATCTCCATGCATTGGATTGCCTGGATGTGCATGGGGCGGCGTACTATCACGCCATCGCGCTGCGGGCGCGTGAGAACTTGCGCTCGGTGGGCGCTTCGGCGGCGCTGACCCGCCTCGACGGATCCTTGCATGGATTCGACGCCGTCGCGCATTATCTCGCCGAACAACCGCGCACGCTCGTCCACGGGGATATTTTCTCGTGGAACATCATGGTTCAACCCGGCCCAATCATTCGCCCGATCGACTGGGAGGCGGCGGCTATCGGCGTGGGCGTGTGGGACCTTGTGCGGCTGTTCGATGGCTGGGGAGCCGCGCAACAACCGTATATCGGCGCATATGTGGCGGATCTCGGCCGCTTGGGCCAGCCCGTCAGCGACACCGAGGCATTTGCGCGCTGCTTCCGGTGTTGCAGACTCGTTAATGCCGTATGGCATCTCGGTTGGTCGGCTGAGCAGTGCCGCGACGCCACGTTCGTCGAAGGGTACATTACCACGTTCGAGAACGGTGTGTACTCCTGGATGGAGGGGATGCGCGATGGATGAACGATTGCGGATTGCGCAAGTCGCGCCGGTCGCCAGCCGGGTCGTGAAAGAGAGCGGCGGCTCGATCGAGCAGCTCGTCTGGCTGCTGACCGAGGAGCTGGTGCGCCGGGGCCATGACGTCACCCTCTTCGCCACCGGCGATTCTCGCACGTCCGCCGCCCTCACTGCCCTGTATCCCGCCGGTTACGATGATTGCGACACCGGGGTCAGCGACTGGCGCTTCCGGGAGACGATGCACGCGGCGTCGGCGTTTGCGCAGGCTGGCCGTTTCGACATCATCCACACCCATGCATACCACTACGCGCTACCGTTCATGCACTTCGTCGCGACGCCCGTTGTGCAGACGTATCATGTGATGCCGGATGACGACATCATCGCGGAGTACGCCCGGCACCCCGACGTACATGTCGCGGCGATCTCCCGGTATCAAAAGGACGCGCTCAGCGGCATCACGAATATCTCGGTCGTCCACCACGGGATCGACACGGATATCTTCGCCTTTAGCGCCGACAGCCGAACGTATCTCCTCTTCTTAGGACGGGTCATCCCAAGGAAGGGACCTGAGCATGCGATTCGCCTGGCACGGGCGGCGGGGATGCGACTCATCATTGCCGGTGGGGGAGAAGAGCAGTATATCCGAGACAGCATTGCCCCATTCGTCGACGGCCGTACGGTTGCGTATGTCGGCCATGTCGGCGTGAAGGAGCGCAACCAACTGCTGCGCGGTGCCGCCGCGCTCTTGTTCCCAGCGGTGGCGCCTGAGCCGTTCGGCCTGGTCATGATCGAGGCGATGGCGTGCGGCGTACCCGTCGTGGCACTGGACTGCGGACCCGTGCCGGAGATCGTTGATCAGGGCGTTACCGGTTTTTACGCCGACGATCTCGAATGCCTGCAAGCGTACATCCCGGCCGCGCTCACGTTGGATCGCGCGCGGATTCGGCGGACTGCCATCGCGCGGTTCGACTATCGGCGTATGGTTTCGGAGTACGAAGCGGTCTATCGCCACGTGATCGCCGAGCGTCGGGGCAGATCATCATGACCCGCGTGAGGATTCTCGCCATCTTCGCCCATCCGGATGATGAATCACTTCTCGCCGGCGGGACCCTTGCGGCGTGCGCTGAAGCGTGGATCGAAGTCGCGCTCCTCTGCGTCACGAGAGGGGAAGAGGGGCCGATCGCGGATCCGTGGTACGCGACGCGGGGAACGCTCGGCATCGTGCGCGAGCGGGAGTTGATGGACGCGGCGAAGGTGCTCGGCATCGCGAACGTCGAATGCCTCGATTATCCCGACGGCGCCCTGCGGTGGTCGGACCGGGCCGCGCTAGTGGCGGACATTGCCGAGCGCATCCGCCGCGTGCGCCCCGATGCCGTCATCACCTTCGGGCCGGAGGGGTGGTACTGGCACCGGGACCACATCGCCGTTCACGAGGCGACGGTGGCCGCCCTCGCTCTCCTCGCGGGCGAGATGGCCGAACCGTGGACGTATTTCGCCACATGGCCCGCGGCTCTGGCGGGCGATATGGCGGTGGCGATGAAAGCAGGGCGCGCGAGCGACGATCTCTGGGGGATGAACCCGGGCGCTTTCGGCGTGCCGATGGCCCAGATCACCACGATCATTGACGTGCGGTCGTTCGTCCCGCGCAAAATGCGGGCGCTCCGGAGCCACCGCAGTCAGCTGACGCCGGGGCATCTCCTCGCCAGCCTCCCGGATGATCTTGCGATGACATTCCTTGGCCGGGAGTACTTTGTTCGCGCCGGTCGCCCGCATGCCGGAGTGGACTGGCTGGCCGAGGCGACGAAGCGATGGGCGGGGGGCAAGCGATGAGCGGGCAAACGCGCGGCGCGCTGATCGTGCTGGGGATGATGGGTCAGGCGCCCTTTGCGGGCGTCGCCTGGCAGGTCTTGCAGTACGTCGAGGGATTCCGGCGGCTGGGGCATGACGCCTATTACGTCGAGGACACCGGAGGATGGCCGTACGATCCCGACCAGAATATGGTCACGGACGACTGCCGGTACACCGTCGCGTACATCGCCCGGATGATGGCGTGGTGCGGCCTGCCCGACCGCTGGGCATACCGCGCTCCGGGAGGCACCCTCTCCGGCCTGTCGGAGGCACAACTGGCGGACCGCCTCGCGCGCGCCGATGTGCTCGTCAACCTGACCGGCTCGACGGTACTGGGCGACGAACACCGACGCGTGCCGGTGCGCATCTATCTCGAGACGGACCCGGTGCTACCGCAAATCGAGATTGCCAAAGGCCAGCAATTCACGATTGATCTGCTCAGCGCGCACACGCATCATTTCACCTACGGTGAGAATTTCGGCGCGCCGGATTGCGGGGTGCCAATCGGCCGTTTCGTGTATCACCCCACGCGCCCGCCGGTCGTGCTCGACTGGTGGGCAACGGACACGCGCCGTCAGACAGCGCCGCAGGCGCCGTTCACGACGATCACCAACTGGAAGCAGACGGGGAAGGATGTCGAGTGGAATGGCGAGACCTATACCTGGAGCAAGCACCACGAATTCCTCAAATTCATTGACCTGCCGCACCGGACAGGACAGCCGTTCGAACTGGCCCTCTCCAACGCCGATGCCGAGGCGATTAACCTGCTGAAGGCCAAGGGTTGGGGAGTCATCGAAGGCGTCGCGCTCTCGCGGGATATCCTGCCCTATCGCGCGTATATCCAGGCATCACGCGGAGAGTTTACGGTCGCCAAGGATCAGAATATCCGCCTGAGGAGCGGTTGGTTCAGTGATCGTAGCGCCTGCTATTTGGCGGCAGGCCGACCGGTGATTACGCAGGATACCGGATTCGGCAACATCCTTCCGACGGGGCGCGGCCTCTTCGCATTTCGGAACATAAACGACGTTCTCGCCGCGTTATCGGCAATCGCCGATGACTATGACGGGAACGCTCGTGCCGCTGGCGAGATTGCCGACGCGTATTTTTCCGCGGAGCGCGTGCTGTCGAGCCTCCTTGCCCGCGCCGGGCTGGGATGACGGCGATGGTCGGCGGTTGCGCTCGTTTGGAGATTGATGTGGGGTTACGAATCATCGTCTCGGGCTATATCGTCCGCTACCCACTCGCCGGGAATGTATGGGCGCATCTCCAATACGTCATCGGCTTGGCACGCCTGGGTAATGATGTCTGGTTCGTTGAGGAAGCAGGCTGGCCGGAGTCGTGTTACGACCCCGAGCAAAACAGGATGACCTCCGATCCCGCGTACGGCGTGCGCGTCTTGACCGGTTTGCTTGCGCGGCACGGTTTGGCGGGAAAATGGGCCTATCGTGACACGTTCGGGAAGTGGCACGGGCTGCCCGGCGCGCAGGTTGATGAGGTGATCGCTGGTGCCGACCTCTTTCTGGATGTGGGAGGAACCGGGTACCTTCCGCAGATGCGCTATGCGAAGCGCCGGGCATACATTGACATGGACCCCGCCTTCACGCAATTCCGGGCCTTCGGCGCGCACGCGCGGCTCCATGAATACGATGTCCTTTTCACCTATGGCGGCAATATTGGTCGTCCACGGTGCCGCGTGCCAACACTTGGCTTCGCCTGGACCGCGCTCCGCCCACCGGTCGTACTCGATATTTGGCGCACGTCCGCTCTACCGCCACCCGGAGCGCCGTGGACGACGATTGCCAACTGGGTCGCTTACGGCTCGTGTGAGTACGAGGGGGAGACGTACGGACAGAAGGATGTCGAATTCATGCGGCTCGGCGATCTACCGGCGCGCGTGGCGTACCCGATTGAGGTGGCGGTTGCCGGCGACGATATCCCCTCGGACGTGCTCGAGACGAACGGCTGGCGCCTCCGGGATTCCCTGGCCGTTAGCCGGGACCCATGGGACTATCGCGACTATCTACACGCCTCACGGGGAGAGTTCAGCGTCGCAAAACATGGGTATGTCACGACACGATGTGGCTGGTTCAGCGACCGAACGGCGACGTATCTTGCCTCTGGGCGACCTGCCGTCGTGCAGGATACCGGGATCGGCGAGGATCTTCCCGTCGGCAACGGCCTGCTTCTCTTCAGCACAGCGGATGAAGCGGCAGCCGCACTCGATACCATCGAAGCAGACTACGAAGCGCATGTGCGGGCAGCGCGCGTGATTGCCGAGAGATATTTCGATTCAGACAAGGTGCTCGCGAACCTGCTGGCTGAATGCGTCGTATAAATCAAGGCGGTAACGATATGCCTAGTATGATCAATCGTTCCATTACTGACGACAAAGAAAAATCGAATCCCTATCCGTTGGTAAGCGTCATCGTATGTACTCACAACCGCCACCAAATGTTAGGCCGTGCTTTAAACTCCGTCATGGTGCAAGACTTCCGCGATTTTGAAGTCGTTGTCATCGACGACGGTAGCGAGGTTCCAGTCGAGTTACCGGGACTGGAAGCGGACCGGATTCGGCTTGTGCGTACAACACATGAAGGGGTTGGCTCGGCGCGATGCGAAGGTTTGACCCAGGCACGAGGCACATTTATCGCCTACTGCGATGACGATGACGAATGGACACCAAATCATCTCAGCGTGCTCCTCGGCTATCTGCTACAAAATCCCGAGATCGACCTCGTATACGGAGATTCGGAGTGGGTTTATGAAGATGATTCTCGCTCGGTCCCGTACTCCTTGGATTACGATCCCGCGTTGCTGAGCGAAACCAACTTTATCTTTGCGACAGACGCTATGCATCGAGCGGCCACCGCTCGAGCAGTGGGTGGCTATGATCGTGGACTGCATGCTTATGAAGATTGGATGTTATGGCTTAAGCTCACGAAGCAAGGCTCTTGTCATCATATTCCGGCCGTTGTCTCGTACCATCACTGGCATGAGGGCACGGTAATGGCGGAAAAACCGTGGGAAGAATGGGAAAAAGTCCATGAAACGGCCCATCAAATTATAGGGCCTCGGACGGTTGCGTCATTTGACGCGAATACTTGGAACCGCAGTCGCAAGGAATTGATTTGGCATTCGATCCTACAACCTAATCACAGTTTTGGATATGTTACGCGTCAAATGCTCCTTGCACTTGAACGACACGGAGCAGATATTCGATTAGCCCCCTCATTAGCCCGTCCGTCGAAGGATTTGGAGCGTTTTAGCCAGCCTATAGACAATTGGGGACGGCTTGGCTTTTATTATGATTTCCGGGTCCAGCCTACAGCGTTAAGATGTGAGCGAGTCATTACATACGCTATGTGGGAATCCACCTTTGTACCCGAAAGCCATATTACGGAAGTAAATAAAGGCGCGGTACTTCTTTACGTTCCATGTCGGCAAAACGCAGATGCCTACGCCGAGTGCGGTATTACTGTGCCCATACGAATCCTGCATCATGGCGTGGATTCGCATGAGTTTCCGCTTCTCGACCGAAAACGCGGAAACGTTTTCACGTTTGGATCATTCGGTGATTTCTCACCTCGAAAGGGTATCGATGTCTTGGTTCGTGCCTTTCGCGACGAGTTTACCTCCGCCGAATCGGTCCGGCTCCTTTTGAAGAGCAACAGCGAAAACTGCGGATGTGACCCCCTTGATCCTCGTATAAGCTTCCTGTCCGGATTCTGGAACCAAGAGAAATTGCTCGATTTCTTGGGAACACTCAATGTCTTTGTCCTGCCTTCTCGTGGTGAAGGATTTGGACTATGTGGTATCGAAGCGATGTCCACAGGACTACCCCTTATTGCAACGAACTGGGGCGGTCCGACGGAATACATGAATCCTGCTGATAGTTATCCTTTGGCCTATCGCCTCATTGATGCGGGTGGCGTGAGCTCAAATTATGTCCGCTATTTTGGGCAATGGGCAGAGCCAGACTACGAGCATCTCCGCTATCTCATGCGGTATCTGTATGAGCATCCCGAAGAGGCAGGGAAAAAGGGACTCGCCGCCGCCGCACGTGTTCACGAGAAATGGACTTGGGATAGAGTTGCGCAACAAATGTGCCGGGACCTTGACCAACTTGTCGCTAACCTTCCAAAGGGGCGACGCGCATGATGTATAATCGATTAATTCGACTAAACCTCGGCTGCGGCAACGATATTCTTCCCTCGTACGTTAACCACGACTTCGTCAAGCATCGGCTCAGGGTCGATGTAGCGCACGATTTACAGATATTACCGTGGACATGGGAGGACGATAGTGCCGAGCACATTCGATTAATCGATGTTCTTGAGCATCCGAAAGAGGTTGTACCAATAATCGGCGAGTGCTGGCGCTTGCTTGCTCCGCGTGGAAATTTAGATATTCGTGTGCCGCACTACCAATCGGAGAACGCATGGATAGACCCAACGCATCAACGCCCATTTCACCTTGACACGTTCGATTATTTCGATCCAGACACCTACTGGGTAGGGAAATACGGTTTTTATACGGACAAGAGATGGGCCGTCGAGAGTAAAGAACTCCTAGAAGGAAACGTCGTCGTTCGTTTGAAGCCACGGAAAGACATCAAGGGCGAATCAGGAAAGTGGCGTCACTTTACAGGAGAAGAACGTATTCAGAAAACCTTTGAAGAAATTCGAAGTACTATCCCTCTAGGAGAAAAAGTCATCACTGCCGCGAATTGGGTGGACCACGAGAACATCGTGGACCTGCGGCAAGATAGGATTCCATTTTTACAGCGGGGTGGGGAATATTGGGGGCAGCCTGCGGATAGTGAAGCAGCAATTCTCGAACTCGAGAGATTACGGCAATCCGGAGCATTCTTTTTCGTGTTTGCATGGCCAGTCTTCTGGTGGCTCGACTATTACACGGAGTTCCATCGCTATCTCCGAGACAACTTCCGCTGCGTGCTGGAGAACGACCGGCTCGTCGTATTCGACCTACGGCTTTGAAGCCAGAGCGTGCACATATGGGTGTGGATCGATACTTAATCGTCAATGCCGATGATTTTGGCCTAAGCGCCGGCGTCAATCGGGGGATTATCGAGGCGTACGGAGTGGGGATCGTCACCAGTACGACGCTCATGGTTCGTTGGCCCGCCGCTGCCGAAGCGGCGGATTATGGTCGCCAGCATCCCGGCCTCAGTACCGGCCTCCATATTGATCTCTGCGAGTGGACGTACCGGGACGATGCGTGGATGCCGCGCTACGAACGGGTCCCCCTCGACGACCCCACCGCCGTCGAAGACGAGGTACGCGGGCAACTTGACCTCTTCCGGGCGTTAATGGGCAGGGAGCCGACGCACCTCGATTCGCACCAGCATGTGCATCGCGATGAGCCGGTGCGCTCTATCGCGATGCGGATCGCCCAAGAGCTTGCTATCCCGCTACGGCATTGCACGCCGCACATCCACTATTGCGGAGGCTTCTATGGCCAGGCGGCGGAGGGATGGCCGTACCCTGAGGGAATCTCCGTTGAGAACCTGCTCCGCATCATCGCGTCCCTTCCCGCCGGCATAACGGAACTGGCGTGCCATCCCGGATACGAAGACGGTCTCGATTCGATGTATGCGAGCGAGCGCAGCATCGAAGTAGAGACGCTCTGTGACCCGCGCATTTCCTCCGCAATCGACGAAATGATGATTGTTCTCTGTTCATTCGATGCCACGTTGCATGAGGCTTGACACATTTGGGTCATGACTGACTGTATTCGGCATTGAAGCACACCTCGTCACAACATGGGGTACGCCCCAGATGGACAGATTCCTGCACGCTGCTCGTCGCACCGATAGACGCGACGGTCTTCGCGTACAATATTCCCTCTTTCGTCAATCGCCCCCATTAACCGGAGTAGGTATGGACTTTGTCGATCGCTGCATGGACATCCTTCGTATCCTCGCGGAGGATGATCCTCAGACGCGGGCGTTCGGACTGATGTTCGATGACATCGTTTCCGCAACGCTCGCGAACGCTCCGCAGCCGTACGGCGGCCCGGAGAGCGTCGCTGCGGCAATCAGGGATTTGGAGCGCGCCGGTCTCGTGGAGCGAAATCAGGGCGCGTTCTTTCGCCTTACCCAACCGGGTCGCGTCGCGGCTGGGAGTCCAATAACGGCCTGGCAGAAGATTCTCGATATTCAGTTGGATGGTAAATCCGCAGAGGCGATGAATGCGGCCGCTCGCATTAACCCAGATGGTGATGACATTTCCTTTGTGGCGCTTTGCGAAAAACTCACGTGGCCATACGATGCAACGCTCATGTATGGTCTATTAGGGGAACTCGAGCGCGATGGAATGGTGGAGGTATCTCCTTCCTTTGCCGACAACTCGTTCCGCATCACTTTCACCGGCTATGTCTGGTCAACGAGACGACACGCTGCGGCCAAATTCCGGCTCATCACCGAACTGATCGAAGACGGTGAGAACGTCAACGTCGATTTCAAGCGCGAGCTATTGATGGACACCATCGATCAGAAGTCTGAGTTCATCAAGGACGTGACCGCACTCGCGAACACCCAGGCTCGTGGCCAGCGATGGATGATCGTCGGCCTGAACGATGACGGCACATACTTCAGATCTCCCGCCACGACGATCACCACCGATCGGCTTCAGCAGGTCGTCAACCGCTACTCCTCGCCGCCCGTCCCCATACGCTACGAGGTGATCGACCATCCAACCGGACAGCTCGGCATACTCGAGGTGGCGAGGAACCCGATCTCGCTCCCATACACGTTTGGCAAAGACATGGACGGCAAGACGCCCAGAAAGAAGGGCGAATGGTTCGTTCGGCACAGCTCCCACGTTGAGCACCCCGACGACCGTGAGCGCGAACTGATCGAGCAGGAAGCCCACCGCGCCGCAGCAAAGGCGCAATAAGGGCCCACAAAACTTCACAGCCGAGCGTGTATGTGCGCGGATATGAGGTTTTCTGAGGTGGCGACCGTACCCGCAACGCACGTCTTTGTCTGCCGCGCGCGAGCAGGAGCGCACTGCCTAACTCGATGACCTCAATGGGGTGAGAATTCGACATATCCTTTAAGGCAAATCTCTATACACAGAGGGGAACACGCGGTACACTCCCCGTAAGGACAACGACCAGGAGGAATCGGTGATGCCGAAGCAGAAAACGCGCCCGCAATCCCCCCCCAGTACATCGCCTGCGGGAATCCACGTCCCGGAGCGTGGGCTCGCCGACATGCGCGAGGCGGCGGACTTCCTCATGGAAGATGCGGAGGCGGTCGAGAGTGTGCTCGCCGCAGCGGGCGTGCCCCTCGTGCATGCGGACGCGGGGGCATTCGTGCGGCGGCACGACCTCCGCCAGTTTCGCGCCCGTGACCAAACCGAGCAGCGCGAACGGCTCCGCGAACTGAC
>JAABUZ0100005677.1_pt1 | contig 16199 bp, 13 predicted proteins | sample 5562091 | NCBI WGS metagenome assembly JAABUZ01 (sample SAMN12813069, study PRJNA571459) | rock metagenome | isolation source: Antarctica rocks | place: Antarctica: Victoria Land, Linnaeus Terrace sud | collected 2015-12-21
GCCACGTTTCGGTGGTCTGACGCGGCCAGCGACTGAAGTCGCGCCTGACACGGCAAAGTCCGCCTTCGCGGACTCCCCGCGTGGTTCCACGGGGACGGCATGCTTTTCATCCATCGGGGGTGTCCCCGTGGGGCATCGACGCTGCTCAGTATACCCGTAGCATGCTCTCCTCTGGCCGCATCAGTGGCGTACGATGCTTAGCCGGTGACATGCCCGGCAATCAGGGAGGTTAATGTGTGGTTAAAGACCGGGAAGGCGGTGGTGATGCGAGCAGTCTCATCAGCAGCTGTCTCCTCATGGCCTTCATCTCATACGTCGGCAGAGGGATGCCAGGTTCACGGTGTCGTGTCCCGTCACGTCTGTGTCCGACGCCCGGAGGGTCGATGTTCTTGCGTCTCTTTCAGTGGACGACATCATCGCTCGTGCGGAGTACGGCGTCGGTGAACTGTGCGACGCGGATTGCCGAGGGAACGTCGTGAACACGTAGGATATCAACTCCTTGCGCTATGAGCAGGGTGTGCGCGGCAGCGGTTCCCCACTGACGTTCGGAGACCGGGAGACCGATGGGCTGCCCGGTAAACCCCTTTCTTGAGACGCCGGCGAGGAGAGGATAGCGGAGCGTCTGAAGCTCATGGAATCGTCTGAGAAGGTGCAGGCTGTCTACAGCGAGCAGCCCGAATCCGAAACCCGGATCGAGCACGATGGCGTCTGGCAAGACTCCGACGGCAATGGCTCGCGTGGCGCTTATGGTGAGGTCGTGCTGAACGGCCTCGATGAGGTCCCCCGCATGGTCGTCCCAGGGTCTCGGTCGGTTTACGGGAAAGCCGGGAAATCGCATGAGCACGAGGCCCGCGCCAGTCTGTGCGGCGAGCCGCGCTATCTCGTCGGTGCGTGCCAGTCCACTGACGTCATTGATGATACGCGCGCCAGCTTCCAGTGCGTCCCGAGCGACGCGAGGTGTCGAGGTGTCTACCGAGATCGGCTGCCGTGTCTGGCGAGCCAGAGAACGGACGACCGGTATGACGCGCCGCAATTCCTCCTCCTCGTCGATGGGTGCCGCGTGCGGTCGCGTACTCACGCCCCCGACGTCCACGATATCCGCACCGTCCGCAACTGCACGCAGGCCCACGGCGACCGCTGCCTCGTGGTCACGGTGGAGGCCATCGCCGGAGAAGGAGTCGGGCGTGGCATTGACGATAGCCATGATTCGTGTATGCGCCCCGAGGACGATTCCATCCCCCATCAGCCGCCAGACCCGTTCGCTCACCGTTTTCTGTCCCCGGTTGTCAGATGCACACTGCCACCATCATTGGCGCGAAGCCGAGCCAGCACCTGAGCAAGGTCCGGCGGGAGCGGTGATTCGAAGAACAGACGTTCTCTATGCACCGGATGATCGAAGGAGAGTGCGGACGCGTGTAGAAACTGCCGTTGCAGGGTGATCGATTGCACATCTGCACCGTACACGGGATCACCAACGATGGGTAGCCCGATGGCCAGCATATGCGCCCGAATCTGGTGCGTGCGGCCAGTTCGCGGGGACACCCTGAGGAGGGTCGTGCAAGGCAATCGCTCGACCACGCGCCACGACGTGACCGATGCCTGCCCGTCGTGCCTGACCGTCATCCGCCTCCGGTCCAGTGGATCATGACCGAGGGGTAGGTCTACCGTGCCGCTGTCACCCACCGGGCTGCCATGAACCAGCGCAAGATAACCCTTTTCAATGCTGTGACGTGCGAGTTGCCGTTGAAGCTGTCGTCTCGCGCCCGGGATTTTAGCGACCAGGAGAAGTCCCGACGTGTTCTTATCAAGGCGCTGGACGAGGCTGGGCCTGTATGCCAGGGCGCCATGTGGCAGCGATGCGGCGTATGCCAGGATGGCGTCATAGAGCGTCCCATCCGGGTTCCGGTGGGACGGGTGTACGACCACATTCGCGGGCTTATCGACGACCAGGAGTTCATCGTCCTCGTACACGATACTGAGGGGAGGCAGGGGAGCTGTCGAAGCAGCGACCGCGTGCCGTGGGGGTGATGGTACAGTGAAAGAGTCACCCTCACGTACCCGATAATTGCGTCGCACGATTACACCGCACGACAGGACATTTCCCGCCATAATCATCTGGCGCGCTTCGCGCGTCGAGATGGCTGGCAGCACCTGGCTGATCACCTGGTCCAGACGGAGGCCGCGTAAATTTCCGTGGACCGTGTACGTGACAGGCTCTTCCTGACCCGTCGATGTCTCGCTCACGCACGGTCTCCTGATACACTCTCGGGGTCCACGCGGCAGGATGTTGGCCATCGCGCTGGCCCGTTGCCTCTGTGCGCCCTTTATATAATCATATGCGTGTACCCACGCGGGTGCGTCATCGTACGACCACGCTTGTGGGCTGGGAGTGTGTCAGTGGCAGCTATGGATCGTCAGCCGCTAGCAGTGACCCTCTTTAGCAAGCCGGGGTGCCATCTCTGTGACGTCGCGGCACACGCATTGCACAACATTCACAACGATTATCCGCTTGAGATCTTGACCGTCGATATTACGTCTGACCCATCGATCTACGAACTGTATCGGTACCGGATTCCCGTCGTCACACGCGGGGAGGACGTTCTTGCGGAGGGGAAAGTGACGGAGTTTCGTCTGCGTCAGGCACTGGATCTCCCGTGAACAGGTCGGCCCGCCGATACGGATACCGGAGGTGACCATGCCGCATGGTGTGCTCGCGTCGGTTCGTATTGGGTGCCGTGGACGCTGGCCCCGATTGGAAGCACGGGAGGGTCGCGCATTTTGGCATGGGGAGCCGTCCCACAGGTTGTCCCGTTCGATCAGCGTAGCCGTTATGTCGTGCGTGGTCACGCTCGCCTTCACGCGATGGTATAGCGGGCTGCCGGTGCTGATGCTGTTGCGCATGCTGGCAGACGGCGTTTGTGCTCATCTGCCGGGCCACATGCTCGCACCGGGTGGTGTACCACTCCCCTTGTGTGCCCGCACGACTGGCCTGTATACCGGCCTCCTCCTCGGGACAGTCCATCTGGCGAGTAGCGGGAAGCTTCAGTGCGGCCACCTCCCATCTCGGCGGGCGATAGCAATCTTCCTACTTGTGATCGTGGTGATGGTGGTGGACGGCCTCAACTCATGCTTCGTCGACGTGGGGCTTCCGCATCTTTATGCACCATCGAATAGCCTTCGGCTCCTGACAGGCATGGGTGCGGGATTGAGTTTACCCCCACTGGTCATGCCAGTCTTTATGGGAGCGCTCCTGGTCGAACCAGACCGACAGGGGACGTTTTCGCCCGTAGGTGACGTGGTGAGGTACCTTCTGTGTGGAGTTGTAGTGTCGCTGGTCATCCTGACGGCATGGCCGCCGTTGCTCTATCCAGTTGCGGTTGCGAGCATGGCTGGCGTGCTGGTGTTGCTCGGGTTGTTCGATCTGGCCGTGCTGGCGCCGCTGTTGGGCTTCCGTCGCGCGCTGACTGATCCAGGTGACCTCGGTTTCTGGACAGGTCCCCTGGCACTCCTCTGTCTGGCTCAACTGGCGGGCCTGCACTGGGTGAGGACCATGCTCGTCGGCATGTAGTCAACCACCGCGACAACACTTCAGTACCGTCTGATTGCCTTTTCTTCCACCCGTACCGTCAGCGAAAACCCGATGGACAGGTACGGTGACCACCCTCTGGAGAGCAGCCGCCGTCCGATGAGCGGGGCCTGATCTCCGGGTGCCCGGACGTGACCGATGATGCCGTCACGCCCGCGTCCCGGGGGGGAGCTGTTTGAGGTTCACCAGGTTCTTCACGTATGCTTCCCAGACCATAAGGAGTCGCCACGTGTCTGACGAGATCACTACGCCACCCGCGCCGTCGTTTCTTCCAGGGTTGCGCCTGTCGGCGCTGCTGTATGCCGAGGCGGTCAAACCACTCCTGGCTCGCTATCTGCCCCACCTGAAGTATGCCGCCGGTCTGCTTGGTTCCGGCTCCGAGGTGCTCGGATTCGACACCGTCCGCTCCACCGACCACCACTGGGGACCCCGCCTCCAGCTGTTTGTCTCGCCCGACGACGAGCAGCGACACAGGCAGGAAATCTACGACGTTTTGGCCCAGCACCTGCCGCACAGCCTCCATGGCTATCCCACGAACTTCGGTGCGCCCGATGCTGTCGGGGTTCGCCTCATGGAATTGGTGACGGATGGTCCCATCAACCATCGGGTCACGGTGACCAACGTTCGCGCCTTCTTCAAGGGCGAATTTGGCTTTGATCTGCCGGAAAGCCTGACACCCATCGACTGGCTGCTCATGCCCGAGCAGCGGCTCCGCACATTTACGGCGGGGGCCGTCTACCGAGACGACCTGGGGAAACTCAAGCAACTGCGAACGGCGCTCCACTACTACCCCCACGACATCTGGCTCTATCTAATGGCCGTGCAGTGGCGACGCATTTCACAGGAAGATGCATTTGTCGGTCGCACCGGCGAAGTCGGTGACAATGTCGGCTCGCGCCTCGTCGCGGCCCGACTTGTGAACGACCTGATGCGCCTCTGTTTCTTGATGGAGCGGCAGTATGCGCCGTATGCCAAGTGGTTTGGCGCCGCTTTCTCCCGGCTTCGCTGCGCGGTGGAACTCACTCCCGTCTTCAGCGCCGTGCTCGGTGCCAGCACCTGGCAGGAGCGCGAGGAGCACCTGTCACGTGCGTATAGCCTCGTGGCCAGCAAGCACAACGGACTGGGAATAACGGCGCCGCTCGATACCCGCGTGTCGCCATTCCACACCCGCCCGTTCCTGGTTATTCAGGCCGGCACGTTCCGCGACGCTATCCGAGAAGGGATTGAAGACGAGGAGGTGCGCCGCCTGCCAGCCGACGTTGGATCTGTCGACCAGTTCACCAACTCCACCGACGTCCTGAGCTACCCGGCAATCCTCAACCGATTGCGCTCCATCTACGCGCTGTCCTGACTGATCAGGGAGTCGGGTGGCGACGGTGTGCCGTCGTGATTCGTTCGGTCGTAGATGTGCGGCCGGTGGGCGTTCGCCCCGCTTGCAGCGGTGCGCTGAGGCTGTTCGTCCTCCTGCCATAGCTGGCGCATCTCCTCGCTGTCGCGTAGCAGCGCATCAAGCGTGCCTTGCACCGCTACCTTCCCATCCTTCAACAGGACGATGTGGTCGGCGCGTCGGAGTGCCACCTTCCGGTGCGACACGACAAGGTAGGTTGCATAGCGTTGTGCAAAGAGACGCTCCCACAGGGCCTCTTCTGTCTCCACATCGAGGGCGCTCGAGAGGTCATCGAAGACGAGGAGGTCGGCACGACGTGCGAACATGCGGGCCGCCGCCGCGCGTTGTACTTGCCCGCCCGAGAGCTTCACGCCGCGTGGTCCAATGACCGTGTCGAGCCCCTGCTCGAACATGGCGATGTCCCTGTCCAGGACCGCAAGCCGCACTGCCTCTGCCACGTCCACGCCTGTGTCCGGCGCGCCCATCAGGATGTTTTCGCGGACGGTTTCGCTGAAGAGGCGAGGCGCCTGTGGTGTATAGGCGCTGTGCGGTGGCAGAAAGAATGCGGCGGGATGCTCGACTGGCACGCCATTCCATCGTACCTCGCCCGCATCCCGCGGGAGGAGCCCCAGCAGGACGTGGAGCAGTGTCGTTTTTCCCGAGCCAATTCTGCCGGTGATGACGGTACACGAGCCGACAGGGATACGCAGGTCAATGCCGGCGATGCCCACTCCACTCCCCGGATAGTGGTATGTCAGACCCCTGCCCTCCAGCAGCCGCAGCCGGTCGTCCCGATGATATGGTGGCGCCTCGACGGGCGGTGGTTGCCGATGCCTGTATACCTCGTTGTGCTCCACCAGCGCCTGTGGCGCCGCACCGGGCATCATCGCCAGCATCCGTGCCAGAGAGACGCGCCCCTGCTGGTAGCGCGCGACCGTGCGGCCTGCCCAGCGGGGGAAGGCGGCTCCCATGGTGAGATAACTGGCGAACAGGGCGAAGTCACCGACGGTGAATTGATCGTTCCGGATCGCCTGTGCCGCGAGCAAGAGAATCCCGCCGGTCGCCAGGCTCGTGACATTGACGTTGAAGGTATCGAGCAGTTCAGACATCACCCGGTCTTTGAGCGCCGCACGTCGACGCCGGTCGTTGATCGCCTTGAAGCGCTCCACCATCCGATCGTTGGCCGATGTGACTTTGACGGCCTGCACGGTTCCAAACAGTTCGCCAAGGAAGCCGGTAACATTGCCCGCGGCCTCCCGGCTGGCCGTACGGTAGGCCTGGACACGGCCGCCAAGCAGATTCGCGGCGACCACCATGGTCATCAGGGGAAGAAACACCGCCAGGGTGAGCAGCGAGTTGATCCGAAGCATGATGATCACGGCGATCGTGCCCATGACGGTCACACCTGAGAGATCGATCCACGCTTCGATCGTGTTGATCACCTCGTCGGTGTCATCGCGGAAGCGGCTGATCGCTTCGCCTGTTGACGATGGCAGGAGGGCCGCGTCGTGCCGATAGAGGATCCACGCCAGCATGTTTCTACGGAGCAGCGCGGCCTGCGTGTACCACACCCCGAACCAGATGTAGCCGTAGAAAAAGCCCACACACTGACGGACCAGTTCGTTGGTGACCAGCAGTGCGATCAGCGTGAGGGCGCCGACGCGTGCATCCGCATGGCCGGTGAGCCGGTCGAAGAAGGCACGTACGATCAGTCCAGTGACCAGGGGCATGCTGTAGTAGGTGATGGCCAGCGCCACATCGAATGCATAGCCACCGCCCTGAAAGGCGATCAGCCGCCAAAGAAGGGCGAACGCTGGCACTCGCTCCCTGGTTAAGTCTGAGGCGGTACTACGCATGTGATGTTTCATACCATCAACTCCATGAACTCGCCCGCAACGCCGCGGTCCACCGCCAGCAGACGTGAGAGGCGGGAGGCGGGATCTGCCGCCAGGACGCGACGCTCCCCGTATTCGACCACTCGACCGGCCTCCATGATCAGCACGTCGTCGACCCGTTGGACCGTTGCCAGGCGGTGGGCGATGACGATCCCGGTTCGGCCCTTCAGTAGCCGGTGCATCGCTCGTTCGAGGAGATGTTCGGTCGCGGGGTCGAGCCGCGATGATGCTTCATCAAGGATCACCAGACCAGGGTCGCGCAGAAAGACACGGGCACAGGCCAGCAGTTGCGCCTCGCCCGCCGAGAGGCCGCGCCCGCCCACGGCGAGTTGCGTGTTCAGTCCATCGGGGAGCGCCGTGTACCAGGGCGTGAGACCCAGATCGGCGAGCACCTGTTGAATGCGCTCGTCGGTGATGCTGGGGTCGAAGATGGTGAGGTTGTCACGCACCGAGGCATGAAACAATTGCACATCCTGCGTGACGATACCTACGCGCTGGTGCAGGTCGGCCAACCGCGCGTCACGCAGATCGACGCCACCAAGCCTGACGCTCCCCTGATCGGGGTCATACAGGCGGCAGAGCAGGCGGGTGATGGTCGTCTTTCCACTGCCGGTGCGTCCCAGGAGCCCGAGCGTCCTCCCAGGAGGCATACACAGGGATACGTTCCGCAGCACGGGTGTGTCGGGGTGGTATCGAAAGCCGACATGATCGAACGCGACGGAGAGAGGCCCTGTGGGCATGATGTGCCCGTGACCATCGTGGATCGTCGGTTGCAGCGTGAAGAGGCTCCGAATCCGCATCATACCCGCGCTGGCACGCTGGAGGTCCCCAACCTGCCGTAGGATGAGTTCGGTGGGACGGCGCAGCATCTCAGTGTAGCTATAGAGAAGATAGACCGTGCCGATCGTGATGCTTCCCCGTAGGAAGAGCCACGTTCCCAGACCTAACGCGATGCCTGCGCCCAGTGTGAACAGTGCCGTCGTTGATTGCCACGTCCACGTGCCACGGAGATAGGCGCCGACCGCCGCTTGAAAGAGGTTCCGCTGTGCCACGTGCAAGCGGTTCATGACGTGTCCGTGCCCGCCATTGGCACGAATATCGACCAGACCTGAAAGACGTTCTTCGAGAAAACCATACAGGTCGGCGCTTGCCTGCCGCTCCCTGCCAAAAGCAGGCACGGCGAAGCTCCGGCTCCGATGGATGATAAAGAGCGCGAGGAACGTAAACAGCGAAAGTATCATCCCTACCCGCCAGTCCTCTCGAAATAGCAGCACAAGGATCCCGGACAGCAGCAGTCCACTTCCCAGGAGGTACACAATGAAGCGAGAAAAGAAGTTTGACAGTGTCGTCACGTCACCATCGATCCGCTCAATCATTTCACCGGGCGTATGGATGTTGTGAAATGATATGTCCAACGCGAGGCAGTGGCGCGCAAGATCGGCACGAAGCGCATTGGTAGCGGTCCAACCGACGTTCTCGGCTACATACGTCTCGGCGACCGCCGATGCTTGATTGATTATGGTGACCGCTACAAACGACATGGCGATGCGGAAGAGCATCGGGAGCGACCCCCCTGCCGTGGCTATATCAATGAAGGTGCGGACGATCTGGGGAAGTACGAGTTGCAAGCCGGTACTGGTCAACAGCAGCAGCACCAGCAGGGCAACCGATGTCCACTGTGGCCAGAGGTAGGTCGCGAGGAGGGAGCGACGGGATGACGACGGGTGCATGGAAGGTCCTCTCAGTGATGTCGGGTCGGTCTCGGGCGGCACTGGCGGATGTGGTGTGGCTTTCGAGCCAGGCCAGTGCGTTGCCCAACAAAAAAGCCGTGGGAGGAGAGGTACCCCCCACGGCCAGATCAGAAACCGACGATGCAACCTACCTGCGTGAAGGCAGACCTCTCCCTACTGAATCGGGGGGAACAGTGGTGGTCAACCGGATCATCGCGGCGTCGCCTCGCTACTCGTCGTTCGCGCATCTACGTATGGCGTGGTCAAGATACCATGATCACAGGGAAGGGTCAAGCATCCTGCGATCTCAATCGATCGAGTTCGGCCTGCAACTGACGAATACGTGCTTCCGCCAACGCCGCCTGCTCCTGGGCCTGCTGGCGAAGCTCGATCTCACGCGTGCGTTCTGCTTCCGCCTGCTGACGAAGCTCGATCTCACGCATGTGGTCTGCTTCTATGCGCTGTAGAGCAGTTTCTGCGCGTGTCCGCGCCTCGTTGTACAGCCGGGCGTGCAACCGAGCACGTTGGAGATCAGACAGGTTCTCGCCGGTCCTCGTGTCAAAGATAACCAGCGAGCCGCCCTGATATACAAATCGCACGGGGAGTACGATGACAGTGATACCCCCATCAACGTCGTGCGCCAGTGGGGTTGCTTGTCCCGGCGTCTGGAGATCCCACCCCTGGATCAATGGATGGTCAAAGGCGCCCGCCGGATTGAAGACCAGATATTCACGGACACCGAGGTTTTGATAACGCACCAGCTTATGCACCAGGTCGGCTCGGAGTGATGAGATTGAGAGAAATTCTCCGAGCAGATCAGGCGGCTTTCCCTCCACGACGGGGTCATACTCCATCCGGTTGGCTTGCGGTACGCCCCGCGACACCAGAAGGTCTGGCAACAGCTTGTCTCGCGGGTTTCTGGGATTCATCAGCAGCCAGCGGTCCCGTGTGATGTAGCAGGAGGGACCACCGAATGTATCCTTGAGGGTTCCATAACAGATGTCCTGATCAAAGAAATGCTGATCTATAGCCAACGGTTCGTCCTGCTCTACATCGGGATCCAGGTGCATCGGATCAGGGACGTCCACCAGGACACCAGCATGCTGCATCAGCATGTGCTTCTCTCCGCATTCCAATGTGGCATCTGTCCGTCTCCTTCCAGGCAGTAGGTATACCACACATCCTGTCACACGATGCAGTGATGAACCGGACACCCAGAGTACAAACCGACCGCAGTATCCACGGCCCTGCGGGCCACCACCGAAGATGAAAAGCATGCCATCCCCGTGGAACGACGCGGGGAGTCCGCGAAGGTGGACTTTGCCATGTCAGGCGCGACTTCAGTCGCTGGCCGCGTCCGACCGCCGTGTCGGAGGATTATCAACCAGACGGTGATCCTCGTTTTCAGGGCAGTCGGAGACTCCAGTTACCAGACCATATTCATATGCTCAACGCAATGCATCTGCTTCCGAGGTCTCGCCGTACCACAACTGCCGCATCTCTTCACAGTCGCGCAGCAGCACGTCCAGCGTGCCTTCTGCCTCCACGGTGCCATCCTTTAACACAATGATGTGGTCGGCGCGACGCAGCGCCACCCGCCGATGCGACACGACCAGGCACGTGATGTCTCTCCGTACAAAGAGACGATCCCACAGCGTCTGCTCTGTCTCCACGTCCAGCGCACTGGAAAGGTCGTCCACCACCAACAATTCGGCGTCCCGTGCGAACATGCGTGCCGCCGCCGTCCGCTGAACCTGTCCGCCCGAGAGCTTGACGCCCCGTGGCCCGACTAGCGTCTCCATGCCATGGTCCAACTCGGGAATATCCCTCTCCATCACCGCTGCGTGCAGCACGCCCGGCATGTCAACAGCGCTCTCGGGCAATCCGAGGAGCAGGTTGTCTTTCAATGTCTCGCTGAACAGGCGTGGCACCTGCGGCGTGTATGCCGCCCGTGGTGGAACCATAAACGTCGCGGGATCGTCCACACGCTGACCGTTCCACAGCATCTCTCCAGCAGTCGCGGGCACCAGGCCGAGCACCACGCGCAGCAGCGTTGTTTTGCCCGATCCAATCCGGCCCGTCACGACGGTATACGAACCGCGCCTCAGGCACAGGTTGACCCCGTCAACGCCGCGTCCCGACTCAGGGTAGTGGTACCCCAGGCCGTGAGCTTCCAGCATTGAAAGCCGGTGCTCGTCCTGTTTGGGCGTATATGGCTGCATGGGCAACGGGCCACGAAGATAGACAGGACCGCGTTGCACGAGGCGCACCGCTGGCGCGCCTTGCAGCAGCCCGATCATGCGATTGAAGGAGACCCGCGACTGCCGATACTGGGTTAAGAAGTTGCCCACCATACTGCCGATCTGGCTCAGCCATTCGAGGTACAGCACGAAGAGCGCGAAGTCGCCGACGGAGAGCGTGCCCGCACGCAGATACTGTGCCGCCGCGAGGAGAATCAGGCCCGTACCGAGATTGGCTACATTGATATGGAGGGAGGTCAGGAACTCCTGGAAGAGCCGATCACGGACTGCTTTCTGCTGTCGTCTCGTGTTTAATGTGTCGAAGTATCCAACGACGCGTGCCTCGGCGTTTGCCACCTTCACCGCCTGCACCGCGCCAAACAACTCTCCCAGCAGACCGGTCACATCACCGGTCGCTTCCTGACTCTCTTTGCGATTGTGCTCTATCCGTCTGGTGGCTGCATTACTCACGATGATCACCACGAGCAGTGGTAGCAGCACCACCAGCGTCAGGAGCGCGTTGACGCGGATCAGTACGGTGAAGGCAAAGGTCATCGATGCGATCTGGCCAATAGGATCAAGCGTCCAGCCCATAAATCGTTCGACGATCTGTGCATCGTCACGGAGACGGCTGATCGCCTCTCCGGATGACGACGGCAGGGCACGTGCTCCCGGTCGTTCGAGGATACGCTCCATCAGATTCTTTCGGAGCAGAATACCGGTCGTGAGGTTCAATGTCGTTTCGGCCACGACTCCCGCGATAATGGTGACCAGGCGGCCAGCAGTGACGGCAACCAGCAGCGACACCAGTGTCCAGAACCCGAAGCCCGCGCTGGCATTTCCCGTGAGAGCGTTCAATGCCTGACTCAGGATCATCCCGACGATCAACGGGAAAAAGTAATAGAAAAAGCTCAGCCCGCTCGCCACGTAGACACCGGGCCGGAACCGGATAATCCCGAGGATCAACCGGAGCATGGAGGTGCGTGGTGTCACACGGTTGGCTGCGGCATACCCCTGTAGGTACTCGCTCATAACTCGCCCCGCTCCACCTGCAACGTCGCTCCACCGGTGGCCGACGTCAGACTCGTTCCTGCGTGTGCGGCATCACTTCCCGCGTGCAGCAGCGCGGCGAAGCGTGATGCGCCATCGCGTGCCAGCCGCTCCCGCGCGCCATACTCGACCACGCGGCCATCCTCCAGCACGAGAATGGTGTCGGCCCGCTGTACTGTCTGGAGACGGTGGGCGATGATGATGCCGGTGCGTCCGGTGAGGAGCCGGTCCACCGCCCGTTCGATCCGTGCTTCGGTTGCCGGGTCGAGCCGTGACGATGCTTCGTCCAGAATCACCAGTCCCGGGTCCCGCAAAAAGACCCGTGCGAAAGCCAGCAACTGCCCCTCACCTGCGGATAGTCCCCCACCACCTGGGGGCAAGATACTGTCCAGTCCGTCAGGAAGCGTGGCGAGCCACTGCCCCAGCCCAAGATCATGCAGGACCGCGATGATGCGTGGATCGAGGATACTGCGATCAAAAAAGGTCAGATTGTCGCGGAGCGTGGCATGGAAGAGCTGGACGTCCTGCGTCACCATGCCAATGGCGAGCCGGAGGTCGGCGATTTTCGCCTGGAGAATATCAATCTCTCCCAGACGGATGATCCCGAGCGCTGGGTCGTACAGACGGAGCAGCAAACGGCTGATCGTGGTCTTGCCACTGCCTGTTCGCCCGAGCACACCCAGAACCTGCCCGGGTGTCAGGTGGAACGACACGTCCCGCAGAACCATCTCACCGGGTGTGTAGCCGAACGATATGTGGTCCAGTTCGACCGAGAGCGCGTCCGTGGGGAACGTGACCCCGTGACCATCGAGCAACGTTCGCTGTTCGTTCAGCAGTGCCGTCACCCGACCAACGCTGGCCAGCGCGCGCTGAAAGTCCTGCATCTGCCGGTTGATCGTATCGATGGGCCGCTGCAACATCTGCGTGTAGGCAATGATGAGGTAAACGGTACCGATGGTCAGCGCGCCATGGAGGTAGAGCCACCCGCTGAGTGCCACGGTCGCGGCCAGGCCAAGTCCAAAGAGAAAGGTCTGCGACCCCCACGAGGAAACGCCAAGGAGACTGGCCCATCGTTGCGCATGGAAGACCTCACGCATATGGCCATACAGCCGACTCATCGTGTAGGCCGTTGCGCCGCTGGCGCGGATATCCTCCGTACCAGCAAGCCGTTCCTCGATGAAGCCATACAGCGTCGCACTCGCTTGACGTGCCACGCCCCACTGTGGCACAGCGACGTGGCGTAGCCGGAGCGCCGCAACGAACGCCAGCGAGACAAAACCGGTCATGGTCAGGCCCACCCGCCACTCTGTACGGAACAGCACCGCCAGCACGCCCAGCAACAGCAGTATGCTGCCCACGATGTAGATTATGAAGCGCGAGAAGAAGTTGGCGAGCGCCGTGACGTCCCCGTCGATGCGTTCGATCAATTCACCGGCGGTGTGCTCCTTATGAAATGACATATCCAGGTGTAAGCAGTGCAAGGCGAGGTCGGAACGCAGGCTGTTCGTGGTGCTCCATCCTACCTGTTCACTCACATACGTTTCGACGATGGAGCAGGCTTGCATCATCGCCGCGATGCCAAAGTAGAGTCCAGCGATGACGAGCAGATCACCCAGTGGAGCCAGGGCCTTTGCACGGTCGATGAAGGCACGCATCATCTGTGGTCCGACAAGCTGGAGCCCGATGGTCGCGAGGAGCAAGACCACAAGGAGCAGCACGTGCCGCCACCGGGGCCAGAGGTACCGAGCAAGCAACGTACGTGCTCCACCTCGTGGTTGACCGGTCATGGCACCTCCACTTCGCTACCACCATACTGTGGCGCACTGCGCATGGCACAAAAAAAAAGGTCGTGGGTGCTGATACCGCACTCACGACCGGGGGAGACATCGAAGGGAAGGTGCTACCTGCGGGCCTGGCAGTGCCTTGTGCGATGTATCACCCGAGGGAGGGCGCGTTCATGAGTAGGACGCATGCCTGGCTCCCCTTTCACACTTCCCTCTTTATTAGCGAAGGTCAGTGTACCGAGCGGGCAACGGACATGTCAACGCCGGTATGCCATGTGCTACGCTCAAGGCACGCGCCACCCCCGACGAATGTGCTCCTTTCCCGGAGCGACGAGACCAGGCAACGAAGCTGGAGGGATACCATGGCAGGCAATCGGTGTGTCGTGTACACAGGCCCCGGAAAGGTGGAAGTCCACGACATCGGCTACCCGGAACTCGCCGTACCCGAGCAGAACCGCAAGTGCGATCACGGTGTCATCCTGAAGGTGGTCGCCACCAATATCTGTGGAAGCGACCAGCACATGGTTCGTGGCCGTACCACGGCGCCGATTGGCCAGACACTGGGCCACGAGATCACCGGCGAGGTCATCGAATGTGGCCGGGACGTGGAGTTCATCAAAAAAGGTGATCTCGTTTCAGTGCCATTCAACATTGCCTGCGGACGCTGCCGAATGTGCAAAGAGGGAAAGACGGGCATCTGCCTCAATGTGAATCCAGCGCGCCCGGGTGCGGCGTATGGCTACGTCGATATGGGTGGCTGGCGGGGCGGCCAGGCAGAGTATGTCATGGTGCCGTATGCCGACTTTAACCTGTTGAAGTTCCCGGATCGCGACCAGGCCATGGAGAAGATCAAAGACCTGACGATGCTGTCGGACATTTTCCCCACGGGCTATCACGGCGCCTACACCGCCGGCGTGACGACCGGCTCGACGGTGTATATAGCCGGCGCCGGTCCCGTTGGGCTGGCGTGTGCCGCCTCTGCCCAGCTTCTTGGAGCTGCGGTGGTGATCGTCGGTGATATGAATCGCGACCGACTGGCACAGGCGCGTAGCTTTGGTTGCGAGACGATCGATCTCAGCCTGGGAGCCGCGCTGACCGACCAGCTTGATCAGATACTGGGGGAGCCGCTGGTGGATGCGGCGGTCGACTGTGTCGGGTTTGAAGCGCGTGGGCACGGCGCGGGTGCTGGCGAGGCACCGGCGACCGTCTTGAATGACATTATGACCATCACCCGCGCGGGGGGCAGTCTGGGTATCCCGGGTCTCTACGTGACAGGCGACCCTGGCGGGATTGACGAACACGCGAAGATCGGACAGCTTGGTGTTCGTATCGGGCTGGGCTGGGCCAAGTCGCTGTCGTTCGCAACCGGCCAGTGCCCGGTGATGAAATACCATCGGCAGTTGATGATGGCGATTCTCCATGACAGGGTACAGATTGCCAAGGCCGTCAACGCCACGGTGATTACCCTGGATGAAGCGCCTCAGGGTTATCAGAACTTTGACCGGGGCGCGGCTCAGAAGTTCGTCATTAACCCGCACGGGATGATTGCCGCCTGACCGCGCGACGCGGATTGGGGGTTGGAAGTGAGGCGCCGGTCGTGGGCACGGCCAGCGACTGAAGTCGCGCCTGACATGGCAAAGTCCGCCGTCGCGGACTCGCCGCGTGGTTCCACGGGAATGGCATGCTTTGCATGCTCGGTGGTGGCCCTCAGGGCCGTGGAGACTGCGGTGGCTCGTGGGTGTGGGTCACATGTGTCATAAAGGAAATGAATGGTTGCTCTAGAGACATCTAACAGTACTGAACAACAACGGGTGCGTGAACTTATCGCGCGGCTCGAGGCACTGTACCCTGACGCCAAGTGTTCCCTGGACTTCAGCAGCCCCTGGGAGCTCCTTGTCGCCACCATGCTTTCAGCCCAGTGTACGGACGAGCGGGTAAACATGGTGACCCCGGGCCTCTTTCGACGCTTTCCGACGATACAGGCGTTCGCCGATGCTCCCATTGAGGAGATCGAAGACGCTGTGAGGTCTACAGGCTTTTTCAGGAACAAAGCGAAGAATATCCAGGCTACCGCCAGGCTCCTACTATCCAACCATGAAGGCGCCGTACCCCGCTCGATGGAAACCATGGTGGGGTTACCGGGTGTCGCTCGAAAAACCGCCAACTGTGTTCTTGGAAATGCCTACGAGATCGTGGAAGGCATTGCGGTCGACACCCACGTCGGGCGGCTAGGCCAGCGGCTCGGTCTTACTGACCAGTCTGACCCCGTAAAAGTTGAACAGGAGTTGATGAAGGTCCTCCCCAAGGAGAAATGGCTCGCGACGAATCATCTGCTGATCTATCATGGTCGGGCCATCTGTCAGGCACGGAAGCCCGCGTGTCACATCTGCACATTGGTTGATCTCTGTCCAACGGGGCGGGCACGAGCCTAGTACTACAGCCGCGTTTGGTTCTGCAGGCGACGATGATAGTGACAGCGTTTGGAACGAGCCTGATGACGGCGCCGCCAGGAGGACCAGGCGAGGGT
>JAABUZ0100005678.1_pt1 | contig 16193 bp, 17 predicted proteins | sample 5562091 | NCBI WGS metagenome assembly JAABUZ01 (sample SAMN12813069, study PRJNA571459) | rock metagenome | isolation source: Antarctica rocks | place: Antarctica: Victoria Land, Linnaeus Terrace sud | collected 2015-12-21
CTACACGCCGGGCGGCAATGTCAGCGTTTGCAACCAGGGCTGGTACAACACGACCTATGCCTACGACGGGGCGGATCAGCTTGTGAGCGAGACCGGGGGCGGCACGTATGCGCCGCCGACCTACGCTTACACCTACGACCATAACGGCAACCGCCTCACGCAGAGCAGCAACGGGACGCAGGTGCAGTCTTTCACCTATGACGCCCACGACAAGCTGTCCACCGGCACGTTCGGTAACGAACGGGAAGGATATGACAAGAACGGCAGCGAGACCAACAACACCCTGACGGGAGCGGTGTTCACCTACGACGACGAAGACCGTCTGGTGCAGGCAGCCTATCCCGGCCCCGGCATCACCGACAGTTTCACCTACAACGGGCTTGGCTTGCGTGTGGGCAAGACGGACAGCACGGGCAGCTACTCGTATGTCTGCGACGGCGCTTCTCCGGGTTCTCCCGTGCTGAGTGACGGCCATGCGGTCTACACGCCGGGCCTGTCGGAGCGTCGGGATGGCGTCACCACTTTTGACAGCTTTGACCGGCTGGGCAACCTGTGGACGGTGGACGGGACGGCCTCCCAGTATAACCAGAGCTACTACCAGGACACGACGGGGTTCGGCTCCGGGCAGGGTATGGGCATCGGCGGGACGGATGCTTCTCCGTTCAAGTTCGGGGGCGGGAACGGCTGCCAGAGTGACGGCGACACGGGGCTGGTGCTGATGGGACATCGGTATTACGACCCGCGCATCGGGCGGTTCCTCAGCCAGGACCCGGCAGGAGACGGCGACAACTGGTACAGCTACGCCGATAACAATCCGGTCAACCACACCGATCCGAGCGGTCTTTCGATGGGCTTGCCGGGAATACTGGGGGCGCCGGATCAGAGATACGGAGGCCCGTTCGGGGATGATCCCGGCAGGCTGTTTGGCGGGCAGAGCAACTTGGACGACTTCTGGGCTTCCGAGGATGCGGCGATGGCGCGAGGCCAGGCAGGATACTTGGCAGCCGAAGCCGCACTCGATGCGGCTTCTAAGCAGCGGTACTACCACCATCATGCTGTAAATGAACGGCAACCCGGCGAGAGCGATGCCCATTATTTTTTGAGAGGATTGAAGTGGGCGATTGAACAGATGATCACTCTGCATCTGGCTCCGAGTGAAGGAGGGTATACTCCTAACAATGACAAAGCAGCCAGAAGCCTTGAGAAGCAGATTGCTAAACATGAGGAAAAACTGCAAAACTACAAAAACGATCCCGATGCCTTTGATAACGATGGAAGATTACGTGCGGCTGGAGACGATGCTGCACGTCGGCAAAGCATCATAGATGGTAGAATACAACATCTCCAGCACGAGATCGATACCTTTAAAGACCAAATAGGAAGGTTACGGCAATAGTCGCAAGACGGAGGTAAAAGGCCGATGCAATTAGATGTTGCTGAACTGCGTAGAATTACAGAAAAGTTAGTTGGTTTTTTAGAAGCGTCAAATGTTAATCATGTCAAAATTGACATGGATTATTACTGGAACATACCAGTAGCGGAAAAATATGACATCTACAACAAACCAGCAAATTTTGACATAGGGCAGATTTCTGACGACTGGCAAGAGTTAGTAGATATGAGTAGCAGTGAAGACGATCCAATCTTGTATAATTTCGTATGGTTAGCATCTGTTCTACGGGCAGTTGGTGAAATTGATCCAAGTATGCTGTTAAAGCAGAGCGATAGAGAAAACAGCTAAAAGCTGTTTCCAATAAGAGCTTCACCTATAACGGCTTAGGCCTGCGCGTGGGCAAGACGGACAGCACCGGCACGGGATTTGGGACTGCGCTTTGGCTTTGGACATGGCGCAGTTTCTTTTTCTGTGTTATACTGAGAAAAGCAGGCTTGCATTGACCTGTTTCCCCCCTAGAAAGGCCCTCTTTATGGTTGTTTGTGCTTCTTTCTGTCGTTCTCGGTCTCCGCGTCTCCGCCCGCAGCGCGGGTTTACGCTGATTGAGCTTCTTGTCGTCATCGCCATTGTGGCGATTCTCGCGTCTATTTTGTTTCCGGTGTTCCAGAACGTCCGCGAGAACGCCCGGCGCACGTCCTGCCAGAGCAATCTGAAGCAGCTGGGGCTGGCGTTCATGCAGTATTCGCAGGACTACGATGAGCGTCTGCCGATGGGCCAGTCCGCCGGGCGGATCAACTACGGCTACGGCGACGGCTGGGCCGGGCGCGTCTACCCATTTGTCCAGAGCGCAGGCGTGTTTGCCTGCCCGGACGACGCCGTTAGCCCGGTGACCAATGTGTTCGCTGGCAAGACGTATATCCTATCCCCGGTGTCGTATGCGTACAATCGCAATCTCGCCGGGTCGGATCGAACCGGGGACAGCGGGACGCCCGTCGGGGAAGTCGGCATCAAAGGGTTTCTCGCCCAGATGAACGCGCCTGCGAAAACGGTCATGCTGGTCGAAGCGACAGCGGCGGCCTATGCGCCGAATTTAAGTGACGGGCAGGCAATCGCCGATTTGTCCACTCCCACGGAATCTGGGGATCAGGGAAGCCCTGCCGGGACTAACTGCGCGAACGGCTCTCCGACCGTCTTAGGGATTGACGCTGCGGTCGGGCCGCTCGCGCCCGGCCCAAGTCCCGCCTGCACGCTGCCGCTGGCGACCGGCTACATGGGGCAGTCGGGAGCGGGACGCACGAGTGATTTTACCATCATTTCCGGCAGCGACTATCTTGCGCCGACCGGGCGGCACTCGGACGGCTCCAATTTCCTGCTCTGCGACGGCCATGTGAAGTGGCTGCGCGGAAGCCAGGTGTCCACTGGGAATGCGTTTACCTCGGACACGACGCCTCCGTCGAATTCCGTCGAGACGCCCACCGACAACCAGGATCAGCGGGTGCCGACCGCCGGAACCGCCGCCGGGATCGGAACCGCCGCCGGGACCCAAAGCTCTCAGCCCTGGGCCGCGACTTTCAGCCCGATTTAGAGCCGCCGGGAAAGAGAACTGGCAGAAAAAAGCGGTAGAAAAAAAGAAGCAGCGCCGTGTCAAACATGGCGCTGCTTCCTTTTGTGTGTTATACTGATTGTGTGTTCTACTACTGAAAGCCGGCTTTCACTAGCTGCCTTCTTGAGAAAGGACCCCGTTATGTCTGTTCCGGCATCCTCTCGCTCTTCTTCTTGCTCGAAACGCGGCTTCACTTTAATAGAGCTGCTCGTCGTCATCGCCATAATTTCCATTCTCGCCGCGATTTTGTTTCCGGTGTTCCAGAACGTCCGCGAGAATGCCCGGCGCACGTCCTGCCAGAGCAATCTGAAGCAGCTGGGGCTGGCATTTACCCAGTACGCACAGGACGCCGACGAGCGCCTGCCGATGGGCGCGTCCGCAGGCCGGGCGAATTTAGGGAGGGGCGATGGCTGGGCGGGGCGCGTTTATCCGTTCGTTAAAAGCGCGGGCGTCTTTGCCTGCCCGGACGACGCCGTCAGCCCGGTGACCAACGTGTTCGCCGGCACGACCTATACCCTGTCGCCTGTGTCGTATGCCTACAACTTCAACCTAGCGGGTACGACCGCCCCCAGCGGCCTCCAAGAAGGAATTGAAGGCATCTACTCGCGGCTGAACGCGCCCGCAAAGACGGTCATGCTGTGCGAAGTCACGGCGGCGGCTTCTCCGTCCGCCGACGGAGACGCGCAGGCGGTCGCGGACCTGTCCACGCCGGATGAAACCGGCGATCAGGGCAGTCCCGCCCCAAGGGGATGCTTTAACGGCTCGCCCGCGACCTTCGGCGTCTTTGCCGCCGTTTCCACCGATACGGCGGGGAATAACTGCACTCTGCCTCTGGCGACCGGCTTTATGGGGCAGTATGGTCCCAGAGCGGCGAGTTTCCAAACGGCGGAGCCGAACAACAATTACCTGGCCGCGACCGGGCGGCATACGGCTGGCTCCAACTTTTTATTCTGCGACGGCCATATCAAGTGGCTGCGCGGAAGCCAGGTGTCCACCGGCCTGGTCGTGGTCGCTTCGTCCCCGACTAGTGGCCCGGCGGCACTGCCCACCGACAATCAGGACAGTAACACCACACCCGCCGTCGCCGGTAATGGGACTGCCGCCGGAACCGAAAGCTCCCAGCCCTGGGCTGCGACTTTTAGTCCGATTTAAGCCGTGTTTACACAGACTACGCCTGAAGATACAGTTAATGAGGCGCTGCTGGCCGAGTATGACGCCCGTCTGTCGGCGCTGCGTTTTGAGACAGTTGGATTTGTCGAAGCGCTGTTTTTGTCGTCTCGCCCGGACGTGCATCTGCCCGTCGCAAGCCTGCGCGTCGTCCCCGAAAGCGGCGTGGACGGGCAGTACCCCGGCAAGCAGTGGTGGCAGGGGCGGCGCGTTCCGGGGCGGCAAATCTCGGCGCTGAACGCGGAAGTGCTGGACGCTTTAGAAATTCCCTATGACGTTCCCGGCGATAACTTAGTGATTCGCGGCCTCAACTTAGAACTCTTTCGGCCCGGCGACATGCTCCGGGTCGGTGATGCCCTGCTCGCGGTGACGCCGACTCCGCACCGTCCCTGCGCGAAGCTTGCGGCCCGAACGACGCTGACCAAGAAAACCGCGATTGCCGAAGGGCGGCGCGGCCTGCTGCTGGATGCCCGGCATTCCGCCACGATTTCCGTCGGCGACAGAGTGGAACGGCTGCTTTTTTCCGCCGACACTGCCTGAGCCGAAGTTTTAATAAGTCTGGGTTTTAAGCCGCTTCATATCAGGTATAATCTCGGCGGAAAGCGTCTGCCCCTATGTTCCCCTTTAACCGAACCCGTCTTCTCAGTTTGCCGGTTTTGATTTTGCCGGCGCTGCTGGCAACGTCAGGCTGTTCGCGGCCTCAGCCGACGGCCGAGCAGCTGGCGGGGCCGTCCACGCCGCTGACCGCGCTGCATGTCGGCCCAACCCCGGCGGGCGGCTCCAGCGAGGCAGTCACCGGCTCCGGTGCGGGCGGCTCGGCGGCGGCCGGCGTTCAGTTTGGACGGGTCGGCAGCAGCCTGGAGTCGCCGACCCTGCCGGATCAGCCTGCCGGCATCACATACAGCCGCATGTCTCCCGTCGGCAGCAGCGGCTCCGGCGGCGGCGACCGGGGGAACCCCATACCGCCGGACGTTTCCCTGGCCGCGCCGCCTGACGCCGCGCCGAAACGTGCGCCGGCCCCTGCTGGACGGTCTGATAAGCCGGTTCCCGCCGGGAGTATAGTTCAGCCGCCAGTCGTTGCCGGGCGGACGCGCGATATTAGCCCGACTTTGCACTAACGCTGAAGCGGAGAGCATAAAGTGCACACCGTCGAGGCGACGTTAAGAGTGAGCGAACGGACGCCTTCTTTCTTGCGTCCCCTGGACTGCACTGGCAGACCTGGAAGGCTGCACTGGCAGACCTGGAAGGCGCTGATTTTTGGCAGCCACGGGTTTTAACCCGTGGTTTGCATTCCTGCATCCATTGTTTTGAGGAGAAAATTCCATGCCCTATGAAGGACAGGCCGCCCTGCTGAATGAAGCGGGGCGTGACGTGGAAGTCGAAGATGTGACGATTGATGACCCTGGTCCCGACGAAGTGCTGATCAAACTTGCGGCGTCGGGCGTCTGCCATACCGATTTAACCGTGAAGAACTTGAACGGCAACGGCATGGCGTTCCCGATTGTGCTGGGCCACGAAGGGGCGGGCTATGTGGAAGCCGTGGGCGAAGGTGTTGTGGGTCTGGAAAAAGGCGATCCCGTCGTACTGGCGTACCGCGCTCCCTGCGGCCAGTGTCCAAGCTGCCTTCGGGGCGATTTGCGCCACTGTTATGCAGCCCTTCGGCCCGGCCAGCGCATCCGGCGCAAGCGGGGCGGAGCTATTTGCTCCCAGGTGCTGCGCTGCGGGACCTTTTCCAATTACACCGTGGTCCATTCCAAAGCCGCGATCAAGATGCCGAAGGAGATGCCGCTGGACAAAGCGTGCCTCATTGCCTGCGGCGTCATCACCGGCGTCGGCGCGGCCCTGAACACGTCGCCGGTATTTGCCGGCTCGCGGGTTGCGGTCGTCGGCTGCGGCGGGGTCGGCCTGTCGGTCATTCAGGGCGCGAAGCTTCAGCACGCGCGGCAGATTATCGCCGTAGACGTGAGCGAAAACAAGCTAAAACAAGCCCGAAACTTTGGCGCAACGCATACCGTCAATGCCTCGGAAACTGACCCGGTGGCTCAGGTCCGGGCCATGACCGAAGACGGCTGGGACGGCGGCGTCGAGTTTGCGTTTGAGGCCACGGGCATCCCGAAATGCACTGAGCAGGCGGTTCGAATGCTGGCCTACGGCGGCACGGTCACGACCATCGGCTTTCCGGCGGCGGACGATGCCGTGACGCTCAATCTCGGCGACATGGCGACGGGCGTTTACTGGAACAAGGCCGCCCTGCGCGTCTGCCATTGCGGGGACACGCTGCCGTCGCACGACTTTCCCCTGCTGGCCCAGCTTTATCTGGACGGCCGGCTCAAGTTAGATGAAATGGTCACAAGCCGCATCACGATCAACGATGTCAACGAAGCATTTGAAGCCATGCACCACGGCGATGTTATTCGCAGCGTGATTATGTTTTAGGCATTTTAAGTCCGCCTATCAAAATATGCCTGGAACCCGCGATGCTGGACAAAAAAGAGCGGTTGATCGTGCTGACATTAATCGCAACGATAGTTGCTGCTCTGGTCTATCTGTGGACGTTCAGCCCTTATGGTTCGCTCGGTGCGGCTGATGGACAAAGCTACGAAGTAGACCGCATCGGCCTCACCTTCTATATCGGGCTGCCGTTGGCTGTTGCGATTTATTGGTTCTTGAAGCGCAAGTAGCCATACCGTCAAGTCGCTAAGAAACTTTATAGGAAGCATACCCTGCCCTGAACGGCAGGGCTTTAGAAGTGCAAGCCCCCGCCTACGCGGGCGAGGATTATTCTAAATTCTTTCTGAATTCATTGCCCGCGAAGGCGGGGAGTTGCTTTTATAAAGCACGGGGGTTTAGCCCCGTGAAAGAGAAAATCCTGAAATCTGCTTCTATACAGTTTTTAATTATGAAAGACCGCCAATGCAATATGAGCCAGGAAAAAACGTGGAGTTGCAGCGTGACGAACTCATTGCCAATGTTTTGACTGCGAACACGCCTGAGCAGTGCGTGGAGGCAGAAAAAGCGATTGCTCTATGGATGCAGCAACATCCGAGAGACTTCGGAATGCTGGATGCCGGTGAGCAGCTTGCCATGATGAGCGAGCGCTATGATATGACCTCAGAAGAAACCGCGAACCTGTCTTTCACTTCAATGGTCGGAGAAACCAAGTAATTATGCCGGAATTGCCGGAAGTGGAGACGCTCAGGCGGGGCTTGGAACGGCATTTGACAGGGCGGATTTTTCGGCAAATCCGAGTGCTTGTCCCCAAAATGTTGAAAGGAACTCTCAGCGACCCGGACGTGTTCAGTCAAAGTCTGCAAGAAACCCGCGTGGAATCTGTTGGGCGGCGCGGCAAGCACTTGATTATAACGCTGGATTCAGGGTATTATCTACTGTTCCACATGAATATGCGCGGTCAGCTTCGGGTTGTAGAAGCGGACGCGCCCGTGGAAAAGTATTTGGCGGCGGCTTTTCTCCTGGACAACGGCACTGAGCTTCGGTTCCATGACATGTGGCGCTGGGGCGAGATGCGTTTAGCGACCTCGGAAGAACTTGCGGCGCATCCCAGCTTGATCGGGATGGGACCGGAGCCGCTGTCGGGGCACTGGACACCGGAGCAGCTGGCGGCGGGTCTGGCGAAGCGGCCCAAGACAGCCGTGAAAGCCGCATTGCTGGACCAAAATGTTGTGGCTGGAGTTGGCAACATTTATGCAGATGAGTCATTGTTCCGGGCGGGCATTCAGCCGCTGCGTCCTGCGGGATCGCTGACGGCGGAAGAAACGGCCCGTCTGCATGAAGATGTCATTGCGGTTCTCTCCGAAGCGGTTCAGGGCGGCGGAACGACCAGCGACAATTATGTGAATGCCGAAGGGCAGGTCGGCCGGTATACGCCGCGCGTCTATGACCGGGGCGGAAAGCCGTGCGTTTCCTGCGGCGCGGCGCTGGCCCGCATTCGGGTGACGGGGCGCGGTACAGTTTACTGCGCGTCCTGCCAAAAATAACTTTTACAAACTACTACTAGAAATTAAACTCGGGGCAATCGTGTCCCAATGCTGAGGAGCACTACGAAATTATGTCGGTCGTACCTGAAGATGTTGTGACCAGTGAGCAGGCAGCCGCCCCGGCGGCGAATGCGGCCCAAGAAACTGTGGCGCATTCGCCCGAAACCAATGGGACAGAAGCTAATGGGACAGGGCAGGCATCAAGCCAGCCCCAGCCTGCCGCCGCTCCGGCCCCTGCCGCGCCAAAGCGCGAGGAACCAGCCATGAGCCAGTCCGATTACGAAAGCATGTTCAAAGAGCTTTCGGAAGGCGATGTGGTTGTCGGAACTGTGGTTCACATTGACAAGGACGGCGTTCTTGTGGATGTCGGCAGCAAAAGCGAGGGCGTGATCCGCCTAAACGAGCTTTCGCGTGAGCCGTTCGACAATGTTGAAGACGTGGTTCAAGTCAACGAGCAGGTCAAGGTCGTGGTCATCGGACGCACGGACGAAGGCCAGCTCTTGCTCTCCAAGAAGCGGGCCGACTTTGAAAAGGCCTGGGATAAAGTCATTGAAGCCATGAACGCCGGGACAATCATTCAGGCCCTGGTGACGGAGCGCGTCAAAGGCGGCCTGGTCGTTGATTTGGGCATTCGCGGCTTTGTGCCGGCGTCCCATGTCGGCTCCGGCGACTTCAAGCACCAAAATCTAGACAAGCATATCGGTCAGAGCATCGCGCTCAAAGTCATTGAAGTGGACCGCGACCGCCGCAAAGTCGTTCTGTCCAACCGGGAAGCCACCGAAGACGAGCGCAAGCAGCGCAAGGAAGTGACCCTGGCAACGCTCAAAGAAGGCGAAGTCCGTAAGGGCATTGTCCGGCGCGTCACCGATTACGGCGCGTTTATTGACCTCGGCGGCATCGACGGCCTGCTGCATGTTTCCGAGATGTCCTGGTCGCGTATCAATCACCCAAGCGAAGTCCTGAGAAACGGGCAAGAGCTGGACGTGATGATCCTGAAGCTGAAGCTGGATCAGGGCCGGATCAGCCTCGGCCTGCGGCAGATTTTGCCGGACCCGTGGACGGAAATCGGCGATAAGTACAAAGTTGGCGACCTGGTGAAAGTGGAAGTTTCCCGCCTGGTTCCCTTCGGCGCATTCGTGACGCTGGAAGAAGGCGTGGAAGCGATCATTCCGACCTCTGAGCTTGCCGAGCGGCGCGTGATGAAGCCATCGGATGCCGTGAACCTCGGCGATCAGGTCGAAGCCCGCATTATCGAGATGCGAACCGACGAGCGCAAGATGACGCTGTCCATCCGGCGTGTTGCTGAAGCGGCGACCGCAGCGCCGCAGCCGTATGTGCCGGAGCCGGACTTTGGCGGCGGGCGCGGCGCGGATCGCGGCGGGCGGCCTGCTCGCGGCGGTGAGCGGGACGGAGGCCGTCCGATTGTCGGCGGCGAGCGCGAAGGCGGGGCGGTCAGCCCGCCGCGTGAGCGGCCTCGGCGTGAGCGCAGCGGCGGCGGAGGCGGCGGACGCGGCCGGGATACCGGCTACGGCGGGGACTCGGAGGACGATTACAAAGAGTTCAAGAACTACCGCGCCAACCAGCGCGAGGAGACGTTCGGCACCAGCCTAGCGGACATCTTCGGGGAGCATTTCGGCAAAGAGCTGGCGGAAGCCGAGCCGGAAACCGAAGGGGCTGCCAAAACGACTGAGACTAAGACGGAATAACGGCGATGTGAAAAGCCCCTGCATCTTGCAGGGGCTTTTTTGATGAGGAACCCTTCCCGCTCGTTCCTCGCTCCCTCCCCTGTTAGGGAAGGGCAATGGAGAACAAGGCCGGAAATGGAAGCGCCCGCGTCTTTTGTCCTGTATCTTTCTAGTCCTTCCCTAACAGGGGAGGGAGCGAGGAACGAGCGGAAGGGGTTCTGGAGCTATTGTCATGCGCGTTCTTGGTATTACCGGCGGCATTGCGACCGGAAAAAGCACGGTGACACAAATGTTGGCGGCGCTGGGCGCACCGACAATCAGCGCGGATGCCATCGCTCGCGCTCTGCTGGCACCGGGAACGCCGACGACGGCGGCTGTGCTGGCGGCGTTTCCCGCCTGCGCTGATGCGTCCGGCATAGGTGTTAATCGCCGGGCATTGGCGCAGCTCATCTTTGCGGACGCCGAGGCGCGGACTTGCCTGGAAGCGCTGACCCATCCGCCGATTATTGATGCCCTCCGGGCGCAGATCGCCGCCTGGCGGGCCTCGGATACGGCGAAAGCTGCCGCCGCTGAGATACCGCTGCTGTTTGAGGCGGCCCTGGAAAATGACGTGGACGAAATTGTCGTCGCCGCCTGCGCGGAGTCGATACAAAAGGCGCGACTCCGCGCCCGTGACGGAATCACCAAAGAAGAAGCGCGTCGGCAGATCGCGGCGCAGTGGCCGCTGGCGGAAAAAGCCGCGCGGGCAGAGAGTGTTATCACGACCGATAACGGTTTGGAAGACACGCACCGTCAGGTTGAGGCACTTTGGAAGAGTTTATGACAAAAGACACGCAAAGAAATGAAATGCAGAAGGGCTTCACGCTCTGGCTGACCGGGCTGTCGGGCGCGGGCAAGTCCACGCTGACGGGGCGGCTGGAAACGATACTCAAAGAGCGCGGCCTCAAAGTCGAACTGCTGGACGGCGACGAAGTGCGGACGCATCTGTCCAAAGGGCTGACGTTTTCCAAAGAAGACCGGGATATTAACGTCAGGCGCATTGGCTACGTGGCGCGTCTCTTAGCTCGCAACGAGGTCGTGGCGATGACGGCGGCGATTTCGCCGTACCGGGAAGTTCGAGACGAGGTCCGGGCCGAACACGCCGCCGACGGCGTGCCGTTTGTGGAAGTCCACGCTCAGGCCAGCGTAGAAGCACTGGCGGCGCGGGATGTCAAAGGCCTGTACAAAAAAGCGCTGGCGGGAGAAATCGCTTACTTCACCGGCGTCTCGGACCCGTATGAGCCGCCGATTAGTCCGGAAATCGTCGTGCACACCGACCGGGATACGGTGGAGCAGTCGCTGGAGCAGATTGTCAAAGCACTGGAACAGCGCGGGCTGATTGCGACGCAGGAATGACGAAGCAAGGCGCAGGAATGACGAAGCAAGGCGCAGGAATAACGAAGCAAGGCGCAGGAATAACGAAGCAAGGCGCAAAAAAGCGAGAACCGGTTGGTTCTCGCTTTTTTGCCGGTTGGTTCTCGCTTTTTTGCTTGTCGCACGTTTTATTTGTCTTGATAGCCCCTACCGGGCTCGAACCGGTGATCTTCCACGTGAAAGGCGGACGTCATAACCACTAGACCAAGGGGCCGCACCGGGGAAAGTTATACCCCAGCCCAGCGATCTTTGTCAAGCCATACGCCGATTAAATTAGCGCCGACAAAATTAGCGCAGTGCGCCGACAGTTCGCATCTCGGCGGGCAGAACGCGGCGGAGACCGGCGAAATGGGCCTGGTAATAGCTGGAGTTAAGACTGTCCGTGCGAACGCCTTTATGAGCATTGGCGGCATGGATAAACTGGCCCCCGCCGACATAAATGCCGACATGGGAAATGCCGTGCTTGTAGGTGTTCTTGAAGAACACTAAATCGCCCGGCTCGGCCTGGCTCATGGAGATGGGAGCGCCGTGATAAAACTGCTCGGTTGCCGTGCGCGGCAGGGCGACGCCGTCGGTGGCGCTGAGAATAAAGCGGACAAAGCCGGAGCAGTCGAAGCCGGAGCGGGACGTTCCGCCCATCACATAGCGGGTTCCGCGAAACGCGCTGGCTGCCTGAACGACATTGCCGCTGGCAAGGGCTTTATTCTGAGCCTGGACTTTATTTTGAGCCTGGACTTTGCCCGAAGGCGCGGGAGCGGCGGCGTGATGGGCGGAGTGCCGAGAGTGAGCGAGAACTGCCGGCGCTGCGGCAAGCAAAGACAGGGCGCAGGCGAGGCGGGCGGCGCGGACAGAAGAAGAGACAATCAGCAAAAGCAAAGGTTCCTTTCGGGAAATAAGCAAAAAATCTACTCTGTGCATTATTTCACAGCCAGGTAATCTTAACACAGGTTTTCGAATTGTGCAAGGCAAACCAAAAACTTTTTGGCCGATTCGGAACTTTCTTGGGGCAATTATCGCTTTGAGTGATGGAGGAACGTAACCATGACAATTCGCACAAGCAAGGCTGTCTTAGCCCTTATTCCCGCCGCTTTGGCCCTGCTGGCCCCGGCGTCGTTTGCCCAGACACCCGCCCACCGGCCGAACTTTATTCAGCGCCATCCGACCATGACCGGCATCGCCGCCGGTGTCGGCACGCACCACGCGCTGAAAGTCGCCGCCCGCAACGCCAAAGCGCACGGTCAGAAGCTGAACTTCGCCGAGCGGCATCCGACCATGTCCGGAATCGGCGCGGGCGTCTTCACCCATCACGAGATCAAGGCGCACACCGCCCATTAAGCAGTAGCGCTGTTTGCTTTCCGCCGCCCGCCGTTTTCCTGAAAACGGCGGGCTTTTTGCTTGGTCTCCGCAAGAAGCAGGCGCGGCCGGAAGCGCCGCACAGCGTCAATTTCGCACTGTCAATGTATGCTAAGAACAGCAATAAGTATCAGAGATTGCTATGTTTGCATGGTTTAAGTTGCTTTTCTTCCGGGGAAAACGAGCGCAGTGACAAATCTTTAGTCTCCATTCAAGTCTTAAGCACAGCACAAGTACGATCTTGTGCGAAAGGAAAACAACTATGGCAGGACAAGGTGGAACGCACGAGCAGCATGTCGAGGCCGGACGAGCAGGCGGAGAAGCACGCTCCTCACATCACGAGGCCGCCGGACATCACGAAGCCGCAGCCCAGCATCATCGCAAGGCCGCCGAGCATCATACCGAAGGCAACCACGGCGCGGCGCAGTCGCACGCCACGGCAGCCCACGAACACAGCACCGCCGCGCATAACAGCTCGACCAAAGCGCACAGCCAGTCCCACGGTACGCAGGGCGGCAGCTCCGAGCAGCACGCCAAAGCCGGCTCCCAGAGTCATAAGAACGATTAATTGTTAATCAAAAAATAATTAATCAGCCAAGCGGCCCGCGCTCCATAGGAGCGCGGGCCGCTTTTGCGTCAAGTCTTGTTTGCATCGAAAAGTGCTACTCCGCCAGCGCGACGCCGATTTTGCGCTGGACATCGTCTAAAAGCGTCAGGCCAGAGCGGAGTTTTTCAAGGCCGTCGCCGATCATTGGGATCATGCCGTTCTCAATGGCGGCCTCGCGGATCACATGCGTTTCGGCGGACTCCATGGTCAAACGGTTGATGCGCGTGTTGGTCGTCAACACTTCATGCACGGCGACCCGGCCCCGTGTTCCCTTGCCGTCGCACTTGGGGCAGCCGGGCGCTTCCCAAAGAGGCTCGCCCGGCTCCAGCTCGCCGCCGAGGGCGCGGTACATCGCCAGCGTGTCGGCGTCGGGGAATGTCTCGCGGCGGCAGTGCGGGCAAAGGCGGCGCACTAGGCGCTGGGCGACGACGCCTGCGACGGTGGACGCAATCAGAAACGGCGCGACGCCCATGTCGAGCAGTCGGCTGACCGCGCCGGCGGCCTCGTTGCAGTGCAAAGTTGATAAAACTAAGTGGCCCGTCAAAGCGGCCCGGAAGGCGATTTCCGCAGTTTCGGCGTCCCGAATTTCGCCGACCAGCACCACATCCGGGTCCTGGCGCAGAATGGCGCGAAGCTGCCGGGCAAACGTCAGCCCGGCGCGTTCGTTGACATTGGACTGACTGATGCCTTCCATCTCATACTCCACGGGGTCTTCGCAGGTAATGATATTGGTCGTCGGCGAGCGCAGGGCGTTCAGTGCGGCGTACAGCGTCGTCGTTTTGCCGGAGCCTGTCGGGCCGGTGACGAGAATAATTCCGTGCGGCTTGCGGATGAGCGAGTTAAACGCCAGAAGATTGTGCGCGGAAAAGCCCAGCTCATCCAGGCCCATACTGGCAGTGCTGCGGTCCAAAATCCGCATGACCACGCGCTCGCCGTACTGGGTCGGCAGGGTGGAAACGCGCAGGTCAATGTTCTTGCCTTCGACGCGCATGGCGATCCGCCCGTCAAGCGGCAGGCGGCGCTCGGCGATGTCCATTTCCGCGAGAATCTTAATGCGCGAGACAGTCGCCGCCAGCAGATTGCGCGGCACGGTCTTGATGGTCTGTAATTGTCCGTCCACGCGGTACCGAATCAGAAAATCTTTTTTACGCGGCTCAATATGGATATCCGAGGTGCGGCGGCGCACGGCTTCGGAGAAGAGCGTGTTGACGAAGCGGATGACAGGAGCCTGCTCGCCCTGCCGGATATGGTCGCCTAAATCCAGTTCTTCGGCATCGGGAACGGCTAAATCCAGCGAGTCCAGACTTGCCAGCTCGATGGTTTCCGACATCTCCGAAGAGTGGGCATCGTTTCGGGACGACTGGTACGCCCGCTCCAAGGCCGCCTGCAGGCCGGTCTCGGAGACCAAAAGCGGCTCGATCCGGCGGCGGGTCTCGCGCTGCACCCAGTCGGTCGCTTCCACATCCCACGGGTCTACCATGGCAAGCTGAAGCCGGCCCGGCTTGCCGTCTAAGGCTTCTTCCACAGACAGCGGCAGCAGCAGGTAGCGTTGAGCGATCTGCGCCGGCACCAGCGCGACTGCAAACGGGTCCGGGATTTCCTGAGTGATGTTGACATAGCCGACATCCATCTGGACGCTGCGGGCTTCAGTGACCTGCTCTTCCGTCGCCAGGCCGCTGCCGATGAGAATGGACCCCAGCCGCTGCCCCGTGGAAGCCTGCGTTTCCAGGGCGTGCTTGATCTGGTCCGCGCTGGCAATCCCATGCTCGATGAGAATGTCGCCCAGTCTTGGGATGGTCGCACGCGGGGCGCTAAAAGTCTGCATAATGGCCCTTCAAGATAATGGTCTTTCAAGTCTAAAGCCGCTCGGCGGTGACGCTGGGCGAAACGCGCCCGCCCGCCGTAATTGTAATGGTTCCCTGCGTGTCCGTGCGCCAGACGGCCGCCCCCGCGGCCTGAAGGGTATGCAGCGTCGCCTGGTCCGGCGGGTTGTCCGGCCCGCGCGACAAAACGACGAGGGACGGAGTTGCCCGCCGCAGCAGCTCCGGGGACGGCGACCCTTCGGCATGGGTCGCCGCTTGCAGCACTAAATCGGTGCAGCCGCCCGCGCACTCAACCTGCGGCCCGGCCTGGCTGATCAAGTCGCGCTCCGCCTGGGCTGTCGCGGGCGCTTCTAAAAGAAACGCCGTGCTGCCGTAGTTGATGCGGCAGAGCAGCGGATCGCGGCGGGACGCTTCGCCGGTGTCCGGCGGCCAGAGCGTGGACACAAACAGCCGTGCGCCGATTTGAATGGTATCGCCGGCACTGGCAACGCTGGACGGGATATGATGCCGCCGGATCGCTTCCAGCGCCGCCCGGCGTGCCTCCCCGGTATCCGCGATAGGGTTGTCCCAAATCTGGGAAACATGAGTGCCGCTGCCGAGCAGGGCGGGAACGCCGCCGATACTGGCGGCATCCGGCGAAGTCAAAAGAAGCAGGTCAATCGTCTGCACGTTCCGCTGCCGGAGCAGAACGGCGACTTTCGGGGCCGCTTCCGCGCTGCCGGCATCCACGAGAACCGTCCGGCCCTCCGGGGACTGAATCAGAGTGCAGTCGCCGTCCCCGACATCCAAAAAAGTTACGACAATCTGGCGTGTGTTCCGGCTCGGATGGCTGCGCCGCCAGGCCGTACCCAGCAGTGTTCCCACCAGCGCCAGCATGATCAGCAGCATGACAGCGCTGCTTCGCCAAAGGAGTTCGCTGTTTTGTGGTCTCATTATCGGCATTTTCCAAGCAATTTAGAGGGTATGAAAGCGGGCAGTAGAATCAGCATGACGCAAGTATAGCATCTCCCCCTGCAAGAAGCACTGCTTGTGATTTTTTTCACAGATTATGTTCCCGTGCCTTGATTCCCAATTGTGCATACGGTATAATGAGAAGACAATGCCGAAGTGGCTGATCCGAAGATGCCAACTTAGGAGTTCTTCACTAGGAAAGA
>JAABUZ0100005683.1_pt1 | contig 16185 bp, 16 predicted proteins | sample 5562091 | NCBI WGS metagenome assembly JAABUZ01 (sample SAMN12813069, study PRJNA571459) | rock metagenome | isolation source: Antarctica rocks | place: Antarctica: Victoria Land, Linnaeus Terrace sud | collected 2015-12-21
GATCCCGGCGTGACCCAGTGCCATTTGGCCGAGATGCGGCAGGGTCCGAAGCGGTAGAGCAGCGACAGCCCGACCAGCACGCCTAGCAGCAGCAGGCCGAAGCTGGACACCCGCACCCAGAACGTCTGGCTCGCGGGCAGGCCGAAGAAGGCCAGGCCGGCCGGCAGGCCCACCAGCACCATCAGCCCGACCACGGCGCTGACGATCGCCAGGATGGTGATGGTGAAGGCGGTGAGCTGGTAGCGCACGAAGCTGCGCAGCTCGCGCTCCTCGTAGGCCAGGTTGAGCGCGGTGATGATCGACTTGATGCCGGAGGCCGAGCTCCACAGCGCGACCGCAGTGCTGACGACAAGCCCGAGCCCAAGCGTGCCCGGCGGGCGCGTCACCAGCATGTGCACCCGGTCGCTGATCAGGACGTAGGCCGAGGGCGGCAGCAGGTCGCGCACGAGGGCGAGTTGCGGCTCGACGGTGGCCGGGTCGTAGATCAGGCCGTAGATCGAGATGAGCATGGACATCGCCGGGAACAGCGCCAGCGTGCCGTAGAAGGCGCAGCCGGCGGCCACGAGCGAGACCCGGTCGGTGAGCATCTCCCAGAACACGCGGCGGATCACCGCGCGCCAGCCCTTCCAGGGGATCTCGCGCGGGGAGTTGGCCAGACGCCCGAGGGCGATGGCGTCGGGCGCACGCAGCACGCGCTGCACTTCCGGGCCAGGCCCCGCGGCGTCCTCGCGCGGGGACGGGATTTCCAGCGGCATTTCGGGAATCGGATGCTTGGTCACGCTCGCCCATCTCGCGGTTGGTCAGGGGGTTGCCACATGGCGCTCGCGCAATGCTGCATTGGCGGTGGGTTGATCAAGGTATTTCCATGTCGGCCGGATTTCCCTCTTGCGCCCTCTGAATCACTACCCTATTTGCGTCCCCACGCAGCAACGCACGTGCCTCTGGCCCCACGGGGTTACGTAACGACGTCAAGCGTTCTGGCACACAACTTTCGCTGGTTCGTTCGACCGTTTCGTTAACCCTGCTCCGCTATAAGTGATGGCGAGCGCGCCCCTGCATCACCATGCGGGCGTTTGACCTCGAGGACTAGGTGCGATGACCCCAAAGATCGCCCGGTATGTGGCCGATCACGCCCTTTCGACGCCCTGTCTCGTCCTGGACGTGGACCGGGTCGAGCAGAACTACCGCCGCCTGATGCATGCGCTGCCGCTGGCGCGCATCTACTATGCTGTCAAGGCGAACCCGGCCGCGCCGATCCTCGAGCGCCTGGTCGGCCTCGGCAGCGCGTTCGATGCCGCGAGCATCGAAGAGGTCGAGACCTGTATCGCGGCCGGCGCCGAGCCGGGCACGATCAGCTTCGGCAACACGATCAAGAAGATCTCCGCCATCCGCCGCGCCCACGCCGCCGGCATCACCATGTTCGCCTTCGACTCCGCCGAGGAGCTGGAGAAACTCGCCGAGCATGCGCCCGGGGCCCGCGTCTATTGCCGCCTGCTGGTCGAGAACGACGGCGCTGAATGGCCGCTCTCGCGCAAGTTCGGCACCACGATCGAGACCGCTCGCGGTCTGATGGTCCGCGCCGGCGAACTGGGGCTCGACCCCTATGGCCTGTCGTTCCACGTCGGCAGCCAGCAGACGACCACGGGCTCCTACGAGGCCGCGATCGCCCGCGTCGGCATGCTGTTCACCGACCTCAAGCAGGCCGGCGTCAACGTGCGCATGGTCAACCTCGGCGGCGGCTACCCCGTGCGCTACCGCGACGAGATCCCTGGGATCGACCGCTTCGCCGACGCGATCATGAGCGCGATGACCGATGCGTTCGGCAACGACCTGCCGGAGATGCTGATCGAACCCGGCCGCTTCATCGTCGGCGACGCCGGCGTGATCCAGTCCGAAGTCGTGCTCGTCTGCCGCAAGGGTGCCGAGGACCCGGTGCGCTGGGTCTATCTCGACATCGGCCGGTTTGGCGGCCTGGCCGAGACGGAGGGAGAGTCGATCAAGTATCGCTTCGCCACCCCCCATGACGGCGGGCAGACCGGCCCGGTCGCGGTCGCCGGCCCGACCTGCGACGGCGCCGACATCCTGTATGAGAAGTCCAACTACCGGCTTCCGCTGGCGCTGCGGCACGGCGACGTCGTGCAGATCGAGGCGACCGGCGCCTACACCACCACCTATGCCAGCCAGCGCTTCAACGGCTTCCTGCCGCTCGCGGAGCACTATATCTAGCCTGTACAGGCCCTCTCCGACGTCGAGAGAGGGCCAAAATCAGGAGCTCGGATGGACACCCTCACACTCAACGCGGCCGATGGCGCCGGCTCCTTCGACGCCTATCTCGCCCCTGCCCGCCATAGCCCGGCCGGCGTCGTGGTGCTGATCCAGGAGATCTTCGGCGTCAACGAGTCGATGAAGGAAACGGCGCGCCACATCGCCCAACAGGGCTACCACGTGCTGGTCCCCGACCTGTTCTGGCGCTTGCAGCCCGGCATCGAGCTGACCGACAAGACCGATGCCGAGTGGAAGCAGGCGCTCGACCTGATGAACCGCTTCGACCAGCAGAAGGGCGTCGACGACCTCAAGACCACTCTCGCCTATGCCCGGACGATGGAGGGCAGCAACGGCCGGGTCGGCACGATGGGTTACTGCCTCGGTGGACGCCTGGCGATGATGATGGCGCTACAGTCCGACGCCGACGTGAACATCTCTTATTACGGCGTGGCACTCGACAACCTGATCGGCGGCCTCGACACGATCAGCGCGCCGCTGCTGCTACACATCGCCGACGAGGACAAGTTCTTCCCGGCCGAGGGCCGCGCCAAGGTCGTCGAAGCGGCAAAGGGCCGGCCGCATGTGAACACCTACACCTACCCGAACGCGGACCACGCCTTCGCCCGGGTCGGCGGTCAGCATTGGCAGGAGCGGGCGGCCACCATCGCCAACGGCCGAAGCGCGGAAGCGCTCGCGCACGCGCTGGGCTGACAAAATGGACGTCGACGCGCTGGCAGCCCTCGTGCCGGACGGCGCCAAGCTGGCGCTCCCGCCGGACAACTCGCTCGCCCCCTGCGCCCTCGCCCGCGCCCTGGTGCGACGCGGGGTGCGCGGGCTGCGCTTGCTCGGCGTGCCCGTCTCGGGCTTGGCCACCGACCTGCTGATCGGTGCCGGCTGCGTTGCCGAGGTGGAGACCAGCGCGGTGACGCTCGGCGAGGCCGGCCTTGCGCCGCGCTTCACCGCCGCGGTGGCCGCCGGGTCGATCGTGGTGCGCGACGCGACCTGCCCCGCGATCCACACCATGCTGCAGGCCGCCGAGAAAGGGGTCCCGTTCATGCCGCTCCGCGGTGTGCTCGGCAGCGACCTGCTGGCGCATCGGCCGGACTGGCGCGTGATGCAGAACCCGTTCAGCGAGGCGCCGGACGAAATCCTACTGCTGCCGGCGTTGCAGCCCGACATCGCCGCCTTTCACGCCGTGATGGCCGACGAAGCCGGCAACGTCTGGGTCGGCCGTCGCCGCGAACTCGCCACCCTGGCCCACGCCTCCAAGCGCGTACTGGTGACCGTCGAGCGGATCGTGCCGGGCAACCTGCTCGAGGACGAGCGCCTCGCCCCGGGCGCCATTAGCGCGACCTATATCGACCAGGTCGCGGTCGCCGAGCGCGGCGCCTGGCCGATCGCGCTGCTCGACGAATACGACGCCGACCCCGCTCATATCGCCGCCTACGCCCGCGCCGCCCGCAGCGAAGCCGGGTTCCGCGCCTATCTCGACGAGCACGTGTTCCAGCAGCGGCACGCCGCCGCGTGATCGCCAGCGAAGAGCGCCTGGCCACCGCCATCGCCCACCTCATCCTCGACCCGGCCGCCCCGCCAGCCCGCCACATCGCCATCGGTGCGGCAAGCCCGATCCCGGCCGCCGCCTGCTGGCTCGTGCGCAAGCTCGGCCATGATGTCCGCCTGTCGCTACTGCACAAGCGGAGCGGCAATCCGTTCACCGAAGGCTCGCGCGAGTTGTTCGACCTGGCCGGCCAGGGGCGGATCGACCTGTTCTTCCTCGGCGGCGGCCAGATCGACGGCCAGGCCAATATCAACCTGATCGGGACCGGCGCCTGGCCGGGCCGCGCCGCGCGCTTCCCCGGCAGCTTCGGCTCGGCGTTCATGTACATGATGGTGCCGCGCACGATCCTGTTCCGCGAGGAGCACAGCCGCCGAGTGCTGGTGGAGCGGGTGGATGCGATCAGCGCGCCGGGCGTGTCGCCGCCGGGTCAGTTCCGCCGCGGCACCGCGCAGGCGCTGGTGACCGGCCGTTGCGTGTTCCGGTTCGATCCCGCGCGCGCACGGTTCGGGCTCGCCTTGCGCCATCCGGGCCAGGACCAAGCGACCATCCGCGCCGAAACCGGGTTCGACTACGACGACGACGCGGCCACCGGGACCCCGGACCCGAGCGAGGCCGAGTTGGCGCTGCTGCGCGGCGCGGTGCGAGCGGAGATGGCGGAAACCTATCCGGAGTTCTGCGCCCGCGTCTGGCCCCGCTAGTCTGGCCCGGCTACTTCTGGCCCGGCTAGAGCCAGGCCGACGGCGACGTTGGCCACCCGCTCCTGCGCCAGCACGCGCCCGCTCGCGCTCATCCTCGCCACGCCAGCGATCGGAGACGGCGCAAGGGGCTGAACGGATCATCATGCCCTGGCACATGGCCCACCGGACCGCGCCGGCAAGCCCGCGGCCTCAGACCTGCTCGGTATCGAGCGCGTAGCCCGCCGCACGCACCGTTCGCACCACGTCGAGTTCGCCGTCGCCGTTGATGCTCTTGCGCAGGCGGCGGATGTGCACGTCGACCGTACGCGGCTCGACGTGGATGTCCCGGCCCCAGACCGCGTTGAGCAACTCCTCGCGGCTGAACACCCGGCGCGGATGCTGCATCAGGAACTCGAGCAGCCGGTATTCGGTGGGGCCGAGATGCACCGCCCGGCCGTTGCGCTGCACGCGATGGGCGGACTGGTCCATGACGATGTCGTGGAACTCGAGCTGCCCGCGCACCGAGGGCGGCCCAGCGCGGCGCAGGAGCGCCCGCATGCGCGCGAGCAGCGCATCCATGCTGAACGGCTTGGTGATATAGTCGTCTGCGCCGATGTTCAGGCCGCGCACCGCGTCCTGGTCCTCGCTGCGGGCCGTCACCATGATCACCGGCAGGTCGCGGGTGGCCGGGCGGCGGCGGATCTGGCGGCAGACCTCGATCCCGGACATGACCGGCAGCATCCAGTCGAGCAGCACGATGTCGGGCGGCGATTCGGCGATGCGCGAGATTGCCTCCTGGCCGTCCACCGCTTCCTCGACGCGGAACCCCTGCTTCTCCAGGTTGTAGCGCAGCATCGCGACCAGGGACGCCTCGTCCTCCACGACGAGCACCATCGGTTTCAGCATCAGTCGAGGTCCCTCGGGCGCACGACGGCGTAGGTCGAGCCCTCGGTCCCTTTCGGCCGCTCGGCGTCGAGCGGCTGGCCGGTCACGGTATAGTGGACGGTCTCGGCCAGATTGGTCGCATGGTCGCCGATGCGCTCGATGTTCTTGGCGATGAACAGCAGGTGCGTGCAGGGCGTGATGTTGCGCGGGTCTTCCATCATATAGGTGATGAGCTCGCGGAAAATCGAGTTGTACAGGTCGTCGATCGCCTCGTCCGACTGCCAGACCTGCATCGCCTTGTCGGCGTCGTTCTCGCCGACCGCGTCGATGACCAGGCGCAGATTGTCCTGGGCCAGGCGCGCCATCGTGGCGATCCCGGTCAGGCTGAACGGCAGCGTGAACTGGCCGAGCACGATGCTGCGCTTGGCGACGTTCTTGGCATAGTCGCCGATCCGCTCCAGCCCGGCGGAGATCTTCAGCCCGCCGACGATCTGGCGCAGGTCGCTGGCCATCGGCTGGCGCAATGCAAGCATCCGGATGACGAGCTGCTCGACCTGGCGCTCGAGCGCGTCGACGGCGGTATCCTGCTGCACCGCGCTGGTGGCCAGGTCAGCGTCCTGCTCCACGATCGCGCGCGTCGCCAGCGCCAGCTGGCTCTCGACGATACCGCCCATGTTGGACAGCAGCTCGCGCAGACGATCGATTTCCTGGGTGAAGCTTTTTACGATGTGCGGTGATTCCGACATGTCGTCCTCTCCCCGCTAGCCGAACCGGCCAGTGATGTATTCCTGGGTGCGCTTCTGTTTCGGGGTGGTGAACATCTCGGCCGCCGGCGCGACCTCGATCAGCTCGCCGAGGTAGAAGAACGCCACCTGGTCGGCGCAGCGGGCGGCTTGCTGCATGTTGTGGGTGACGATGGCGATGGTGAAGTCGTGCTTGAGTTCGTCGATCAGCTCCTCGACCTTGAGCGTGCTGATCGGGTCGAGCGCTGACGTCGGCTCGTCGAACAGGATCACTTCCGGCCGGGTGGCGATCGTGCGCGCGATGCACAGGCGCTGCTGCTGCCCGCCCGACAGCCCGGTCGCCGACGTGCTCAGCCGGTCCTTGACCTCGCCCCACAGCGCCGCGCGCGACAGCGACCACTCGACGCGCTCGTCCATCTGCGCCCGGCTCAGCTTCTCGTGCAGGCGCACACCGAAGGCGATGTTGTCGTAGATCGACATCGGGAACGGGGTCGGCTTCTGGAACACCATGCCGATCCGGCTGCGCAAATCGTTCAGGTCGACGTCCGACGAGATGATGTTGCGCCCGTCCATCAGCACCTCGCCCTCGGCGCGCTGGCCCGGGTAGAGGTCGAACATGCGGTTCAGGCAGCGCAGCAGGGTCGACTTGCCGCAGCCGCTGGGGCCGATCATGCCGGTCACCTGGCGGTCCGGCAGGTCGAGGTTGATGCCCTTCAGGGCCTTGTTGGTGCCGTAGTAGAAGTCGAGGTTCTTGATCGCCAGGCGGGGCGCATTGAGGGTCGCGGTCGAGCGCGCCTGCATGGCGCTCATCGAGTGCGTCTCCTGGCCCTGCGTCTCTTGGCCCTGCGTCTGCTTGCCCTGAGTCTCCTGGGTCGTCATCGACATCCTCTATACTTTCCTGCGAAGGGCGAAGCGCGCGGCGATGTTGAGCGCCAGCACGCCGAATGTGATCAGCAATGCCCCCACCCATGCAAGCTGCACCCAGTCGTCGAAGGCCGCCCCGGCATACTGGTAGATCGTCACCGGCAGGCTGCTCATCGGCCGGCCGAGATCGACCGACCAGTTCAGGTTGCCCAGCGAGGTGAACAAGAGCGGCGCCGTCTCGCCGGCGATCCGGGCGATCGCCAGCAGCACGCCGGTCAGGATGCCGTCGAGCGCGGCACGATAGCAGACGAACACGATCGACTTCCACTTCGGCGCGCCGAGTGCGACGGCGGCCTCGCGCAGCGCGATCGGGATCAGGCGCAGCATGTCCTCGGTCGTGCGCACGACGATTGGGATCACGATGATCGCCAGCGCCACCGCCCCGGCCCAGCCGGAGAAGCCGTTGAACGGGTTGACCAGGATTTGGTAGACGAACAGGCCGATCAGGATGCTCGGCGCCGAGAGCAGGATGTCGGAGACGAACCGCACCGCGTTGCCGATCTTCGAGCCGGACGCATATTCCGACAGGTATGTGCCGACCATCAGCCCGATCGGCGTCCCGATCAGCGTGCCGAGCACGGTCTGGATCAGGCTGCCGATGATCGCGTTGAGCAGCCCGCCGTGGGAGCCCGGCGGCTTGGTCACCTGCGTGAACACGTTCAGCGAAAGTCCGCCCGCGCCCCGCGTCAGCAATGTGAGCAGGATCGAGGCCAGGAAGAACAGCCCGATCAGCGCCGCTCCCCAGCACAGCACCCGCGCCACCCGGTCGGCCGTGCGCCGCCGGCGGCCCAGCGACCCGGCCACGCGCAGGTCGCGCGCCGGTTGCGTCAGCGTCGCCGAGGCGCTCACGCCCGCACCCCCGGCCGCAGCAGCAGCCGCGAGAACGCCAGCACGATGAACGAGATCACGAACAGGATGAAGCCGAGCGCCAGCAGGGCGGAGAGCTTCAGGCTGCCGGCCTGGCTCTCCGGGAACTCGAGCGCCACCAGCGAGGCGATCGTGTTGCCGGGCCCGAACAGGCTCGGCGAGATACGGTTCGTGTTGCCGATCACGAACGTCACGGCCATCGTCTCGCCGAGCGCGCGGCCGAGGCCGAGCATGATGCCGCCGACCACGGAGACGCGCGTGTAGGGCAGCACGATCGAGCGCATCACCTCCCAGGTGGTGCAGCCGACGCCGTAGGCGCTCTCCTTGTAGACGGCCGGCACGGTCTGGAACACGTCGCGCATGGTGGCCGAGATGAACGGGATAATCATGACCGCGAGCACGAGGGCGGCGGTGAAGATGCCGGTGCCGAACGGCGCGCCGGAGAACAGGATGCCGATGCCGGGGATCTCGCCCAGCGTGTCGATCGCCCAGGGCTGCACGTATTGCGACATGATCGGGACGACGACGAAGAAGCCCCACATGCCGTAGATAATGGAGGGGACGGCGGCGAGCAGCTCGACCGCAGTGCCGACCGGGCGGCGCAGCCAGGGCGGCGCCAACTCGGTGAGGAAGAAGGCGATGCCGAACGAGATCGGCACCGAGAGGAGCAGCGCCAGGACCGCGGTGGCCAGCGTGCCGTAGATCGGCACGGCGCCGCCGAACACGGTCTGCACCGGGTCCCACGTCGTGTTGACCAGGAACCCGGCGCCGAACGCACGGAACGCGGGCAGCCCGCCGATGAACAGCGTGATGATGATCGCGCCGAGCAGGATCAGCACCAGGATGCCCGAAGCCTGGGCGACGAAGGCGAACACCGCATCGCCACGGCCGCCTCCGCGCGGCTTGACGGGCGCAACGTCGGCGGCGGGTGCTGCGGCGAGAGCCTTGGACAAGATTGAACCTAACCGATGGAGGAAACCGCGCCCGGAGCGAACCCCGGGCGCGGGCAGCGCCTACTAGTACCGGCGCGGGTAGCGCCTATTTGTAGTTGAGCTGCTTGGTCCAGGTGGCGCGGACCATGTCCTTCACCGCGGCCGGCAGCGGGACGTATTCCAGCTGCTTGGCGATGGCGTCGCCGTTCTGATAGTCCCAGTTGACCCACTTCATGACGAGCTGCTGGCGCTGCGCGTCCTTCGGGTCGGTCGGCAGGAGCAGGAACGTCGCAGAGACGATCGGCCAGGCGGTGGCGCCCGGCTGGTCGACGAGGCTCACGGCGTAGTTCTTCGCACCCTTCCAGTCGGCGCCGGCGGCGGCGGCCTGGAACGATTCGATGGTCGGCTTGACGAAGGCACCCGACTTGTTGCGCAGCTGGACCTGCGTCAGCTTGTTCTGCGTCGCATAGGCGTTCTCGACGTAGCCGATCGCGCCGCGCACGTTCTTGACGCTGGCGGCGACGCCGTCATTGCCCTTGGCGCCGGTGCCGGCCGGCCAGTTGACGCTGGTGTTGGCGCCGGTCTTGGTCTTCCACTCCGGGCTGACCTCGGAGAGGTAGCTGGTGAACACGAACGACGTGCCGGACGCGTCGGCGCGGTGCACCGGGGCGATGGCGAGGTTGGGCAGGGTCACGCCGCGGTTCATCTCGACCAGCTTGGGGTCGTTCCACTTGGTGATGGTGCCGGCAAAGATGTCGGCCAGGATCTCGCCGCTCATCTTCATCTGGTCGTCGGCGACCCCCGGCAGGTTCACGATCGGCACGACCGCGCCCATCACCATCGGGAACTGCACCAGCTTGCCGGACTCGAGCTTGGCCGCGTCCATCGGCGCATCCGAGGCGCCGAAATCGACGGTGCGGTTGAGGATCTGGTTCTGACCGCCGCCCGAGCCGATCGCCTGGTAGTTCAGCTCGACGCCGATCGCAGCCTTCGCGGCCTCGCCCCACTTGGTGTAGACCGGCGCCGGGAATGTAGCGCCGGCTCCGGTGATCTGCTGGGCGGCGACAGGCAGCACGACAGCGCAGGAAATCGCGGCCGATGCCAGCAACATGTTCGTGAATCGCATGGGAAATCCCTCCTTGCCTGAATGAAAACCGGCGAATGCACCGGCTCTCAAGGGCGGACGGGTGGGTTTTGGCACCCGGAGGCGGCAGACAGATTGCAGTTCGATGACTGTTCGATGACAGACATGGCTCCCGTGCTGCCCAGCCGGGATGCAGAGTGCGATTTCGCCTCCTAGTTTCGCGTCATGTCCGAAGCCACGCTCCGTCGTCCGCTCATCCTGGCCGCCATCATGTCGGCGATGTTCATGATCGCCATCGAGGCCACGATCGTCTCGACCGCGATGCCGCAGATCGCCGCCGAGCTCGGCGACCTGCATCTCTATTCGTGGGTCTTCTCCTCCTTCTTGCTCGCGCAGACGGCGACCACCATCGTGTTCGGCAAATTGTCGGACCTGTATGGGCGCAAGCCGATCCTGCTGATCGGGATCGCCATCTTCCTCGTGGGCTCCTTGCTGTGCGGTGTGGCGACGTCGATGCCGATGCTGATCGGCTACCGGCTGCTGCAGGGGATCGGCGCCGGGTCGATCCAGCCGATCATCCTGACCTTGGTCGGCGACCTCTATCCCGGGCGCGAGCGGGGGCGGATCCAGGGCTATCTGTCGAGCGTGTGGGGGATCTCGTCGGTGCTCGGCCCGCTGGCCGGTGGCCTGATCGTGCAGCACCTCAACTGGGCCTGGGTGTTCTGGATCAACGTTCCGCTCGGCCTGGCGGCGGCGGCCCTGTTCGTCCGCTACCTGCATGAGAACGTCGCCCGTACGAGCCGCAAGGTCGACGTCGCCGGAGCGGCCTTGTTCGCCGCCGCGGTGGCATCCCTTCTACTGGCGCTGACCGAGTTCGGCACGTCCGGGCTTCTGGCGCTGGCGGGCGCGCTGGCGTGCGTGACCTGCTCGGTGCTGTTCGTGCTGCAGGAGCGGCGGGCGGCGGACCCGATGCTCGCGATCAAGCTGTGGTCGCGTCGCCCGATCGCGACCGCCAACGCGGCGACGCTGTTCGCCGGCATGGCGCTGATCGGGCTGACGGCGTTCCTGCCGATGTATGTGCAGGGCGTGCTCGGCCGGTCGGCGCTGGTGGCCGGGTTCACGCTGACGGCGATGTCGTTCGGCTGGCCGGTCGGCGCCATGATCGCTGCGCGCGACCTGTTCCAGCGTTATGGGCTGCGCGGCACGCTGCTGATCGGCGGCGCGCTCCTGCCGGCCGGGTCGGCGGCGATGCTGTTCCTGCAACCCGGGGTGCCGCCGCTGGTGGCCGGCGTGGGCTCGCTGGTGATGGGGCTGGGCATGGGTTTCCTCAGCACCGCCTCGCTGGTGCTGATCCAGGGCAGCGTCGGCTGGGAGGAGCGCGGCTCGGCCACCGCGTCCAACGTGTTCGCGCGCAACCTCGGCAGCACGTTCGGCGCCACCGTGCTGGGTGGCGTGCTGAACGCCAGCCTGGTGCATGGCGGCACGTCGGTCGGCTTCGGTGACATCCGCCAGTTGCTGGACCACCCCGGTCAGGCGCTGGCCGACCCGGTGGTGCAGAGCGCCCTCGGCCAGTCGCTGCACGTGACGTTCTGGGCGATGTTCCTGATCACGCTGTTCGCATTCGCTGCGGCAGCGCTGGTGCCGCCCGTGCCTTTGTCACAACCTGCAGAGTAAATTATCGAATCTATGCAATCTAAGGTTGTGCTCGGCCGCGGTGTTCGTTATAACAACGTCATAAGGGGGAAAACTCCCGAGGTCGTCGAGGCCGGCAAGCTGCGAGCGCGCCGTGCCTCCTTCTGGAGAGCCCAACGATGCACGCCACCAAAGCCTTTGCCGCCGCTATCGCCGCCGTGCTCAGCCTGGCCGCCGCCCCGGACGCCAGCGCCTATGGCTTCACCGTGCAGACGGCGAACCTGAACGGCACGGCATTCGACGCCCTGCCCAGCACCCGCCTGCAGAACGCGATCACCGCGACCTTCATGTATACCGGCCCGCTGAACTTCTCGAACACCAGCACCCAGAACTCGTCTGCATCCGGTGACCTGAACTCGGCCCTGTTCGCGGTCGGTACGATCAGCAATTACTCCGGTAGCGGTGTGCTCAACCAGCCGGCCAACGCCGACTTCCGCACGCTGAGCAGCTTCCTCGCCTCGAGCGGTAGCGCTTCGAACTACCAATACGGCACGCTCTACACGATCGATCTCGGCGTGCTCGCGGCCGGCACGGTTCTGAGCATCACCCATGACGACGGCGCCAGCGTGTTCCAGAACGGCGTCCGCGTGGGCAACACGACGGCCGGGCCGACCAACGCGATCAGCGAAACCGTCCGCCTGGGCAGCACCGCCGACACCAAGCTCTACTACGCCCGCGAAAACGGCACTCCCTCGGTGCTGAACGTGTCCGTGCCGGAGCCGATGACGCTGGCCGTGGTCGGCACCGGCCTGGCCGGCCTGGCGCTGCTCCGCCGCCGCGCCCGGCGTTAAGGCAAAAGCGCGCAGCGTTAAGCTAAAAGCGCCCCGGCCACCGCCGTCCCAAAGGCACGCGTTCCCAGTGTGCCGCCGAGGTCGGCGGTGCGCCGGTCCGGCTGGCCGCTTGTGCCGTCCAGCGCGGCGAGGTCCGAGAGGATGTCGCCGAACATGTTGGTGGTGACGATCACGTCGAACACGCAAGGCGGACCGGCCCGGAGACGCCGCTCATCCCGCCTTCAGCTTCGGAGGCAGGTCGACCTTGATGTTGAGCTCGCGCAGCCGCGCCGGCTCGATCGTCGAGGGGGCGCCCATCATCAGGTCTTCGCCCTGCTGGTTCATCGGGAACAGGTTGACCTCGCGCAGGTTCGGCTCGTTGGCCAGCAGCATGACGATGCGGTCGATGCCGGCCGCCATGCCGCCGTGCGGCGGGGCGCCGTAGCGGAAGGCGTTGAGCATGCCGCCGAACTGCTCCTCGACGGCGCTGGCCGGGTAGCCGGCCAGCTCGAAGGCGCGAAGCATGATCTCCGGCTTGTGGTTGCGGATGGCGCCGCTGGCCATCTCGTAGCCGTTGCAGACGATGTCGTACTGGTAGGCGCCGATGGTCAGTGGGTCCTGGTTATTCAGCGCGTGCAACTCGCCCTGGGGCATGCTGAACGGGTTGTGGCTGAAATCGACCTGCTTGGTCTCCTCGTTCATCTCGTACATCGGGAAATCGACGATCCAGGCGAACCGGAAGGCGCTCTCCTCGATGAGCGCAAGTTCCTGGCCGAGACGGGTGCGCACGCTGCCGGCGAATTTCGGCGCCTCGTCGGGCAAACCTGCGGCGAAGAACACGGCGTCGCCGGGACCGATGCCGCAGGCGGTACGGATCGCCTCGACCCGGTCGGCCTCGAGATTCTTGGCGATCGGGCCGCGGGCGCCATCCCCGTCGAAGGCGATGTAGCCGAGGCCGCCGGCGCCCTGCTCGCGGGCCCATTCGTTGAGCTTGTCGAAGAAGCCGCGCGGCCTGCCGCCCGCGCCCGGCGCCGGGATCGCCCGCACGATGCCGCCCGCGGCGGCGATCTTGGCGAACAGGCCGAAGCCGGAGCCGGCGAAGTCAGCCGTCACGTCGCGGATAATCAGCGGGTTGCGCAGGTCCGGCTTGTCGCTGCCATAATCCAGGATCGATTGCTTGAACGGAATGCGGCGCCAGGGCGAGGCGTCGACCGCGCGGCCGTCGGCGAACTCCTCGAACACGCCGCGCACGACCGGCTCCATGGCCGCGAACACGTCGTCCTGCGTCACGAAGCTCATCTCGACGTCGAGCTGGTAGAACATCAGCGTACGGTCGGCGCGGCCGGCTTCGTCGCGGAAGCAGGGGGCGACCTGGAAGTAGCGGTCGAAGCCGGCGACCATGCAGAGCTGCTTGAACTGCTGCGGCGCCTGCGGCAGGGCGTAGAACTTGCCGGGATGCAGCCGCGCGGGGACGAGGAAGTCGCGCGCGCCCTCGGGCGAGCTGACCGTCAGGATCGGCGTCTGGAACTCGTTGAACCCGGTGGCGATCATGCGGCGGCGGATGCTGTCGATCACCTGGGCGCGCAGGATCATGGTGCGCTGCAGCCGCTCGCGCCTGAGGTCGAGGAAGCGGTAGCGCAGCCGCAGCTCCTCGGGGTAGGCGTGCTCGCCGGCGACCTGGATCGGCAGCACGTCGGCCGCGCTCTGCACGGCGATCTCGCTGACCTGCAGCTCGATGGCGCCGGTGGGGAGCTTGAGGTTGGCGGTGGCCGGGCTGCGCAGCACGACCCGGCCGGTGACGGTGATCACGCTCTCCTGGCGCAACGCGTCGACCGCAGCGAAGCCCGGGCTGCCGGCCGGCAGCACGCACTGGGTCAGGCCGTAGTGATCGCGCAGATCGACGAACAGCAGGCCGCCATGATCGCGCTTGCTGTGGATCCAGCCGGAGAGTCGCGCCGTAGTGTCGGCGTCGTGGGCGCGGAGCGCGCCACAGGTGTGGGTACGGTATGCATGCATGAACGGAAATTCCGCCAGTTTGCGGTGTCAAGTCGCGCTCTGTATTGAGGCGCCCCATGCCACGCAAGTCCTCGACCGAATTTCCGACTCCCGTCCTCGTCACCAGCACCGACGCGATCGCCGCCCTGTGCGCCCGCTTGCGGAGGCAGGATTACGTGACCATCGACACGGAGTTCATGCGGGAACGCACCTATTTCCCCGAACTGTGCGTCGTCCAGCTCGCCGGGCCGGAGGACGTCGCGGTGATCGACGCGATCGCGCCGGGGATCGACCTGGCGCCGCTGGGCGAGCTGCTGGCCGATAGCGGGGTGGTCAAGGTGTTCCACGCGGCGCGGCAGGACGTGGAGATCTTCCTCGAGCGCTATGGCGTGGTGCCGGAGCCGATCTTCGACACGCAGGTGGCCGCGATGGTGGCCGGCTTCGGCGACCAGGTCGGCTACGACGCGCTGGTCTCGGCGCTGACGGGCGGGCACATCGACAAGGCGCACCGCTTCAGCGACTGGGCGGCGCGGCCGCTCTCGGCCTCGCAGGTGGCCTATGCCGCCAACGACGTGACGTGGCTGCGGCTGGTCTATGAGGGGCTGTGCGAGCGGTTGCAGCGCGAGGGGCGGCTCGAGTGGGTGCGCGAGGAAATGGGCATCCTGGCCCAGCCGGCCACCTACCGGGCCGATCCGGAGGCGCTGATGGAGCGGCTGCGGCCGCGCACCAACAACCGGCGCATGCTCGGCCTGCTGCTGGCCTCGGTGGCCTGGCGCGAGCGCGAGGCGCAGCGGATCAACATCCCGCGCCAGCGGCTGATCAAGGACGAGAGCCTGCTGGAGATGGCGGCGACGGCGCCGGCCACGCCGGAGGCTCTGGCGCGCATCCGCGGCGTCACGCGCGGGTTCGCGGAGGGCAAGAGCGGGGCCGGGCTGCTCGAGGCGCTGCGCGAGGCGGCGGCCCTGCCGGAGGAGTCGCTGCCGGCGGCGCCGCGCGGGCGGGAGGGGGCGCGCGCCTCGCCGGCGCTGGTCTCGCTGCTGAAGGTGTTGCTGGCGGCCAAGTGCGAGCAACACAACGTGGCGCCGAAGCTGCTCGCCTCGTCCGACGACCTGGACCGTCTGGCCAGCGAGGACGAGCCGGACATCGCGGTGCTGCAAGGCTGGCGGCGCGATGTGTTCGGCGAGGACGCGCTGGCGTTGAAGGCGGGGCGGATCACGCTCGGGGTCGACGGCAAGCGGATCAAGCTGGTGCGGGTGTAGGCCGATGCGCGCCCTGGCGGCCCTCGGCCTGCTCGTCGCATTCAACGCCGCCGCGGCCGAGCCGCCGCCGGCGAACCAGGAACTGATCTATCGCGGCGAGGCGACCAGTATCCTCGGCCGCAGCGTGCACGATCCGGCGGACGCCAAGGTCGGGCAGATCGTCGACGTGCTGGTGGACGATCAGGGCCAGCCGCGCGCCGCGGTGATCGATTTCGGCGGCTTCATGGGCGTCGGACAGCGCCGCATCGCGGTGGCCTGGCGGGCGCTGCACTTCCTGCCCGCAGCGCAAAAGAGCCATATCCGGATCGACATGACGGTCGACCAGATCAAGGCGACGCCCGAGTTCAAGCCGGTGTCGCGGGCGCTGGACCCGCCGACGGTGATGGCCGCGCCGCCGCCGTCGCCGGGCATTCCCGCGTTGGGCAAGTGAGCAGCCCTACTCGTCCAGAAGGGGCGGCTCGCGGACAGGTCGGGCTCGATTGGCACAACTTCTTCGTCGCCAACGTGCAGACCGGGTTCGGCCCGTTCATCGCC
>JAABUZ0100005684.1_pt1 | contig 16182 bp, 19 predicted proteins | sample 5562091 | NCBI WGS metagenome assembly JAABUZ01 (sample SAMN12813069, study PRJNA571459) | rock metagenome | isolation source: Antarctica rocks | place: Antarctica: Victoria Land, Linnaeus Terrace sud | collected 2015-12-21
TTGGGGAAAAAAAGCACCAGCCCTGACCGTGCCGCAGGTGCGCCTGCTGCTCCAGGCCGTGCTACCGCGCCGGCCCCGCGACATCCCCACGGTACTGCGCCACCTGTGCTATATCCAGCAGCAGAACGATGCCGCCTACCTCTCCCACCGCACGCGCACGCTGCACCGCCACGATACCTCCTAACCACCTAACGTTGTAGTACTAGCTCTAAGGCGACGGACTCCACGATATTGTTGGTAAGCGCGCCACCGGTCACATCGCCCCTAGTCCCTACCGCGCATGGGCTACCCCCAGGGGACGCTACCGATCCCGACAGACCCGGATAGCCCAGGGTGTGCGTCACATCCACATGACACGGCGATAGAGGGTCCTCTATCGCCGTGCCTTTTTATATCAACCGACCCCTGAAATGACTGGGACGAGACCGAGAGGACAAGCACATGGGCATCTCTAACAGGGCACGCTGCGCGCCCTTGTACCTCGCTGCCGGCATACTTACCGGAATCCTCACCTATCTGCTCGCCGGCGCTCTCGTAGGTAGGCTCACCGCCGGGCCGCTGCGGCATCCCGTTGGCCTCTCCGCTGATGGGCGGGTCCTGGCTGCGCGCGCGTATCGATACCCGCGTCCTCGCGGGGCGCGTGTTCACCGATCTCAACATCGTGCGCCGACAGCATGGCGTGCAACCGCTCGCCGACTCGGGCACCCTCGATGCCGTCGCGACGGGACGTAGCTGTGACATGATCGTCCGTCGCTACTTCTCGCATCAGATCCCCGTTGGACCCGGCAATCCCGGTGGCATGATCTTCGATCTCCTGGAGCGCCAGCGGGTGGGCTACGCGATGGCCGGCGAAAATATCGCCATGAACAATTACGCCCAGTTTGGCCTCACGGCGCGGCTGGTTGCCGACAAGACAAACGCCGACCTCTACGTCAGCAGCGATCACAGGGTCAACATGCTCGATCGCGCCTACGACCATGTTGGCGTCGGGGCGTGCGCCACCGCTGACGGTACTGTGATCGTGACCGAGGTCTTCCTGGGGCGCTAGCGCCTGGGGTGATTGGCCGTGTCGCACGGGTCGTCGGTGGTGTGCGCCTGGACGACCGGGCTGGTTTGTCCCCTTGGTTGGGGTACAGCCCGATTGTATCATCGTTGACGCGGGGGCCACAGGCCAGGGCTTGACGCTCCCGTGCGTTCCACGGATGTCCAGGCGGTCGCAGGGACGGAAGTCATGTGCCCTCGATGGAAAGCCTGGGCACGGTAGACAGGGGGCGTTGGGAGGGCGTCAAGCTGCCCCTAACGTGTCAAAAGCTATAAGAAAGGGATAGGAATGTGAACGCTACTCAATTTACGGCCACTTGATACGATAACCCCGGCCATGGTCGTCCTGCTGTCTATCGGCTCTGCAACGGCGCCAGCGAATTATTTTTCCAAGCAGCAAGGACGACGACATGAGCATCGGAAATGGTGCCCCAGCGTGGCCGTCAGTTATCGTATCGAATGGCGGGATTTCGCCTAGCGATCACATAGGAACAAGTAGGAAACGCGGCAGAGGTCCAGAGAGAGGAGATGGTAGGTATGAGGGCCGGTCGGCGCCCTCAGCTACAACGCCGCTGTCCTACTTATCAAGAGTAGACCGGAACCATGGTGGAGAAGGAGATGGAGCAAATGGATACCCACGGACACAAGCCGCCCGATTCGGGCGACCGTTCCTACCGCGATCAAGAGGGACACAGAGATGAAGATGCGGTGGTGGCGGCGTTGCGTGGCGCAGGATTGCTTGTGCGGGTCGCCACGTCCCGCGAGGATCGTTTCGAGGGGATCGATGCCTGGGTACGCGACATCGCCACGGGTCAGATCCTGCCCGTCGACATCACGACGCGCGTGCGCGGTGTCGACGGATGGGAGGCGAAGCGTTCCCTGGCACTGGGCCGAGGGGTTGTATGGCTTGCCGTGCCACGCGACCTGATCGACCGGGCGGTCCTCGCCGGTGGGACGATAGACGCCGGGACCATCGCCTGGGCCCTGGCCGAGGCTATTACCCTGGCCCGCCGCGCCTGGCCCGCCCTCGACAGAACGCCCGTCCCTTATGCCGACCCGCCCGCATCATGAGCGCGTTCATGTGGACCGGGTATGTGCGTGATCTCCACAGTGAGGCGCGGGTGGCGTATAGTGTGGGGGACAAACGGTGCGCGACAGCGCGACCGTCGGTGTGATAAAGGAGAAGAAAAGATGGATCCTGTGGAGATGGCCCGTTTTCTCAACGGCGAGGGCGATCGCTCCCTGGCCATGAAAGCCGCCTGGACGTTGTTCCATGCGTCGCCCGGCTTCGACGCGCCGACGACGGGGCAGGTCCTGATCGACCTCGGTGGGCCAGGTCTGCGCCCCGTCGCGTTCTTCGCGTTCGGCATTGTCCTCGCCCTGGGCGAGGACGGCCGCTGGGCGGTCGACGAGTCGGGGTCTTGGTCCGCCGCCGGCATCGTCGCGCGCTACGATCAACGCCGTGAGGCGTGGGTCGTCACGGCGCCGGGCTCCGAACTGCGCGTGAGCGCCTAGCGCCGCGGCGTCAGGCGCCCGGATTGGGCGCGGAACAAGGTCTCACACCCATAGGACCAAGGTGGCGGCGTGGGTGTCCGCACCGGTGTCCGTCACTCAGGGGTGGGGCGCGTATCAGTATTAGCGGGCGGTCAAAGGGCGTCCATTGACAGGGCGACGGCTCGGCATAACACATGCCGAGCCGTCGCCCTTTTTTGTTTGTTCGGCCACCCATGCGGGAGGCCGGTATCGTATACACCGGAAAGGACTATCATTCATGAATGCCATGGAAATCCAACTCGCCGATCACATCAGGGCCACAATCGCGCCGGCTCTCGCCGCCGTCGACGTCCCTCATCTCGTCATCGGGGGCCTCGCCACGGGTGCGTATCTACCAGGGCGCGCGACGCGCGACATCGACATCCTGATCGCGGCGTCCGATGTGACCCGTGCCATGGCTGCCCTGGAACGGGCCGGCGCTCGCCTGTGCGGACCGCTCATCGCCACCATCGGCGGCGGCACGATCTGGGTGTTGCTCGACGGTACGGAGATTGACCTGATTGTCTCGGGATCGCCGTGGGTGGCTCGCGCCCTGGCGACGCCCCGCGCGTGGGACCGTATGGCCCTGATCGATCTGCCATATCTGGTGGTCGCCAAGATGCTGCCGGGGCGTCCGCGAGACGAGGACGACATCGCCGGCATGCTCGCGCACGCCGATGGCGACGCCCTCGCCGCGGTGCGGCGGGTGGTGGCGACCGAGCTGCCCGAACGGGTCGACGACGTGGACGCCTACCTGTTTATCGGACTTGCCGGCCGCGCGGTCGAGCCCGTCTTCGTCCATTAGGGCGCGGATAGGACGTCCGGGCCCCTATGTCGGTGCTATCATGGAGGGAGGACTATGGTCACGACAGAGCGTATCGCTAGGGGAGGGCGCCGCCGGATGGATCTGCACACCGCCGCCGCGCGGCGCGCCCTCTATCGTCACCTCGGTCGGCGCCCTCCCCGACCGGGGCGGGGGACGGCCCTGTCCACCTTACGGGCGCGAACGTGGACGCATCCGGTGTCCGATATGCGCCCGCTCCTGCGGGCGCCCTATGCCATCATCGGCGGCGTCGCGACCCGACTATACACCCAGGAGCGCGCGTCCGCCGACCTCGACATCCTCGTGCGCCCGGATGATTTTACTGGGGTCGAAGGCGACCTCGCGCGGGCGGGGGCGACCCGCCTCGGGGACCATCCCGCCGGCGGCGGACGTTGGCGCCTGCTGGATGGTACGGCGCTGGACGTGCTGGCCCCTGTCGCGCCCTGGGTAGACGCGGCGCTCGCGCACCCGCGGCGGGCCCCAGGTGGCCAACCCGTGGTCGACCTGCCGTATCTGGTGACCATGAAACTCCTGTCGTGCAAGGGACACGATTGGGGAGACCTGGCCCGTCTGGTCGGGGATCTGGACGACGGTGCGCTCGTCGCTGTTCGTAAGATCGTCGCGCGTTATGTCCCCGATGCCGTCGATGACCTCGAGTGGTTGGTCGCGCGCGGCCGCCTAGAATTTGTCGATGCCGACCAATGAGTGTGCGGCACCCACCATCGGCGGTTTTGCCCACAGCGATCATTCGTGCCGGGCTGTGATCGGATAGTTCGTGGAGGCGAAGGCGCAGGAGATGTCACAACTAATCGACAACCACGTCGTACCTGTGGTGACCCCGCGCGACGGGGAGGGACAGGACGCCTTGCGGCGTGCGCCCGTGAGCGCGGAGGAAACGCTACCCACCGCGCGCCGTTGCGGCGCGTGCGACAAGGTTATCCCGCTCGACGCGCGGTTCTGTGCCTACTGCGGGGCGCCTGGGTAGGCGCCCCGACTCCCCTCCCATTGACAGGCCACGGCGCGCGCACGCTTCTCGCCGCCAGTCTCAACGTCGCGTTCATCCCGCCGCCGTACCCTGGTGCATCGAGCGGGTCGGGCGTGCTCTCCCCGGTTCATCGCTGGGCGCGCGGTCCGTAACGAGCATGACCGTCTCCGAACCACCTGACCAGTTCGACACCCACACGTTCAAGCCGCACACACCCGCTATGGGTGTGTGCGGCTTTTTTTATTCTCCACCCTCGCGCTGCCGGAGCTGCGGGGATCCATATGAGGAGCACATCCATCATGAAGAATCTTTCCCAGACCAGCCATGGCCGGCCGTCTGTTCGCCGTTGGGGTCAGGTCAATACGATGTCTGACCGCGACATGGACAGCATCATTGGCTTGCCCCGTGAGGAGGCCCTGGCCCGCATGCCTGGCCTGCCCATGCCGCCCGTCGTCACGCATAGGAGCGTGCCCATCAACGGGATTGGCACGGCCATCTACGGCAAGGATGGCCGCATGCAGGTCTTCTTCTGCCCGGAGGCTACGGGCTTCCAGGTCGCGGGGGGCGTGAGCGAGGGCGAGGTGTCCCGTTACACGAGCGACCCACTCCCGGCCTACACGCACCCGGACGCCCCCGGCGCGGTTATCCTGGTGAACGCGACGCGCCCGCTCGACCAGAAGGCCGAGTGCTGCGTTCGCGCGGTCTGGGGGGCCATGGTCTCCGCTCCCGACAAACATCGGGATCTATATCCCATCTACCTCACCGATCATGGGAAGGACGGGCGTTGGGACGCGTCGGTGACCTGTATGTGCGGTGACCGTGTTGGCTGCGACGAGGCGTTGTCCGAAGTGGTGTTGTCCCACTATTCGGGGGACACGCTGCGCCTCGCGCCAGCGGCGGTCGCGACGTTCTACCTGGCGACGCGCCAGAAGGACCGCTTCAACCATTGCCATCGGTACTAGGCCGCGCACGGCGACCTTGTTCCCTTTGCTTGTACCCAGAACTCGCTCCGCCTGACTTTTCACAGACCCTGCGTTCCCACCGATCGATCGGCCAAGACAGGAGCCCGCCATCCATGGCGGGCTCCTATAGTCGTCCAAGTGGACGAAAGGATGGACACCCATGGTGAGCATAAGCCATGACCTGCTGACATCTACCATCCCCGCCGTTTTCCGCAGCCAGCATGGCCACTATGCCTTGCCTGAGATGGGCGGCGAAAGCCACGGCTCCGGTCATGCCGTGATCCTGTGCCAGTCGGACGCCACGTCGCCCGTCCCGGATCTGGCGCATCGCCCGTATCGCTGCGGCGAGCATGCCCACATCACCCTCGTCCCCGGCAAGACCCACGTTGCCGTCGCGCGGCACGACCGCGCGGACGGCGACGTGGACCATGCCGCCGTCTACCGGATCCAGGCTGTGCACCCGGATCATTCGCTCGAGCTGCAATCCGTGCTCACCTGGGAGGGCGATGCGGTCGAGGGCGACCTGCGATTCCGGCAGGTGTGCGCCGAGACTATTTGTAAATCGCACTGTTATCGATGCGACGAGCCGCACTACGTCGTCGACGTGCCCCAGGGGTATGAAGACGCCTGGGCCGTCTAAGCTCTGCGGAAACTACACAACAATCACTCGTTGGCTAGCGCGACCGCGCGCGCGGTCGCCGGCCATTGACCTACAACGGGTGGCCGTCACCCGGCGCGCCCGGCCCATCGTGGGTCGATGGGGTTGGATTCGACCTAGTGGAGGGAAAGGGAATAAGCCATGAAAATATCCGTTGGGCACATGGGAGCGTGGACGTGTATCGCGCGGGCGATGCGCGCGACGCTTGCCGAGGCCACAACGCAGCCGTTCGCGGTGATACAGCGCGACACGTCGGACGTGATCGTTTCGTGTGGGGATGCCGCCGCGCCAATCGTGCATGTGCGCGTGCCGTGGACAGCCGCACGCGCGGCCGCGATGCTGACCATCGCACATACACATGCCGACACCGCTGCATGGAGCGCGGCGTGCGATTTGTTCCCGGCGCTGCCCGCGTCGATAACGGACGTCGGCGACCGGCGTGGCGACTGGGTGATCGTCGCCACGGATATACACGGGCGGCGTCGACGGCCCGTCGATGCCGCGCTCGTCGCGCGCGCGGGGGCGGTCCTCCCCGACCGGACTACCACCACCGCGCGTTGCGATCGCGCCGCCCTTAGCGCGGGGTCCGCCCTCGCATCGGAGTGGGGGGATGGCGTGGTCGCGGCGCGCGACCTGGTGGCGGCGGGCACCGCGGACGCCGGCGCGATACTACTCGCGCCAGGGGTGGCCCTCATCACCACGCCGACGCCGATGCGCGTGCCGCTCGGCGAAATCGCGGCCCCCCAATTCGAGGAGTTGCGGCGTCGGCTCACGGACGCGCGTCAGGTCCGCGCGTGATCGCGCGCCGCGGATGCCAGAGGGGCGCCGATCAGTTCTCGCGCGGCGGCGGTCGTGCGCGATCACCGCCGCGCGCGTGGAAGGGGGTGATCGCCGTGACGTCGTAGACGTGGGGATTGAAAGCCGGTTTATAGGCGCCGTCGGGGACCGCCTGGGATGTCGGGCGACTGCAGGCGACGCCGTGATGTTTCGGGCGCGGGCCTCGTGGCCCGCGCCCACGAGGTCCGCGCCCACGATGGGGTCAGTTGTTCGGGGGCTCCACGCCCCCGGTTTTGAGGAGGAACACGGACATGCGGGACATGTATCGCGCCAGCAACCAGAAGGTCTACACCCTGTCCGACTTCACCGTGACGGCCACGCCGGTGGAGGTGCGCGCGGATGGGACGGTAGCGCTCGACGCGCCGATCACGGCAGGCAACGCGACCCCCGGATATGGAGGGGTCGGTAAGATGGCCGGGATTCCCGGTATCCTGGTGACTCCGCGCCCCGTGCCTGGGGAGGGGCCGTACACAATCCCAGTACGCGACTGGGACAACCGTTTCGCGGACGCGAAGGACAGCCTGCTACGGCTTCACGACCGCGCGTGCGCGGTGCGCTTTGTGATCAAGGCGCGCTGATCGGCCTGGATGGCTGTGATCCTATAATCAGGAACGACGCGGGGGTGACGGAGTAGCTCATCGCCGCCCCTCTCGCACATCGCACCATTCGGTACACTGAGTGCAAGGACAGGGTGATAATGCCTCGCGACACAGGATGATGGAGGAGGAGACGATGGTGACGACGGACATGGGCAGGGCGGTCGATAAGGCCGAGGTGTCGGGCATGGAGATGGCGCTCATCGGCGCCGGGCTTGCGGCGGCGCGAACCAGGATCATGACTGACGCAACGGGCAGGTCGCGCGCGCGTTTTCTGGCTGGCACAATGGGTGCGCGCGCGACCTGCGCGCTCACCTGGGGGGAGATCCTCGACGCGATCCTCCTCGTCGACGGTCGCGTGCAGGTCTCGGTGTGGCGACCTGGCGTGGCCGCGCCCGTGTCCACGACGGGCATCCGATGCGGGTTTTCTCTTGCGGGAGACCCCGTGACGGTGACGGAGCGGGCGGCGGCGTGGTCGCTGACGGTCCCATCCGCGCGCGTCGACGACCTGGTCGTCACCATCGCGCGTCGTGTTCCGGCGCTGTCGATCGCCGGGGGGCTCATGCCCCTTCAGTGACTCTGCCCCGTTCAGTGACTCCGACCCAGATTGATGCGTCATCCGATTGGCATCGGATATGGGCGTGGTCCTCACCGCCGAGGAGTAACGCCCGGAGGGTCTGAAAAGGGGGTGACGGACGGCAATTCCACCGATGGACACCCATTTTTTACGGCGGACCGCGACGGCCGACGCGACGTCGTTGTGCTGTCCACAAGGTCAGATCGTGACCAGCCCAAAAACCGTGAGCCGGACGGGTTGCACCCCGTCCGGCTCATGCGTTGAGAAGAGAAGGGATCAACTCAACATGACACCTAGTATACACCAGCCCGCGCGTACGCACGTCGCCGCCAATCCTTCCCCCCATCTCATCCGTGAGATTTTGCTGGCGGGGCGGTTGACCGACGCCCTCGGCGCGGCGACCGTCGAGCGGCTGGGCCTGACGATGCGCCGCGAAGCCCTGGTGTTCGGGATGCGCCACCCTTATGCGGCATTTGGCCATCACGATGGCGTGGAGATAGCTTTCGTCCCGCGCGACGAAATCGGGGCTGAATGGGTGATCGAGGTTGAGGCTCCGTGGCTGTACCTCGGCATGACCGCGGTTGGGATCGATGTCCTCGCGCATTGGTTCGAGTGTGTTGTAGCGGTGAACATCGCGCACCGGCCCAAGCAGCCTGATCGCCCGTCGATATTCGTGGCGTCCTATCTACACGACGCCCTCCGGGCGGGCAAGGACGCCAGGGCGGGCAAGGACGCCGTGACACGCGACGGGCAGGAGCCCGCGCACCACGGCGATACCGACGTCCTGGCCGGCTAACCGACAGCCCGACGCATGGCGCGACCGGGTTAGTTATGGTGGGAGGACGAGGGGGTGGCGAGGATAGAAGAGTGTCGCCGGCCCCGGGGACCGCCGGTCGATAGGGGATACGTGGCTCATACACACTTTTGATGATGGCGGTTGGTAGCCTGAGCGCTATCTACAGTGAGACCGCCTCCCACACACATTTGAGGAGGCCCGTAAGCCCTGTAGCCCGGCTTTGGGGCGTTCTACCAGCCAATTGTCTCGCCACTCGCCGCAGCCCTGAGCGACGTCAGCGCCCTCATCATCAAAAGTGTGTATGAGCCGGATACGTTGACCGCGGGGAAGACGCGGCGAGACGCGAGAACCCGCCACTGTAAGAGAGCACGAGAGGGAGAATAACGCGTGAAAAAGGATGCGCACACGTTTCTGACGCTGGTCGCCGGCTTCGCCGTCGTCATATTTCTGGTCGAGTTCTGCAGGGCGTCTGGCGAGAAACGTCCGCCGTGGGAGCGCGACAGCAGCGTCGGTGCATACACGATGGCCTTGGCCACGTTCGTGGCTGTTGGCATTGTCCTCATGCTCGGGGGGGCGATCCCGGCCTTGGGGCACCTGCTTGGTCCGCGCTAGACGTGCCGGATACCGACTTGGTCCGCGCTAGACGTGCCGGATACCGAGCGGCGCGCGGGAGCGCCAAACCGAGCTGGGCCGGTCTGGCCGCGCCGGACATAGAGATCCGGACGACACACGCCGACCGCCCCTTTTCGCCTGCAGTGTCGCGGGCGGGGTGACCACATGACACAGACCGTAAAGATCGTCAGAGATACAAGGAGCGCATTACCATGGGTAGTTCTTACAACAAGCTCGTCGCGATTGGTAACGTTGGCCGCGACCCCGAGTCGCGCACGCTGCCGAGCGGCGATCCGGTCACGACATTCAGCCTCGCCACGACCGAGCGCACCAAAAATGGCGACGTGACGACGTGGTTCCGCGTGAGCGCATTCGGTAAACTCGCCGAAACGTGCGAGAAATATCTGCACAAGGGCAGCTACGTCTACATCGAGGGCGCGCTGTCGCAGAATGAGTACACGAATCGCGAGGGTCAGGTCCGCCAGAGCCTCGAGGTGCGCGCCCGCGAGATGCGCATGCTCGACAAGGCCGGCGAGAACCGATCCGGCGACTATGACGATCGCGCGGCGACCGCCGCGCGCGGCGGGGCGACCGCCCCGCGCGTGACGCCGTTCGACGACAACAACATGGATGACATCCCGTTCCGCGCGCCCGAACGGGATGTCGACGGGCTGTTGGACGGGTAGCGCGCGGGTGTGCGCGAACAGTGCATGTCGCGCGGTAGGCGAGGGACCAAACGCCGTTTGGTCCCTCGCCTACCGCGCGACATGCACGCGATGCCGACTGTACAACACGGGAGGTTCCACCACCCATGGCAATCAATCCTCGCTGGGCCCGGTGGCCCACGCGCACGCCGACCCTGACGCGACGGGCCGGGGATAGGAGGGCGCGATGGCCGACACAGTGCCTGGGGTACGACGCGCCGTAGCGCAACTAGACGACACGCAGCGGCGGGCGGTCGAAGCGTCGCCGGATCGTCCGCTCGTCGGCCGCTCGGGGGCGGGCGGCGGCAAGACGCGCGTGCTCGTGGCGCGCATCGGGTATCTTATCCACGAACGTGCGTTCGACCCGGCGACCGTGCTCGCCATCACCTTCAAATCGGAGACCAGGGAGGAGATGAGAGGGCGGGTGACGGACATGCTCGGCGATGCGGGGAGGTTGGTGTATGTCGAGACGTACCACAGCTGGGGTCTCAAACTCCTCCGCTGGGAGGAGTTCGCGGCGTACACGTCGGTCAGTGCGCGGTGCCGGCTGTGCAAGGACGACATAGCCCTCGACGCGGCGGCCCTCGCCGCCGCGCGGGCGGCGGATGTGCGCGCCGTCGAACGGATGCGTGAGCCGGCGAAGGTCGTCCGCGCCGCCATCGGGCAGTACAAGGCCGGGCACCCGGAGCGCGCCCACCACGCGCTGCGGACAACCGACGTCGATCAGGTGATCGCCCTCGTACGGGCGTACGACAAGACGCTCCACGACAAAGACCGCATAGACTTCGCCGACATGGTGAAGCTGCCGACGGAGGCCCTCGCGCGGCACGAGGGCGCGCGCGCCCTCGTCTGGGACAAGATCAGGCACGTCCTCGCCGACGAGTTTCAGGACACAAACCGGCCGCAGATGGCTATGCTGGCGTGGATGGCCGGGCCGCCGGGGCGCCTGTCGGTTTTCGGGGACGAATGCCAGAAGATCAACGTTTATCAGGGCGCTGTCCCCCGGATCATATCAAACTTTGTGAAGGTGTACCCCCATGCGGAGGTCGTGGACATGGTCAACGCCTATCGCCTCACGGAGCCGGTCGCGGCGGTGGCGAATCAGGTCGCGCTCATCCTGCCTGGACACACCGGCCCGTCGGTCGGCATGCGCGGAGATGGCCCCAAGCCCACCGTCCACGTCGCCCAGACGCAACTGGAGGAATGGCAGTGGATCGTCGACTACCTGCTCGACAAACGGCGCGAGGGTCACGTCGCGCGGGCGCGCGGGCACACGGGCGGTATCCATCGCTGGCGCGACGTGCTCGTCATGGGACGCACCCGACGCCAAAACGCCGCCTTAATCCGGGCCATGGCCGGTCGCATCCCGACACGCACCGGAGGATCCGAGGAACTGGCCGTGTTGCGCGGCGTGCCGACACTCCTTGCCTGGCTGGATCTGCTGGCGGACCCCTCCGATGCCCGCGCGCTGCGCCGCGCGGTGGACGCGCCGACCTTCCGCCTGGGTCGTGCGCTGGACCGCGTGGCCGGTGAGTGGGACGTCGCACGACTCTATGGGGACGAGACCATCGGCGATCGCTTCGACACGCGTGAACGCCGCAATCTCGCCCGGTTCCTGCAGGCCTACGAGTCGTTCCAGGGTGTCGTCGGCCCGACCATCGGGCTCGAGACGTTCGACCTGATCGTGCGCTCCACCGGGCTCGACGGCCAGGACGGCCTGCCGCGTCCGGTGTTGGATCGGTTGCGTCGCCAGGTCCAGTCCGACAAGGACGTGGAGGGTTTGCGCCTGGAAGCGTCCGAGGCGCGCGTGTTCGGCGACGAGGACGCGGTGTCTGTGTACACCGTTCACCAAGCCAAGGGCCTGGAGTTTGCCTGGGTGTTCATGCATGGGGTCAACGACGGGCTCTTCCCCCATCGGTTGTCGACGGAACAGGAAGACCTGGACGCCGAGGCCTGCATGTTCTACGTCGGCATCACGCGGACCACGCGGCACCTCATCATCAGTGCGTCCCATGAACCGCTGTCCGATGACGCGCCCCAGGGACAACCGTCGCCCTACCTGAGCTTGATCACACCAGACTTGCTCGAGGTGGTGTGACCCGGACTGATGCGGCGCGTGGTCGCGCGCGTCCGGCAAACAGGCTAGACTTGGTGTGTGCCGCCTTGTGGACGCCCTCTCCCCCCCGCATGAAGGCCGGGGTAGCGGAGTGTTGTGGGCCGCCCGATGGGAAAAGGAGTCTGCCATGGTCAGAGAGAAGAAGGTGTCATCGCGCCACACGCCCCGGAGGTTGCCGTGGAGTGACGACCAGAAGGAAAGGATGAGGGAGGCCAACCCGCCCAGTGCGGTCGTGATGGATCTCGGGCTCGAAGTGAAAGGCGGTCGCTTCAAATGTCCGTGGCACGGCGGCGGCGACTACAACGTCGGCATAAACGATGCCAGGGGCATCGTCCATTGCTTTAGCCGATGTGACAAGAAGAATCACGACGTGTTCGGCCTGGTGCAGCAAGTCCTCGGCTGCACCTTCCCCGAGGCGCAGGATTGGCTCGCGGCGCGCACGCCGGGGCTGACCGTGCCGGAGGGCGTGACCCTCAAGCGGTCACCGATCGTGCGGCTCGATCCCACGCCGACGAAGCCTTCGGCCGCGGAGTTCGTCCTCCCGACCGTGAATGAGCAGGTCGCGATGACCATGGCGCGCGACTGGTGGCATCGCAACCTGCTCGACACGCCGCAGGCCCTGGAGTACCTGACCCGGCGCGGCGTGTCGCTGGAGACGATCCGGTCCGAGCGGATCGGGTACTCCAGCGGCAGTTTCGCCGCCGCGCTCACCGACCGGCCAGAGTTGGAGGACGCAGCCATCGCCGTCGGCATCCTCGGCCGCTATCCGGTCGACGACCTCGACAAGAAGAGGGCAGCGCCTGGTCCGGGCACCGAACAGGTCGAGCACGCCGACGATCTCGATGTCGAGACGCAGGTGCGCGAGCGCATGACGAATCGTATCGTCGTGTGGGAGCATCGCCTGAACCGCGGCGAACGACACCCGGTGTGGTTCATCGGGCGACCGCCCAGGACCATCCCGAAATGGGACAAAACGGCGAAATACCTGGCGCGGCGCGGGGAGCGCCCGCTCGTGGGCCTGGAGGACGTCAAAGGCCAACCGGCGGTGTTCCCCATCGAGAGCCAGTTCGACCGTCTGATCCTGCTTTCCTGGGGCCTGCCGTCCGTCTGCTTCGGTCAGGCCCATCCGGGACCCGTAGTCATCAAAGAGCTGCACAACCTGTTGATGCGTGTGCGCGGCATCTTCATCCCGCACGTCGACGCCTCGGCGACGGGTGAGAAGGGGTTGATGTACACGTTCAACCTCCTCGATCTGCCGGTTGCCGACCCCCCCCATATGGACGTGCCCCTACCGAAAGGGGTGAACGACGTGGGCGATCTGGGTCCCGTGGCCAACGGGCTGGATATCCTGAAAGAGTGTCTCCCGCACGCGCGCGCCATACCACAATCCGTCGCCCCCTAGCGACGGTTCGCCGCGCGATGTGCCGCCCGGTGGTCTCATCGGGCGGGGCATCGCGCCTGCAGATAGATGACGAACGGGGGGATATATGGTGGCTGTCGAGGAGTGCGCCGATTGTGGTGCGGAGGTGACCATCCCGATTGAACTGGCGACTGGCGCGCCGATTCGCTGTCGCGGGTGTGCCGAGACCGACGCGCCGGATAGTGACGAATGACGCGGGCGGGAGGTATGCTGTCGATGAGGTCGAGGTGGTGACGGTGGCGAATAGAACGGGACGATAGCACTAGATTGTGTGAGGAGGTTTCGATGAGGACCGCTCTACTGGCCCTACTGACCTTGGTGACCACGGTGGCGGGCGCGCGTCCCGACGCGCGGCGCGTCTACGCATCGGCGGTCGATCACGCTGGCTATATCGTCGTCACCGCCGAGGGAGGGTCGCTGCCCCGTCACGTAGAGGGCCTCCAGGTCACGCGGGCTGGGGCGGCTTGGTGCACCCTGCGTTGGGTGCCCGGCTATATCAACGCGGGCGGTCGCTGCCGCGTGCCACACCGGCTCCGGCCCGGCCGCTATACATTCATGGTTCATCGTGCCGACGGTGCCCAGGGCGAGCGCTGGTTCGTGATCGGGCACGCCGACCACACGTCCGGGTGGTGCCGATCGTTGGTTCGTAACCGTAATCATGCTTGTGTGCAGATATACGATTCAGGGTAATGGAGCCCCGTGATGACGGATGACAAGGAGATAGACATGGACAGGATTGAAGCCCATGGGCGGGCGCAGGGCATTATGCGCAACGATCCGCGACAGTATGCGGAACCATAGGTAGAGGAGCGGCGCTATCGCCATCCAGGGCGCCAGAGCAGCGAGACACATTGCGTCGTCGTCTACGACGTGGGCTCAGGCCAAAGGCTCTACGAGGTCCACGAGCCGGATTACAGCCTGTAACCATACAGGGCGAGGATAACGCGTCAGGGTGTGAGAGCCCAAAAGTGACGCCGGGAGGGGGCGGGTGATGAGTGGCAGAATGGGCAGCGCGGAAGCGGTCATTCACTTGGGGAGCTGAGGTAACGGATCAGGGTATTTGTAACGACTACTCGATTTGGGAGGTTTTTGTGACGACCCAGCTCGCTGTTGAGCGGCGACAGGGGCGATGGTGATCGAACTGCCGGCGTGTCCCCTCGAGGGGACACGCCGTCTTTTGTGATTTTGGGAGGTTGTCTGTGGTGACGATACACCGCACGGATGCGTCGGACCCGTACATACAAGCCAGTATCGCACCCTCGCTCGCGGTCGGGCGTGCCCTGGCTATCTTGACCCACTACGGGGAGGACGACCTGGCGTTCGACCTGACACAATACCGCAGGCCGCGGGAGGTGGCGCGGCTCGGAGTCAAGATCCGCGCCCTGGTCCAGCGGCGCGGTCGCCGGGTTATTCTCTTCCCGTCCTTGCGACGGGAACCCATGGCCGCGTCCCATCGCGCCGAACTCATCGTCGTCGCGGGGTGGCTGTGTCAGGTCGGTAAGGCGAACTGTTCTACCTACATCACAGCCCCCGATGCCTCACCCGTGGCATCGGAGGCGAACCCCGTCACACCGCGGGCGGCGCCGCGCGAAAAATCCCACCGGGCGCTTCCAGCATCGTTTGTCGCGCCGACGCCGCCCGTGCGTCTCCGCTGGGAAAGGCGTGACGCATTACCCCACCCGTTGAGCCGCGACGCGGGGACGATGGAGGGCGGGCGTATGTCGCCCATGCTCTCCGTCGCTCCCCGTGGGGACCCACCCGTTGCTCAGGCGTCCACCATGGACAACGGGCCATCAGCCTCCCCCGTCCGTGGCGGGGGGGTACGCGTGGGCCCCGAGCTCGGCAGTAAGCTCGACGATGTGCTCGCGCACCTCCCGTCGCTCACGCCCGCGTCCCCGTCGCTGGCCGACCACGATGTCGCCGGGGCGCCGGAGGCGCCGGGGGCGCCCGAAGAAAAGCCCGCCAACGTTGAAAAGGAGGTGATCGACCCGCGCGTTGAGTTGTCCCCCGACAATCTGTTTCCGCCCTTCATCCAATCGGATATCTGGCGCGGACAGGGGGGGGCACGGAGACCGCTTGATGGAGCCATGGGCGCCTGGCGGTCGCGATGCGGAACGACCGGCCGCGCCTTTCCCATCGCGTTTGTGTCAGGCATAGCGGGCGCGTCCCCTCGAGGGACGCGCCCGCTGTTGTATCGCGAGGAGATCAGCAATGGGTATCGAGATGGCTAGCCTTGTGGGGGATGCGCCGGATGCGTGCGCGCTGGATACGTTGGCCGCGCGGATTGCTGCCCCGCTCCCTTTTTCGCTCAACACGCCGGGTGCGACTGCCTCGCCCACCATGCCTGTCGGCGGCGACCCCGACGCGCCGGCGATCGCCGAGGTCACCCCAGCGCTCGACCTTGTCGGTTTGCCGCCGCAGCTCCGTTTCCTGGAGAAAGGTAGTTTCTACCAGCTCTATACCAGGAACACGGGTATCCTGGAGCCGAAAGTGCTCTCATACGAGCTCGCCGGCATCGACAT
>JAABUZ0100005685.1_pt1 | contig 16181 bp, 10 predicted proteins | sample 5562091 | NCBI WGS metagenome assembly JAABUZ01 (sample SAMN12813069, study PRJNA571459) | rock metagenome | isolation source: Antarctica rocks | place: Antarctica: Victoria Land, Linnaeus Terrace sud | collected 2015-12-21
CGCGGTGGCGGGCAGCTTGCAGCGACGCCGCTCCCCGCGACCGGTCGCCGCCACCGCTGCGGCCACCAGCTCCGCAGGCAGCACAGCGGTCAGCACCCCGGGACGGATCAAAGCGCCGACCCCAGCCACCCCGGTGACACGCCCAGTACCCGAGACCGTGGGACCGGGCGCCGTCTCAGGGCTGGTAGACGGCGGTCTTGGCGTGGCAGACTCGGCGCTCAACGGAACTCCCGGCAAGACAGGCGATCTTGGTCGAGAGCCGTCATACCGGGAGTTCCGTTTTCCGCCCCGCAGGCGCGCCGCAGCGCACCTGGCTTGCTACGGCCGCCGGGGAACCGCTAATTCACCGGCATTGACGCCCGGGCTAGGGAATTACCTGACGGTCGACAGGGGGGCGGACAAGGCCGCCAAGGGCGTGATCCTCGACGAGCTGTGCGCGACGACGGGCTGGCACCGCAGCCATGCCCGGAAGGCGCTGGGGCGGGCGCTGCGACCCAAGGTGGTGCGCCCGCGGCGGGCTCGACCGCCGACCTACGGCCCGCAGGTGGTGGCCGCACTGCGGTTCTGCTGGGCGGTGCTGGGTGCTCCGACCGGCAAGCGGCTGGCGCCGGTGCTGGCGGACCTGGTGGCGCGGCTGCGCCGGTTCGGCGAGCTGGACATCGACGACGCCACCGCGGCGCTGCTGGTGGCGATGTCGCCGGCGACGATCGACCGCCGGCTGGCCCCGGCCCGGGCCGCGATGGCGCTGCGCGGCCGCAGTCACACCAAGCCCGGCTCGCTGCTCAAGGACGCGATCCCGATCCGGACCTGGGCGCAGTGGGACGACGCCGTGCCTGGGTTCGTGGAGATCGACCTGGTCGGCCATGAGGGCGGCAACGCGGTCGGTGAGCACTGCTACACGCTGACCGTGACCGACATCGCGACCGGCTGGACCGAGAACCGGTCGGTGCCCAACAAGGCCCGCAAGTGGGTGATCGCCGCGCTCGAGGACATCGCGAGGATCATGCCGTTCCCGCTGCTCGGGATCGACTCCGACAACGGCAGCGAGTTCATCAACCACCACCTGCTCACCTGGTGCCAGGAGCGTGAGCTGACCTTCACCCGGTCCCGGCCGGGCAACAGCAACGACGGCGCCCACGTCGAGCAGAAGAACTGGGCCGTTGTGCGCACCGTCGTCGGCTACCCCCGCTACGACACCGCCGCAAAGTTGCTGCTGCTCAACAAGATCTGGGTCTCGCAGTCACAGATCACGAACTACTTACTGCCGCAGCAGAAACTCATCTCCAAGGTCCGCGACGGGGCGAAGATCACCAAGAAGTACGACGTCCCAACGACCCCGCACCAGCGCGCTCAGCGGCACGCCGACGTCTCAACCGAAGACAAGACGATCATGATCGACGTGCTCGCCGACCTGAACCCGGCTGCGAGCCAACGCCAGATCCAGGCCCTGTCAGCCGAGCTGCTCACCCTGTCCACCAGCAAGGCCGCAGCCAAGACCAAGCCCCCGATGCAACTCACCCCGTCGCGCGCATCGACTCGTGAGTCAACGACTACAGCTTCGCGCGCATCTTGACGTGAGTGACCTGGGCAGGAATGGGATTCTTCGCCGAGTGATGCTTCCGCTCGTGGCGGATGTGGCAGCGGTGAGTCTGGCGGTCGACGTCTTCCAGCCCGGGTTCACCGTCGCCCGCAGTTGGGCTCGTCTCGGTGACATGCACCTCCTGACTAGCCAGGATTGGACTTGCTGAGAGTGCATGTGGCGATGATCGAGGAGCACCTTTCAGGCACCAAGCTGCTGTTGGGCGCGGTCAAGTAATTCGGGTTGCACCCGCTCAGCCGGGGCCGGTCGTCAGTCGTCCCGGTTCGGTCCGGCCCTTCTAACGATGAGCAGCGGATCGGCGGCGGAATACTACGACATCACCGCGTCTCGTTCTCCTAGTCAACTCCCGAGCAGGGTGAGCGCGGCGTCGGTGATGGCTGCGGTGTCGATCTGGTGCAGGTGGTAGGCGTCGGTCAGGTTCGAGGACTGGCCGAACTCGGTCACGCCCAGGCAGTGGATCCGGTCACCGCGGGCGCCGGCGAGGAAGGACAGGGTGTGCGGATGACCGTCGATGACGGTGACCAGCGGTACCGGGTTGGCCGCCGGGAACAGCTCGTCGATGATGGTGCCGCCGACGCCGGTGGTGCGCCGGCCACGCTGCTGGAACGAGCGGAACACCAGGTCCGGGCTGGTCAGGCACACCACCCCGGCGTTGACACCCTCAGCCGCCAGAGCCTGCGCGGCGTCGATCACCTCGGGCATGATCGCACCGACCCCGACCAGGGTGATGTCCTCCTGCGCCGCCGGGTGCGCCGCCGGCAGCCGGTAGCCGCCCGCGACCGCCTGCTCGCGGCGGCGTTCAGCCAGCGCCGGAGCCGCCGGCACGGCCGCAAGGGCCGGGTCGATCGGGCGGGTGGAGAGCCGGAAATACGCCGACGTGCCCCCCTGGACGCCGACCTGGCTCATCGCATGCAGAAAGCACCACTCGAGGTCCTGGGCGAAGGCGGGTTCCCACGCGACGCAGCCGGGTTGCTCAAGCCCGATCGACGGTGTGGTGATCGACTGGTGCGCCCCGCCCTCGGGTGCCAGCGTCACCCCGGAGGGGGTGCCGACCAGGATCGACTGGCCCCCGGCGTAGATGCCGTAGGACCACGGCTCGAGGGCACGCGCGACGAACGGGTCGTACAGGGTGGCGACCGGGATCAGCCGCTGCCCCCAGCGCGACCAGGTCGCACCCAGCTCGCCGAGCAGGGAGACCAGGTTGACCTCGGCGATGCCCAGCTCGATGTGCTGCCCGCCGGCGACCTCCGCCCAGCGCAGCACCCGCTCGGCGTCGTCGGCGAACCAGTCGCGCCGGTCCTCCACCGACCACACACCGGTCTTGTTGATCCAACCACCGAGGTTGGTCGACGACGCCACATCCGGGCTGCACGTCACCACCCGAGCCGCAGCCTGCGGGGCGTCGCGCGGCAAGTCGGCCAACAGCCGACCCAACGCGGCCTGCGTGGAAATCGGCTTGCGCTGCAAGCGACCCAGCGATGCGGGCACGGCAACCGCCGGCGGTGCCGCAACCGGCTCCCGACGCAGCTCCAGCCGGCGGCGCTCGCACAGCCGGCCGGCGGGAGTGCCACGGTCGAACCGCTGCCACGGAGCCGCCCGGTCCACCCCCGACGCTGCCGCCAGCGCATCCATCTGAGCGGCGGTGAGCAGCGCAGAATGGTTGTTCGGATGCCCCTCCGTCGGCAGCCCACGCCCCTTGACCGTGTAGGCGAACACGACGGTAGGACGATGGGTGTCCACGCCGTGGAAAGTGTCGACCAGCAGCCCCAGGTCATGACCCCCCAGGTCGCGCACAGCCCCCGCCAGCTCGCCCGCCGGCATCGACGCCACCAGCTCGCGCAACGCGCTGCTGCCACCGCCATCAGCCAAAACCCGGTCAGCCACCTCACCCGGGTCGACCCGCAGCATCCGCTGGTACTCCTCGTTGGGCATCCGCTCCAGCCGGCCGCGCAGCTCGTCACCACCGGGGCGCTCGAACAGCTCCGAGATCAGCCGGCCCCACTTCAGCGTCACGACCTGCCAACCAGCCGCTTCGAACATCCCCTGCAGCCGCTGGATCTGCATGTCGGGCACCACCCGGTCCAGCGACTGGCGGTTCAGGTCCACCACCCACAGCAGCTCACCCAGCCGTGCCACCGCCGGGTCGGCCACCGCCTCCCAGATCGCACCCTCGTCGAGCTCGGCATCCCCCAGCAGGCTGACAAACCGGCCCGCCGGCGGCGTGCCCGTGAACTGCGACGCGACGTAGCGGTGTGACATCGCCGCCCACAACGCAGCCGTCGCCCCGATACCCACCGAGCCGGTGGAGAAGTCGACAGTGTCCGGGTCCTTCAACCGCGAAGGGTAGGACTGCAGGCCGCCCTTGGCCCGCAAGGTCGGCAGATAGGACTCATCCAGGTCGCCAAGCAGGTAGTTGACCGCATGCAGCACCGGCGACGCGTGCGGCTTGACCGACACCCGGTCGGGCCCGCTCAGCTCGGCGAACCACAACGCCACCATGATGTCGACCATCGACGCGCTCGACGCCTGGTGCCCACCAGCCTTGACCCCGGTGTCGTTCGGGCGGCCCGCGTTCGCCGCATCCACGATGGCCGCCGACAGCCACAGCACCCGCCGCGAAACCTCCCGCAGCAATGCCACATCACCGGCGTCACCAGCGGTCCTCGTCGTACCGGGCGCTGCGACACCCGGCACAACCGGCTGCGCCACCCAATCGGTCGTCGTCACATCGGTTCCTTCACTCGTTCATGAACGCGGTGCAGGCAGCCGTCCGGCTCAGCCGACGTCGGCCAGCTCACGCCCCTGCACGACCTGTTCGTAGGCGGCCCGCGCTCCGATGGAGCCTGCTCACCCCGGGCAGCAACCAACCGCGTGACAAGAAGTCTAGTTCTCCGCCGAACGACAGCAAGCCCAAAGCCTGCGCTCCGGTGGCCACCTCCACTGTAGAGAAGTGCTCGTGCAGCGGGTCGAGGTGCGCGACGAAAGGCAGGCACAGGTCCACGCTTCACGGAGCGTCAGCCCCTCCGCGAGTGGCCGTCGCCTGCCCTTCTTTACCAGCGACGTCGAGGGAGGCAGGCTGCGTCCATCATCCGAGGATGCCAGCGACGACGGCTAGGCGAGCCGCCTCCGGATTATCGCCGGCCGACGGATTACAGCCCGTCCTACTAAAGGAGCTTGGTGATGTTCTCCTCCAGGCTGAACCCCATGAGCGCCTTCCCGTAGATCTCCCTCGTCGCGGGCGGAACGAGTGTTCCGTGCCTGCCCGCTATGTTGGAGTCGCGCCAGATGCGCTGCATCGGACTCGATTCGGCGAAGCTGCCGGCCCCGTGAGCGGAGAGAAGGATGTCGATCGCCTCCTTCACACGCGTGGCGGCGTGTGCCGCGTCGGCCCGGACGCGGGCACGCAGCATGTAGCTCGGGTATTCGCCCCTCTTGGCCGCTGAATCGATGTCGGCGGCAGCTCGGTACACGTGCAGGTGTGCCGTGTCGATCAGCATCGCGGCATCGGCGATCTGCATCTGAAATCCGACGGACTCGCGCTGCTGCGTGTAGATCGTGTTGGGGATGGTCCGCCGGTCCGCCTGCTCGATGGCGAGCCTCAATGCTGCTCGCCCCAGCCCGAGTTGGGCGCCTGTGAGCACCAGCGTGAAGGCGGCCTGGAAAGCCGAGTGGTAGAGGGGTTCATCGGTGAACTCGGTCGGGAATTCACCACTGAGGGCGCTGGCCACGGAAAGGATGCGGTGATCCGGGACGAAGGCGTCCTCGACGACGATTGCGTTGCTGCCCGATCCTCGCATCCCGACGACGAACCATGTGTCCTCAACGACGTAGTCCGGGCGCGGAATGAGGCCCAACCCGAAGTCGATGGTGTTGCCGTTCTCGTCGACCAACGGGAATCCAACCATTACCCAGGTCGAGTGCAGCGATCCGGAACCGTAATACCACTTTCCGCTGACCTGGTAGCCGCCCTCGACGCGGCGCGACTCACCCCGCGGGGAGAAGACGCCTGCCACGCGGGCGTCGGGGTCGGCGCCGAAGACGTCGTCCTGCGCCTGCTTCGACAGCATGCCGACGCCGACGCCGACGGTGTTGATGAGAGTGACCACCCACGCGGTCGACCCACAACTCTCGGCCAGCGTTGCGGCCACGTCGACGATCGTGCGGATGTCGGCCTCGTGACCGCCGTAACGCTTGGGCACGCCGAGCCTGAAGAGGCCGGCGTCCGACAAGGCATCGATCACACGGTCCGGCACCCGCCGTGCCTCGTCGATCTCCTTCGCGCTCGCGCGCAGCATGTCTGCAAACGACCCCGCCGTGGCAAGCAGCGCATCGCGCTCTTCGTCAGCCTCGTAGGTGACCTTGTAATGGCGATCACCGACGTCCATGGATCCAGCTACCACAGCCGAATCGGGCATTCCGCCCACGGCCATCGACTGGTAAACCTCGCTCAGTGCCTGCGGCACGTTGCCACCCCGCCTTCTCAGTAGTCGAGCACATCGAACCGGACCATCTGGTGGCCGCCAGGTTCCTGTCACCCCGACTGCCAAGACGCGCCAACGATCGTTGCGCTCGGCGTTCTGGTGTGCATCGCCTTCGCGATCGGACCACCGGTCAGAGTTAGGCAGAGCGCGAGACCTGCCGACCTCTTGAACCTAATTCATCATACGATCGAGGGGCGGTAAGCGTCAACAACCCCAGCGCCGAGTCCCGAAGATACGCCGTAGCAGCAGCTTGCTGCCGCTGTGCGCGCCGCGGAGGCAGAGCTGGCCAGCTCACGCAAACCGATCGACTGACACTCAAGAGATGCGTCGGTAACAGGGACGCGGGGACGCAGCAGACTGGTGCGGCCCGGCCCGGCCCGCCTCGCCTGGTCAGGCCGGCAGGTACGTGGCCGTCAGTGCCGACGGGTCGAGCAGTGCCTCGGCCTGCAGCCGCAGCAGCCGCTCGTGATCCAGCGTCGCAGAGGCAAGGAACTTGCCTTCATCGAGCGCCGCGAGCAGAACCTCGGCGGCGTGTTCCGGGGTGTCCCTCGAGTACCGCGGCAGGGCCGCCACGATGCGGCGCACCGCTTCGGTCTCCCGGTCTCCAGCAGGCTCGGGCCTCCATCCGGTATCCGTAGCGTCGGGCGCAAAGAGGGTCACCTTGATGCCCTGCCCCCGGTGGGCCGTCGCGATGGCTTGCGCCAGGCCGATGACCGCCGCCTTGGACGCGATGTACGGCGCGGCGAGAACGCTGATGGGATGCCCTGAGAGCAAAGCCAAGCTCGAGCTGGTGAAGACGAGGTGACCCGACTCGCGGGACAGCATGTGCGGGAGGAACGCGCGGAGCACGCGCGCCATGCCCATGACGTTGATGTCCATGAGTCGCGCCCAGTCCGCCTCGGAGATGTCGTACGCGAGACCTGCAGCGCTGATGCCCGCATGGCTCAGGACGACGTCCGCGGCGCCGAAGCGGTCGAGCGTAACGTCCCGGACGTGCTCGACGTCCGCGGAGGACCGCACATCGCACTTGACAGCGAGCGCTGACGGCAGCTCCGCCGCCAACTCGTCGGCCGCTCCGAGGTCGATGTCGGCGATCACAAGATTGGCTCCACGATCGCTCATCGAGCGAGCGATGCAGCGCGCCATTGCGCTAGCACCTGCAGTGATCACCACCGTTTTTCCGTTGAGCTCCAACACTTCTTCTCCCCCGTCGTTCCGGATGACGCCGCGATCGAGATCTGCGCTTATCGCAGCTGCTCCGCGGCAGTTGCAGCGACCCGCCTGAGCGCCTCGACCCAGTCGTCGACCTCCTGCGACGAGACCGGACCAGCAAAGCCCGACATGCGAATGGCAACCGGCGGACAGCCCGGGATCTTCTCGACCGGGACGACGATCGACTCGATCTCGTAGCGTTCTCCTGGCACGAGGTCAGGCTCGTAAAGGTCTACCAGCTCGGCGGAAACTGCCTGGAGCATTCGCTCCTGCCGGGGCAACCGGTCGGACATCTCGAATGCTGTCACGACGTCTCGATGATGCTGCAACACTTGCGGCGCTGCCGCCAGCACCGAATAGCCACGCTCACGAACCCGGTCAAGGACGGACCGAAACACTTGGCGACGATCCGCCGCATTCGACGGCGCGCGGGCCAACCACTCCTCGATCTCTTCCGGGCTGGAATGTGTCATCAAGGCGGCACCGAGCGGAGGGATGATCGGCATGCGGTGACCCAGGGGGAACGGGTTCGGGATGCGACTGCGGTCGGCGGCGAGCACGTGTATCCCGTTCCACCCCACCTTGGCGAGGACGCTGCAGTTCAGGCCGTACTTGGAGCTGACTGCCTCGACATCGCTGCGGATGGCACCTGCGAGGTGCGCGGCCTGGATGAGGTCGGGATCCGGCGCGGCGACCAGAGACTCCGGCGTAAATCTCCCGTACCCGCCCTGGAAGAACACGAGTGGCAGGGTGGACCGCTCGACCGCGAGCTCGCGCACCAGGCCGAGGACGATCAGGTGGTCGCCAGCTGGGATGATGTCGTGGAACGTGCACTCGACCCAGCTCACCGCCCCGTCGAGGACGGGAGCGCCCAACGGCCCCTGCCGCCAGCTCACGCCATCGAACTTCGCGTCCCTACCGCTGACGAACTGCCGACACAGTTCCTCCTGGTCCGCAGCAAGGACATTGACGCAGAACGACGTCGCGGTCCTCAGATAGGCGAAGGCCTGCGAATCGCTGGTCGGGAAGAACGCGATCAGTGGCGGGTCGAGCGAAACCGAGTTGAACGAACCGACGACCATCGCAGCCGGCTTGCCGTCAGCGGCGATACCGGTGATGACCGCTACACCGGTCGGGTAGTGCCCGAGAGTCTCGCGGAACAATGCAGGGTCTAGAAGCGACGACATGGGACTCCTTCACTGAAAAGCGTCCACCGGGTCCGGGCAGAACCAGCTCGCGAAGTCCGCGAACCTTGCGAAACCAGCAGCCCGCGGCCTCGCGTGTCCGGGCGACCGGTCGTGGGCAGCCTGCGTACGGCAGGCCATCCGACTGCGACCAGCGACGCGGGCGCAGGAGAACAGCTGAACGCAGGCACGTGCCGCGAGGCGACGGACCGGCGACTAGGCCCGCGAGCGCCTATGCCTGCTTCGATCTCGACGCTCCAGGAAGGACGACGAGACTCCCTAGAGGAGCAGCGCCCGCACAAGCGTGCAACGGGGGGGCAGGTCCCAACCCAGGGTTCATGTCACCCACCTTCATCGCCTCTTGAATGCCGATCAACGTAAGTCGCTTGCCCTGGGCCGTCAAGGGGTTGGCCGCGCATCGTGGGGTTGAGCATTCCCCACCGCGGTTTTCGATGCGCGTCTCAAGCTTTCCGGCCACGGGCTCAGCCGATCACGACTGCCTCGGAGCGCTGCCCTAGAGCCACCGCTGCTCAGCGTGCCCCCCGGGGGGCAACTCTGGTTCTCCGGACCGGTCAACCCCAGCCTGTGTGTGTTTCCGACTGGCTCTTGAACAAGGTTTGACAGCTCGGCTATCCAACCCTCATCCTTCTGGCGTGGCAGTTCGACGTGCGCTGACGTTCCAACAGCGCGAGGGCGTCGGGTTACCAGCGCCCCCCTGGAAGCGCATGCGCGGGCTTCCACGGCCCGGTTCCGGCGACGAGCGCCGCTCAGGAGAAGCGAGCTCACCAGATCGCCGGCGCGAGCGAAGCGCGACCCTGCCCCGCGCCTCTGCCATGATTCCCGGGGCTCGTTAGCCCGCCTGAACATCGATTCGCAGGTCGATCTGCGTAACGCGCCGCTCGGCGGCCGCGGCCACTGGACACAAGTCAGCGAAGGGAGCACGTCGTGGACGACGTGACCGAGATCAGCCAGTTGGTCGTGCGCGAGCGGCAGAGCCGGGTGATGCATCTCGACGATCAGTTGCGGGACTGCTTCCACGCCGACGCCACCGTCAACACCAGCTGGATGAGCGGCAGTGCAGCAGGCTTCGTCTCGGGAAGGGAGCTGCCGTCGGCGGCCAACGCGGGCCCGATCATCAACCGTGCGGGTCCCCCGGTAGTGCACCACTCCGGGCGGCGGGCTGTCGTTCAGCTGCCGTCCACTACGATCAGGTGGCTCACGGTGAACGGCGTCGAGGCGGAGCTCGTCTCATTTATGCGCCTGATCTACCGAGCGGAGCAGCGCGACGGTGTCTGGCGGATCAGTGATCTCAGCACCGTCAACGAAGGGGACACGCTCAACCCTGCCGTTCCGGGCAGCGACCTCCACGTTGACCCCACGGCGCTGGTGGGCCTCCGGCACTCATACCGGTACCTGGCCTACACACGATCGCTGGAGGGCGTGACCGTGAGTCCCGACCTGCACGGCAACGACCGACCGGACGCGGTAAAGGCCCTGTACGAGGATGCTTACGCCTGGCTGGCAGCGCAGCCGGTCGTCGAGGGAGCCGGAGCATGAGCACTCTCCGGGCTCTGCCCACGACCTCGATGTGCTGGGGCAACGAGGCTCAGCGAGGCGCCGCGACCGGCGTGCGCGTAGATTCGCTCGCCTCGTCTGACCGAGCCCACGATTCGACGTGCCCTCCCCCGCGTGCCCGCCCGACGGCCGCCGGTCGGATCGTCACCGCCGACCGGTGGCCCGGGCAGCCGCACCATTGACGACGACGCCCCCGCGTGGGCGGCGGGTTGTCGGCATGCCCGGTGCATCACGCGACGTATGTCCAGCGGCGCCACCTGACCGCAGATGCCCAGAGCTCGCCGGCGGGTGTCCGCCAGCGACCGAACCCGAGGAGTGCTGAGATGACCGGAACGACTGACCATGTGACCGCAGACGAGAGTGGCCCCGCAGTCGCCGGGGACGACGTGTCGGCTGTCACCCAGGTAGTTCTGCACGAGCGCCAGGGTCGCGACCGCGGCTGGTGGGACCAGATGCTGCATGCCTACTGGCCGGATTCGACCGTGCGCCTGAGCTGGTACGACGGCGACGGTCCAGGCTTCGTCGCAGGGTCCAAGGCCTTGACTGAGCGGGGCCTGACCACACTGCATTCCATGTTCGCCCCCGTTGTGCACGTGCGCGGCACCAAGGCCTACGTCGAGGCGTCCACGGCCGTCCGGGCCCCGCTCGTCGTCGACGGCGTTCGCGGCGACCTCGTGTCCTACACCCGACTGAACTACCGCCTGGAGCGTCGGGGCCGCGAGTGGCGGATCCTGTCACTCGACCCTGTCTACGAGAGCACGACGCTCACCCCGTCAATCCCAGGGCAACGCATCGACATCCCGGCCGAGGATCTCGCCCGCTTCCGGCCGAGCTACGCGATCCTCGCGTGGGACCTCGCCCGGAACGGACGAGTAATGAGCGAGGGGTTGCTCGGCGACGATCAGCCGGAGCCGGTTGCCGCCTTCTACGCCACAACAGAAGAGTGGCTCAACAGCTGAGCTTGCCAACGAGGTGGCCGCGACGCCGATCCAGTTGGCGGGGAGCCACGGGTCACCCGCGCCGATCACCCAGCTGTAGTGGGCACGAGTCGGCCGACGACTTGCCCACGAAGCACGGGACACCTGGTGCATGCCTCGCTTCCACCACCGCTGAGCGCTCGTGGACACACTGGCTGGCTCGCACTACTCGAGGTCGAGAGGTCACACATGGGGAAGCACTACGACGTCGTCGTGATCGGTGGGGGGTCCGCAGGATCCGTTGTCGCCGGCCGGCTGGCCGCGGAAACCGACGCCAAAGTCCTTCTGCTTGAAGCCGGAGGATGGGACCGGAATCCGCTCATCCACATCCCGGCGGGATTCTTCAAGCTGGCACAGCGCGGCTCGCTGGACTTCAAGTACTCCTCGGTACCTCAGCAGCAGCTCGATGGTCGGCCGCGCCCCACGCCGGCAGCCCGAGTCATCGGCGGGGGAAGCTCCATCAATGCGATGACGTGGGTGCGCGGCCAAGCCGGCGACTACGCGAAGTGGCACGAGTCCGCCGGAGGGAACGGCGCGTGGTCCTACGAGGACCTGCTCCCCTACTTCGTGGCGCTGGAGACGAACACCATCTTCAGCGGGAACGACCACGGCGCGAACGGTCCCGTTCAGGTCTCCTGGCCACCACGCATCAACCAGCTGAACCTGGCCGCCGTGAAAGCGTTCCAAGAACTCGGACTGCCCTTCAACGCCGACTACAACGGTCGTGACCAGTCTGGTGTGAGCATCACCCAGAACAGCATGGGCAACGCCCGGCGCAGCAGTGCGGCAACCGCCTTCCTCCACCCGGCACGTCAACGCACCAACCTGACGGTGCTCACCCGCGCTCTCGCACAGCGCCTCCTCGTGGCCGGCAACCGGGTCACCGGCGTCGACGTCGTCAGGTTCGGGAGGCGGCAGCGCATCTCCGCAGGCAACGTCATCCTCAGTGCCGGCGCCTACAACTCACCTCGACTGCTGATGCTCTCGGGCATCGGGCCCGAGGCGGAACTTTCCAAGCACGGCATCCCCGTCAAGGTCCGCTCCGACGACGTCGGGCGCCATCTCCAAGACCATCCGAAAGTCGCGATCACCGCACACGCCCGCGGAGACCTGGGATATGCGAGCCACACGCGAGGGATGACCATGCTGGTCGACGGACTCATCTACCTGCTCACCCGCGACGGACCGGCCGCGACCAACGGCATCGAGTCCGTGTCCTACTACAACCCGGTGGACCCGGCAGGAGAACCCACTGTGGGGACGTACCACGTGCCGGTGAGTGCGGCGATGGGCGCGAAGGCGTTGACGGCGACGCCTGGGCTCACCTTCGAGAACATCGTGCTCCAACCGCGCAGTCGCGGTCGCGTTTCCCTGCGGGACACCGATCCGAAGTCGGCGCCGCTGATCGACCCCAACTTGCTCTCCCAACCTGAAGACCTGACCACGTTGATCGCTGGCCTGCGCTACGCCAGATGCGCCATGCGCATGCCCGCACTTGCGGCTCTGCTCGAGCCCGAGCTGTCGCCGGGCCTCGCCGTGGACGGGGACGACCAGTTGGCCGAGTTCTCGCGGAATACTGTCTCAGGCATGGCACATCCCGTCGGCACCTGCCGCATGGGTGCCGACGACGAAGCGGTCGTCGACCCTTCGCTGCGCGTCCGCGGCATCGATGGCCTCCGGGTGATCGACGCGTCCATCATGCCCAACATCCCCAGTGCCAATACGAATGCGGCCGTCATGGTGATTGCCAGCAAGGGTGTCGACCTGCTGAAAGCCGAGGAGCAGCGGCGCTAGCGTTCACCGATCGCCCGCCGGTTCCGCTGCTTGAGGCCGGAGCGGCCATACCCCTGGGTCGCTTCAGCCGTGCCTGTCCCCGCGGGGCGGCGGCCACGTTCAGCCCGCGAACCCTCGCGTCACCCGAACACCGCGCGAGAGGCTGAAGAACTGGCCTGGGCGACATGCGTTCCACCGAACTGCAGTTGACAGTCCGGCCCCTGCACCACTATCTTAACTGAGATTCAAGACAGGTCATGGCACTTGCAGTGCAGTGCAGTACAGGCGAGCGGCGGCCACTTGGATCGTCGAACACCCCCGGCGAAGCGCCCACGTCGCTGACGCTGTCCGCGAGATGAAGCGATTCGTCCGTGAGGACTCCCGCGCACGCCGACGCTCCGTCGTGAAAGACGAGGAGAAAGCAACATGGACTCCAACCTCAAGATTCTTGCCGTCGGTGCCGCCGGTCGTTACGCAGGCCTCACCGTTTCGGCACTTGTCGCCCATGGCGCCGACGTCCGCGGACTGGTGCGCAATCCCGGTCAGGTCGACGTCGCGCGTCGCAACGGAGCAACTGAGGTCGTCATCGGGGACCTGCGCGACCGAGCGAGCCTCAATGAGGCAATGCGAGGCGTCGACGGCGCGTACTTCATTGCACCCGTCGATCCAAACGACGAGTCCCAGCAGACCGGACGCATGTTTGTGCAGGCAGCCAAGGATGCGGGCGTTCGTCGCATCGTCTTCTCTTCGGTGTTTCACCCCGTGATCAGTGCGCTGAAGAACCACATCCAGAAAGTGCCGATGGAAGAGGCGGTTATCGAGTCAGGCTTGGAGTTCACGATCCTGAACCCGGCCCATTTCTATCAGAATACCGCAGCGATATGGCCTCAGGTCGTGGCGACGGGTGTTTTTGCCGAACCGTTTTCTAACTCCATGAAGCTTTCGCGCGTGGACTACCGTGACGTCGCCGAGGTGGTCGCCATGGGCTTGACAGAAGACCGTCTCGTCAACGGCACGTTCGAGCTGTGCGCGGACGGTGGCCTCGACCGCTGTGAGGTCGCCGCTGTGATGAGTGACGTTCTCGGGCGACCGGTCAAGGCCGAGGCGACAGACATTGACACGTGGTTGGCGAGGACGAACCTGCCCCAGGATGACTACTCCAGGAACGCGCGCGCCAAGATGTACGAGTACTACGACGCCCATGGGCTCGTGGGGAACACGCTCACACTGAGAGCAATTCTCGGCCGCGAGCCCATGTCGTTGCGACAATTCTTCATTGACCTCAACGCCGGCGCGCAGACGACAGCACGGTAGGTCGGCGGCGGTCCTCGACCACCAAGCTCAGACGATCTGGGGTCGTCCCTCGAGGCGGGCAAGCGGCCCACTTCCTCCGGGCCAGCGACTCGCGCCGCTGGCGGGCCAGCACCGCCCTCGACTCTTCCGGGCTGCGGTGCCAGACGCTGCCGATCGCGACGACCGCACCCACCGGAGCCCCCTGCCGGGGGCCGGCTGGCGACACGGTGCATCGCGGTCAACGACGCGAGCCTGTAGCGATGTCTTTAGCCGCACACCGTCAAGGGCGATTACGGCGGCATGGTGAAGCAGTCGGCCGACCGCGGCGGAGACGGCGGCTTCCGGCTACTACGGTGCGGCGGGCGTCAGGGCAGTTCCAGCCTGTACGCCCGCGTTGCCGTCCCGGCGAACACGTCGGCACGCTCCGCGTCGGAGCAACCGGCGAGAATGCGCTTGTAGGCATTGCAGACGACGTTGAAGGACCCGGATCCGTCGGTGGGGGCGTTGCTCTCGAACATGACCCGATCAGCGCCGAACAGATCGACCGCCGTCTCGGCGTACGGCCACCACTCGGCGGCGAGCACCTCAGAGGATGCCGGTGGATCGGCGCGGTACGTCGGCGACCCGCTCAGGAAGGTCCCCAGCCCGCCCATCTTCACGAAGACGTTCGGACAGCTGGCAAGGTGGCGCATGTCCGTGCGCCAGGCAGCGAATTCTTCCTCCATCCTCCCTGCGTGTGCCCCGATGCCGACCGGATGCCCGAGGTGGTCAAGGATGATCGTCGTGTCGGGGAAACTGCGCGCGAGGTCGGTGGCGTCGGGGAGTTGCGGCGCGAGGAGGAATGCATCGAAGGTGAGCCCGAGTGGGGCCAGCTCGGCGAAACCGCGCCGGAAGTCGTCGTCCAGGTACTGATGAGCGCCCTTGGTCGACATGCCGCCGAGCACGGACGGGTCGGCGTCCCACATGCCTTCTTGCCGGATGCCGCGGAACCGCTGCGGCGCCGCGGCGAGGTAGGCCTCGAGGACCGCTCTGACGGCACGCCCCCGACCCAGATCAGCCCACCCGAGGATGCCGCTCGCGACTCGCGCCGGGCCGTAGAGACCGGTCCTCGACATCGCGGCCTGACCGTTCAGGAACTCCGTCTCGTTGACCGCACGGAATTCCTGCGGACCGTCGGCGGCGTACATGCCGTGCGCCTCAACCGCGATCGTCGCGACGAGGTTGTGCTGCGCGCCCACGTACTCGAGGTACTCATCGATCAGGAATCGGCGCCGCTTAGTGATTGCGGCAAAGCCATCGCTGGCATGGTCGAACAGGTGGTGGTGTGCGTCGATAATCGGCAGATCTGGGTGGAGCGGCGTCTCGGCGCCAGATGTCACGGCTTCTCTCCTCGTGATCGGTTCGGCATCATTTCCGCGGATCGCCCCCGGGCACCCCGCCGGTCACCGGCTGTCCGCCAGCGAGCCGGACACCACCGAGGCGGGGGAACAACTGTTCGGCAACCGGGGTGAGCCAACATAGGTCGCGTCCACGGGGCTAAGCAGCACGATGCCATCGGCGCGCAAGTCGTCGAGGGCGTAACGGGCCTCTTTCAGCGAAGCCTCGAGGTCCGGCAGCGCCAGCGGGGCGAAGAACCCGAAGTGCTCGTGATCGTCACGGACCACGTCAACGCAGAACTCGTTGACCGTGCGGGCCAGCCTGCGCACCTGCGCCGGGTCGTCTCCCGGCCCCCACCGGACCCCTGGCCGGGAGACGGAAAGGATCGCCGTGCCGATGCCGCTGGCGTCCATCGCCTCCAGCGCGGAGTCGACGCGCCAGTCGATCAGTTACCCCCGGTAGTCCGAGTTGGCTCGTAGCCACGTCAGGTACTCGGGAGGGACGACATGGGTGTGGGTGTCTATACGAAGGTGTGATTCGGGCATCGGAGTTCCTGCCTCACCTGGACATGGTCGGAGCTGTCGGGGCGGGAGCCAGACGCGCGTCAGCTCCCCGGGACCGTGGTGCTACGACTTGGTGGCATGCGCGGCCGGGGTGACGGGCACGGGAACCGCCGTGTCGAGCGTGGACTTCGTCCGGGCGTCGAGTT
>JAABUZ0100005689.1_pt1 | contig 16172 bp, 17 predicted proteins | sample 5562091 | NCBI WGS metagenome assembly JAABUZ01 (sample SAMN12813069, study PRJNA571459) | rock metagenome | isolation source: Antarctica rocks | place: Antarctica: Victoria Land, Linnaeus Terrace sud | collected 2015-12-21
GGCGCCGCCATCCACTGCTGGCCCAACCCCACCATCGCGGTGCGCCCCTCCGCCCATCGCCTGGCCCGGGAGCGCGGCTTGATGCCCGGTCACCAAGCAGCGTGCTCCACGCAACCGCGCTTCACATCGGGCCTCCTGCGCCCTCAACAGCTCCTGGTTTGCCACGCCAGTGCTGGCACAGGTCACGGCGTGGCAGCAGGCACAACAGTGTTTGCGTGCAGCGTGCGGATGTGGGTGCCAACGCGCGCAATGCCGCGCGCGCGCAGATGGCAGAGGTCGCGCGCGTGCTGCGCCCCGGCGGCGTCTTTGTCGGCACGACGGTCATGAAGGTAGGCGCGGGCCTGGGCGAGGTGCTCGGCGACGACGTTGTCCGCCCGCTCGCCAGCGTGCGCCGCCGCCCTCGTCGCTGACACCCTGAGAGCACTTCTAGTGCATGAAGGCTTTGCCTGATTGTCTGCAGGTCGCTGTCACAGAGTGCACTTGAATTTCTAGGTTTCTCTTGGTGCACATCCAGCCAGGGCCGTGCCTCGCGCCGCTGCAACCATCTTACCAACACGCCACTGCTGACAGCTAGAAGGCGGGCGTGTATTACTGCCCAGTGCCTGATGCGTCTGCGTCTGTGTTGTCTGACCGCGCCCCTGGCGCGCGCGCGCAGCTGGACCCGCTGGTTCCAGGCCATGTCCTAGGGCACATATTGCTTCCTGGTGCCTAATCAGGCCCGCATCCGTGCCGCTGACCATCCCTAACCCTACCCTGGCGCGCGCGCGCAGCTGGACCCGCTGGGCACCGTGTCGTACCGGCCCTGGGAGGAGGGCGAGTTGCGCGAGCTGGGCGCGGCCGTGGGCCTGACCAACTTCTGGCGCTTCCGCACGCGCCGCTTCATCATGTTCCGCATGGAGCGCCCCGGCCGGGCTGCCGCCCACGAGTCCTGAGCTCCAGTCAATGCTGGTCCCCGCCCGGTTGGGCCTGGCCGACTTCTGGCGCTTCCGCATGCGCCGCGACATCATGTTCCGCATGGAGCGCCCCGGCCGGGCTGCCGCCCACGAGTCCTGAGCTCCAGTCAATGCTGGTCCCCGCCCGGTTGGGCCTGGCCAACTTCTGGCGCTTCCGCACGCGCCGCGACATCATGTTTCTGCATGGAGCGCCCCGGCCGGGGCGCCGGCCACGAGGCTGACTTGAGCGAGGGCAGCCAGCGCATGTATCTAGGCCCCAGAGGCCGAGGCTGCTGTGCAGCGGCAGAGCAGGGCGTGTCGGGTGACGCCAAATGCATGGTGCGCTCCCTGCATGTACATATGGTGCCATATTCATGTGCCAGCAGCTGTAGGAACACGCAGGTTGAGCGCCACAAACATGGTTGAGTCTGCTGAAACGTATGGCCCCACGTCTGCGCTCACTGCCACACACGCGACTGCACACGTATAGACTTGGCTCCACAATAGCACGCACACACAGCCTTGCAGCGCCTGGTTGATGCTTCAGGCGCAGTGGTTGACATGGCGGTGTTGAGGCTCTGCTCTGCTGAAGCATGGATTTTGAGGGGGGGGGCATGCTTTATGCAGAAGAATGCATGCAAATTTGGCCAAAGACCTTGGCGGTGACATGACAACCCAGCGCAGCAGCGCAATGGAAACTGCAGACGCTCGACACGCTACAGCCAAGGAACCAGAAAGCGCGCCGACGGCAAAAGCCGCGCCCGCTGCTGGCGGGCTCAAGCTGCCCTCCAGCAGTTGTGCGAGCGACGCAGAGGGCGGGCTGACGTCTAGCGCCGCTGAGCCTCTCAACCGAGGCTGCAAGTGCATGCTCAAGCAAAAGTGTCCCAAGCGCGCTGTTTCCCAGTGCCAGCGTATGGCAGGCTGCTGGTACCGGAGGGTGCAAAGCCTTGGGCACGTGCCCAGGTGACTGGGCACGTGCAGCCACAGCGCAAGCTGACCCCCTAAAACCCTTCATCCCCGGGACCAGCGGAGCAGAAGTACAGAGACGTCCAGTCCCAGCAGTCTCTTGCTCGCAGCGACTCCTTCTGGCAGCGTCTGTTCACATCCCAGCCATACCTGTGCGGTGTGTGACAGCAGTGGCAGGTCGGGCGCTCTCAGCCGATCGCCAACCTGTGCCCTGCAGGCGCTGCCAAGCGCGAGAGGAGGAGCCCGGACACGGTGGGCACCCCGCCTGACCTGTTTCCGTGCTGCCCCGGGCGGGCACGGTGCTGCACAGGCCAGGACCCCTGCAACGGCCCGCACGGCACACGCAGTCTCCGCTCTCCGTGCTGGATGCAGGTTCCACGGGTGCTCAATTGACGTGATTCGGCCCGGTCTCAGAGCCCAGTGGTGTGAGGCCTGGCGCCGCGTCTGGCATTGTGATGGCAACGCTGGGTAGTGACGGCTAGCGCGAGGCGCTGCGCGCCTCCCAAGCGCTCCAGACACCTCCACCGCGTTGCATGCCTGTACGCAAGTAGGTCAGATGACCTGAGCGGTGCGGCGCTGCTGCGCAGGAGGATGCCTGGGAGCTGCGCTAGCTACTCGTACATGGCCGGCTCTGAATCCACTGACAAGGCCGACAGCGTGGCCACGTCCCCGCCGGGACGCCGGCCGCGCCGGCAGGTGAGCAACTCTCCCGCGCCGCATATGCAAGTCGGTGCCCCCCCACGCCCGAGAGTGGAGGGTGCAGGACCTCCACAACAGTCATCAGCACGCCCTGTGCGCTGCTACCCGAGGCTTGGTGACAAAGCCTCTGCGGTGTGTGCAATGCTGGTGTGATGTGCAGCATTCCGGTGCACCGAGCCTGCGGTGTCGCTCGGGGCTGCTGACGCGCGTCTGGCGCGCTCGCCGCAGCGTCGCAGCACAGCAGAGCCCCGGGAGGCGTCGCTGCAAGCGCGGCCCCCACACCAGAGCCTGAGGAGGCTGTGGGGGCGGCGTAGGTCGCGCGCGCCGCTGCGCCTATCAAGCGCAGGCTGGACTTTGACGGCGCGCTGCCGCCGACCAAGCGGCTGCGCACGCTGGACCCCGCCACGCTGCCGCTGAAGAAGCGGCCGCTGCCGCCGGACGCGGCCGCGCCGCCGCCGGACGCGGCCGCGCCGCCGCCGGCCAAGCGGCTGCGCACGCTGGACCCGGCCACGCTGCCGCTCAAGAAGCGGCTGCTGCCGCCGGCGCTCGCGGCCTCGGCTGGCGCGCCAGCGCCCCGGGCAGACGCCGGCGCTGCGGGCCCGTGCAACTCCGGGCGCGTGTACTACGACGACTCCGGGCGCGTCTGCTTGCACGTGAAGCTCACGGCGCGCCTCAACCCGCGCAGCACCCCCACCGCCTGGCGGCCTCCTTGCGCGCCTGTCCGCGCGCCGCCCTGCGTTCCCGGCACAATGTCCTCATCCAATTCGAAGTGCCGGGTTGTGTCGCAGGCGCGCGGAGCAGGTCTGCAGCGCAGTGCCTGCCGCCCGGCCGCACCCTGCGCCCGCCCAGATCCACCCAGCTGCGCGCAGGGCCGCGCCCTGGCGTACGCCCAGCGCCTGAACCTGGAGGCAGCGGCGGCCGCTGCGGCGGCGGCGGCGGCGGCTGTGGACGATCATGACGACAACGATGACGGCGGCGACGAGGACGCTTACCCGCCCGGCGAGGGCTCTGAGGAGCGCTCGCAGTCCTCGTACGAGGGCGACAGCGAGGAGGCGGGCAGCGAGCGCTCAACGTCCGCGGGCGTCGCCGCCGCCCCGACTCTGCGCAGCACCCAGCGGGTGTACGTTTGCGACTCCGGGCGCGTCTACATGCGCATGGAGTCCACGGTGCGCCCCTGCCCGCGCAGCACCCCGACCACCTGCGTTCCCGGCACGCCAGGGCCGCAGCCATGCCGCTGGCGCTGGGAGCATGCTGCATGCGTGCGGAGCAGGCCGGCAACGGCGCCTGCCGCCCGGTCGTGCCCTGCGCGCGTCCTGAGCCAGCCGGCCGCGCGCAGGGCCAGATGAGCGTCCAGGACGCCGCAGCGGCCGCGCACGGCGTGATCGACCTCGGCCTGCTAAACTCGCAGCGCCTGCCGGCGCTGGAGGCGGCGGCGGCCGCTACGGCGGCGGCGCTGGCGGCCATGAGCGACCATGACGTCATCGTCCACGAGTACGACGACGATGACGACGGCGACGAGGACGCCTACCCGCCCGGCGAGGGCTCCGAGGAGCGCTCGCAGTCCTCGTACGAGGACGACGGCGAGGAGGCGGGCAGCGAGCGCTCGCCGTCCGCGGCCAGCAGCGCTGTCCCGACTCCGCTGTCTGCAGCCAGCAGCCAGCGCAGCCGCGGCGAGGCGAGCAGCGGCGTGGCCGCGGTCGCCACGCCCACGCCCGCGCGCCAGGTGCCCGCGCGCGCCTGCAAGCGCAGCCGCAGCGAGCCGCTCGGCAGCGCGGCCGCCGCGAGCGCGCCGGCGCGCCCGGCGTCTACGTGCAGCTGCAAGCGCGGCCGCGTCATGCGGCAGTGCGGCCCGGCAGACGGTGCGAGCGCACTGCTCTGCGAGCATGTCAACTGCATCGAGGACACGTGTGCCTGCCTGGCACAAGCGGCGGTTGCCAGCCGTTCGTCAGTGCGGGGACGACAGCGTCTGCTTGGCTGCACTGCATGGTCCCATGCAGTGCGCTTTATCCCCGATGAGTCCAACCTCCTGAGCTGCCACGTTAGGAAAAGCCACACATGTGCATGCAACGCCGGTGCGAAACACAACATGCGCCGTGCGCGCCTGCGGCGCCCGCTGACGCATGTGCCCCTGCTGGCAGGCCGCTGATCAGGCCGCCGCGCGCGCCTTTGGCGGCGCGGCCAGCGCCGGCTCCAGCGACACCGACGGGGCGACGTCAGACGACCAGCCCGCTGCGCGCGCCAGACGACAGCGGCGCGTCGCTGCGAGGCGCGCCGCGCGACCCGCGCGCGATGTGGCTGCCAGCAGCGCAAGCCCCGCGGCGCGTGCGCGAGGCCGCCGAGCGGCATGCGGCCTGGGGCTTGTGTTTTAGTATCAAGTGCGACCAGAAGTCATGTTAGGAGCCAGCCGGGCGCGGAAGCAATGTGCCCGGCGCGCCCCCCTCCAAGAAGCATGTACGGGTGGAGGCCACCACCATGAAGCTTTTGCAAGCAGGGCTGCTGGATGTCAGGCAGGTAGCAGGAAGTGAGGGGTAGGCGAGCGACCACCTCGGGACGCTCAGTGGGTCTGGACAATGGATGAATCCGCGGGGCGCCAGCATGGGCCCCGCCAGGTGCTAGCTTTGCATCTGCAGCTTATTCACAGGCTTGTTGCTGTACCGCATGTGTCACCCGCTGCGGAGCTGCGGCGGCGGGCATGCCTGCCGCGCAGCTCCGCATTGCGCCTCTCGCTGCCCAGGCTGCCCCACGCCTGTGGCGTTCAGGACCACACCAGCAGTCAGGGGCCCAGGCATCGACACCTTGTCGGGCTCGCATGCCAGTCCTGGGCCCCTGCCTGATGCCCAGCATTTGATAGCATTTGAGTGTTTTGTGCAAGGCTGTGTGCAAGTTGCGGGGTGCGCCCTGCACTCCACGCTGCTGACAGGCTTGGTCATGAGTGGCCGGCGGACCAGCCTGTCAGCAGCTGTTTGTTCTGGCTAGAGCTAGAGCTGGTTAGGCCAGAGAGAGAACAGCTAGCTGACATGGGGGGGCACATGGGGAAGTACATTGGACTGGAAACTGTGAGCGACATGGGGTTTGTCCGCCGCTGCTCAAGCTGACGGGGCAGCAGCGCAGACGAGAGTCTGTGCTTGTTTCCGTGTTTCCGTGTCATCAGGAGACAGGCATGACTGTCGGACCTTGCAAGTAAGAGGCAGGCCTTTTAACGCGCTTGTAATTAGGACAGACACGCGCCCAGCGCATGCACTGTGGAAATGCCTGCCCTTCCAAGCAGGACTCGCAAGGCCGGTGACCTTGCACCGCAATGTAACACAGAAGTGCCCTCGGTCTGGAGCTGCTTCGTCTGCGCTGCCATGCACCATGGAATGCATGCAGACAGACGCACTGCCCGGCCTTCTCCTGCTATCCTAGGTCAACATTGCGGGCGCCCAAGCTGCGGCCCTGGCACGGCAGGTGCCACCGGCGGCAGCCCTGGCCCTGCTTCACATACGCATGGTCATGTCCATACATGCCCGGATGCGCACTGGCGCCACAGCCTGCAATGAGCGCTCCTGCTCGCCGCGTGCAAACGACCTCCGTCACCTGAATCTCAAGTCGAGCCTGACCCGCCTCGCCGCAAAGCAGGTGCGCCAAAGGACATCACATCTTCATTAATTAAACCGAGCGCTGCCGCCGGGCGTGAGAGCAGGCGCGGGCCTGCCTGGGGCCGCCGCGTCCGCCGACGGCTCCGCTAGGAGCGCGGGCGGCGCTTCTCTGCGCGCTGCAGCCGCGGGCGCGGGCAGCCACAGGTAGGCACGTGTCGCGTGCCGCGCCGCGTGTGCAACAGACCCTATTTTTGTGGCCATGGCTTTGTGTGAGTGTGGGCCATCTTCAGACAGCTCCACTCTCCTTGTATATGGCCGGACAAGCTGCGTGCGGCCCTTAAACGCGGCGCGCTGCTTTGTCACCAACTCCGAGGCGGTCCGCCCAGCTCTGCTGGCACACCTTGACCCCGTGAGCCTCTTGTGATCTACTGCGTGCTGCGTCCTGCTACAGTGACAGCTGTGGTGCAGCAGTCTGCGCTTGCAGCGCAATCACACGCGCACGCGCGCGTGGGGCGTGCAGGTGCGGGCCGCACAAGTGCCAACCGCGGTTCGATCAAGCCCGCAAGGGCGCGCGGCCGCGCCTGACGGGGTGCGGCCACACGCCACAGAGTCCACAGCGCAGGCTGCTGAGCTGGGCGTCGTGTTTCTCAACCTGGGACGGTGTGAGCAGTGCCTTGTCAGCGGAGCCATATAATTTTGTCTTCTCCTGCATGCAGAGGGCATGCAGCCGGTCTGGCTGGTGGCCCCCCAGGCGGGCATGTGTTGAATTACCTGACTGCGTCCAAGGCCAGCAGCTGCCTGCTGTGTACCAGTCTGGCGGTGGCCATGCATGACAGTCTCTGCGTCCTGTGGCCCTTTCATGACACTCTGCGCTGCGTTGCTGCAGGCTGTCCGCTCGCAGACTGCTCCACAAGGCGCGCGCACGCTGCGGGGGCATGGGGCAACGCGCGGACGTCGCGGCGCTGGTCGCGCTGCTGGCGCCTGGCAGGACAGATGCCATGCACGAGCGGACTGCGAACGCGCTGGGGAGTCTGTGCTCGGAGAGCATCGAGAAACAGGACAGCGTGCGGGAGTGCGGGGGCGTCGCGGCGCTGGTCGCGCTGCTGGCGGCTGACAGCTCGACTGCTCTGCACAAGCTGGCGGCTGGGGTGCTGTGCGCAGTATGCGCTGGCAACACCCAGAACCAGGACTGCGTGCGGGAGTGCGGGGGCGTGGCAGCACTAGTCGCGCTGCTGGCGCCCGGCGGCCCAGCCGCTGCGCAGCAAGAGGCCGCTGCGGCGCTGTGCAACCTGTGCTGTAAGAACACTCAGAATAAGAACTGCGTGCGGTGGTGCGGAGGCGTCGCCAAGCTGGTCGGGCTGCTGGCCCCCGGCCACTCTGCTGCAGTGCATGAGGCGGCTGCTGGGGCGCTGCTGAACTTGTGTGCGAACAGCACTGAAAACAAGGACAGCATCAGGGAGTGCGGGGGCGTGGCGGCTCTGGTCAAGCTGCTTGCGCCCGGCCACTCTGCTGCCATGCATGAGCATGCTGCTGGAGCGCTGCGGAACTTGTGTGCAAACAGCACTGAAAACAAGGACAGCATCAGGGAGTGCGGAGGCGTGGCAGCTCTGGTCGGGCTGCTCGCGCCCCGCCACTCTGCTGCCATGCATGAGCAGGCTGCTGGGGCGCTGCGGAACTTGTGTGAGAACAACTATGAAAGTGATGACAGCATCAGGGAGTGCGGAGGCGTGGCGGCTCTGGTCGGGCTGCTCGCGCCTGGCGCCTCTGCCGGTGCGCATGAGCATGCCGCTGGGGCGCTAAGCAACCTGTGCATCGGCAGCACCCAGAACGCGGTCTGCGTGCGGTGGTGCGGGGGCATTGCTGCGCTGGTGGGGCTGCTGGCGCCTGGCCACGCTTCCGCCGTGCATGAGCACGCTGCTGCGGCGCTGTGCATCTTGTGCTATGACAATGCGATTAACAAAGAGTACGTGAGAGCATGCGGGGGCGTTGCGGCGCTGGTCGCGCTGCTGGCGCCTGGCGGCTCGGCTGACGTGCATGTGCAGGCTGCTGGCACGCTCTTGAACCTGACCAGCGAGAGTGAGCAATGCCGGGAGGCAGTCAGGGCATGCGGGGGACTTGCGGCCCTGGAGCGTGTGCTTGCATGCGCTAGCTCGGCGGCGGCGCACGAGTGGGTGGCAGTTGTGCTGCACAACCTGGGGCATGTTCATCATGTTGTTGGCGAATTAGACCAGCCCGATTGAAGCGGACACGCTCTGCGGCCAAGGCTGGCGGCAGTGCTGGTGGCAGCTACTTTTGTCGTGCGCGGCCTGACGCTCAAAGCTTGGAGACTGGGCTGGACAACCTGGCTTATGAAGCTTACAGGCAGTGCATGAGGAGTCATCGTCAGGGGCGTGCATCGCCAGAGCATGCGCTGTGGACGGGAGCGGCAGGCGTGTTGTAAGCCTGATGTTGTGAGCCAAGGGGTTATGCAGGAGCACACAGCACAGCACTTGTGGCTGCATCTTCAGGAGGGCCCTCTTTGACACGTATTTGACATCGCGGACCAACAGCCATTCATCTGTTGCGGCACGCCAGCATCCCATAGCTGCCACTGTGCCGTTGTCCATGGCTGCTACTGTATGCAGCGCTACATTCCCTTGTTGATGATATAACTCCCCTCGAGGAGTACCCTAGGACCAGGCCTGGCGGGGCTCTCATATTTGCCATCGACAGCCGTGTCTCTTGTCAAACTGCTGTTTTCCTCTATTGAGTTGCTGTCTGTCGATTAATTTCACACAAAGCTTCCAATGACATCAGTAGTGAAGAACGCGGCGGCAGCTGTGACGGAAACAGTTGCTGCTGCGGGCCAGCAGGTTGTCGGGGATGCACAGGAGCACTTCAAGTATGTTGTGATCGGCGGTGGCGTGGGTGCTGGTGCGCTCCAGCAGCTTGAATTGCCTCCTACCGGCTACTTGCCTTCCGCCATGAGTGGGCTCTGCATGCATGCGCATGCACGCAAGCTAGTTTTGCTATCACCTGTGCTTCTGAGTTGTCATGGACCAGCTGACAATGCTCATACCCACCATGTGCTGTGAGGCATCGTGCAGGCTATGCAGCTGCCGAGTTTGTGGAGCGTGGGCTGAAATCCAAGCTGTGCATCATCAGCAGCGACCAGGTGTATCTCTGCTCGATAACAACACGGCTTTCTTGATGTTGTGGGAAAGTGCAAGCACACTCTGCGCGCGGACGCAAGACAGGAAAGTGAAAAGGATGGCGGGCTGTGCTAGCCGAGCTCTTGCAGATGCTTCGAGATAGGACGTTCTCTCACGAGACCGCGTTGGGCTGCATTGGCTCTAATGTCAGTGTCAAACAGTGGACCCCCATGCAGGCGCTGCCTTACGAGCGGCCCGCGCTGAGCAAGGGCTACCTGAAGCCGTCCGGGGCAGCCAGGTAAGGACGCTGTATTGTAGTTGCAGTGCTGGCAGCGCAAAGGCTGTTGCAGCCATTGAAGCGTGCAGCAAGGGCTTGGCCGGCGCAGGCTGCCCAAGTTTCACACATGCTCCAACACGCCCGGCGCGCCGATGCAGACGGCGACCTGGTACTTCACCCACGGCACGCCCTTTGACGCCGTTCGGACACTGCTCAGCTAGCCTTTGCCTGGACGCTGCAGCATCAGCGAGGGGCGCGCGCCCTGTGCGGGGCTGCGCAGCGCAGCACCGAGCGGTTGAGTGCGCCTGTTCACCGCCGCTGTCTGTCCCGAGGGCTGTGCTTTTCGAAAAGGCCCCTCGGGCTCACGGCCGCAGGCATTGACGTGAAGCTCAAGACGCGCGTGACCTCAGTGGACATTAAGGGCAAGGCGCTGGTGGCCGAGGCGCCCGGCCCGCGGCGGCACAACGTGACCTGGGACTACTTGATCATCGCCACCGGCAGCAAGGTTTGGCGGCCAAAGTTTGGCCCATGCTGCAGGCCTATGCACTTATGTGCCCGGCGCTGCGTGTGTCAACACAGGAGTGCGAAGCGGGTGCTCGGTGAGCCGGGACTATCATCCGAGGCAGCACAGCGACCCCTGACATGCAGCGGCGCGCACCGGCTCCGCACCGCCGCCGCGGCTTGGCTGCAGCCATGGCCTGCATGCTGCCGTGAGGGCACTGAAGCGCTCCTAGCAGGACAGCTGCCCTGACGCTGGTTATACAAAGTTCTGCCAATAGGTAGGAACACGTGAGGTTGTTTTGTCGCGGCCCAAATCTGGCGGGGGCGTGCGCAGCTGATCACGCTCGACAAGGCGGAGGGGCACGACCTGAAGGGTATCGTATACCTTCGCACAGTCGGCGAGGCCGACGACCTGATCGCGGAGATGCAGGTGGGCTGCTCCTCCGCATGTTTGTAGGACTGCGCAGCAAGTGCAGCGGGGATGGTTATGTCTCACACAGCATGCAGGTTGTTGAATCAGCAAGTGCAGCGGCGACTTGCACATGTCACAGCATGCGTGTAAGATGGATGAAAGTGGACTGATCAGGCAGGTGCGTGACGGCGTCCTGCCAAGGCTGGCTGCAGCAGGGAGTGCACTGCGTGCTTTGGACTCTGACTGTGCAGGCATCCGTGCTAGTGTGAAGTCTGTTCGAGCACATGCGGTTGGCGATGCAAACAGCACCCTCGCACCGCGTTTCCTGTAATACTGCGAGTGTTGACAAAGTGCGTGCTTTCGGCAACGCTTCATGGTTGTGCAGCTGTGCAGAGGTGTGAAGAGTGACCGCCAGGTATCCATCGAGGGGCGGACCTGATAAGTGAGGGGTCGTGCGGGGTCGCAGGAGTGCAAGAGCCGCAAGGGGCACTGCGTCGTGATCGGCGCCTCGTACATCGGCATGGAGTGCGGCGCGAGCGTGGCCTCGAACGGCATCGAAGGCGCGCCGCGCTGCCACATGTCGCATGGTGGAGTGGGAGCTTATATCCAAAGGTAGACAGGGTGGGCGATCCGCATGTATGCCTTATTGCTGAGGCGCGGCGCACCGCGTGTTCACACACCGCTCTCGGGGGCAAAGCTGTTTATGACTGCCATTGCTGGGGGCCATGCGGGAGGTTGGTTCATGTACAGCATCCGCAGTGCTGTCCAGCTGTGCTGCCCGCACAGCTGACTGGGAGTGTCGGTGAATGCATGTGGTGCTGCTTTGAGTGACCCGGCATAGCAACGTTTCTGGATGGCGGCAGTGACCATGGTGGCGTCGGGCGACCGCCTGTTTCCCAGGCTCTTCACGCCGGAGATCTCCGCCTTTTACGAGGACGAGTTTGCCAAGGTGCGGCCAGAGCTCTCGCACGCCCGCGCAGGCACAGGCGGCCCTATGCTGGCCGTGCCTGCCGTTGCTGCCTGCTACAGGCTGCTGAATCATGCCGTGCCTGGCGTTATGCGCGCGGTCCCGCGCGCGCGCAGAACGGCATCAAGATCATCAAGAACGACCGCGCGGTGCGCTTTGTGGATGCCGGCAACGGGCGCGTCGGCACGGTGGAGCTGAAGAGCGGGACCAAGGCGCGCCTCAGGCATCCTGAGGGTACTGCGCATTAGGGCGTGAAGAGATGCCCCAGCGATGTGGGCAGAGGACAGTGTCTGGAGGTCGCAGCTGGCGCCGGGCACTGTGCTGAGGAGTGCACGGGATGCGAGCCTGCGGCCCCCGTTCGCCTCACCGCCTGCCCCGGCCTCAGCGTGCCTCTGCCGGGCACCGCGCTCGCCGCTCGCGGCTGCCCAGGCGTGGCCGGCGCGCCGGCGGCGTACCCTACCCCAGCGTACCCTAAGTATACCCCTGCCAGCCCCCCGCGCGCGCGCGCAGCTGCCGGCCTCGCTGGTGGTGGTCGGCGTGGGCGTGAAGCCGGAGGTGGAGCTGTTCAAGGAGCAGCTGCCGATGGCGGAGAGCGGCGGCATCCGCGTCGACGACCGCCTGCGGCCGTGCGCCCTCCCGCCCGCCTCCCTGCTGGCAGGGCGACGTATCATGTGAGGATGACCTTCGGCCGCGCGGCCTCATGCTTCCCTTAGGGTACAACATCACTAGCTGGCCGCGCGCGCGCCCTTATGCAGCTGCGCGCCCTTATGCGTCCCCCTCTGTGTCGGAAGATCCATATGAATTGGATCGCGGGGGAGGGCTTTGTGAATCACACTGTCTTCCCTGGTTGCCTGCCGCTGACCAGGAGTGATGGCAAGCACACTGTCGTTAGCCAGTGCGCCCCGTGAGCCTGCCAAAATGGCGCCCTGCCTATATTGCCCCTTCGGCAAAAGTCTTCTACGCCGGGTGGAACAAAATCATCACAGCGAGCGGCAGCCTGAGATGCCCATCGTAGGCAGCCTGCTTGTCTTTTAACGCTGGGCGCTCAGCCCTGCTCGCTAGCCAGTACCTGCCGCACTTGCAGCTCGCGCCTCCGTACGGCATGATGGGCCTGCCCATGCCGATGCGCAGGGTGGGGCACGAGGAGAGCGGCGTCTACGTCATCGGTGACGCCGCGTGCTTCCCGCTGCAGCGCAATGGCGGCGACCTGTGCAACATCCAGCACGTGCAGCACGCGCGGCGCGCCCCTGCCTGCGTGGAGGGGTGGGTATAGGATGTACCCTAGTCTACACTACCCTACAATAATCCGCATCCACCCCCGCCTACGCCTCCGCGTGCGCCCCACGCCCTGCATGCACCGGGGAGGGCAGCCGGAGGATCACCCTTGTGCACGCTCGCGCGCCCCGCGCGCGGTGGGCGCATGCACTGCACTGGAGAGGAGGACGCTCCTTGGGTGCTCCTCAACCGTCAACCGTGGGTGCGCGCTGCGCGCCGCGCGGGGCGTGCACCCGCGTCCACTGCGCGCCTGGCCCTCGGCGCCCCCAACAGTGACGCCCCTGGGGCGGCCGGCGTGCAGCCGTCAGGGCGCCTTGATCTCACTACGGCTTTTGGGCGGCCGCGACCTGGCCAGGGTTTGCAGGGCGCCACGACCTCACCAGGGCTTTCAGGGTGCCACAGTCCTACCAGGGCTTCCGGGGTGCCGCAAGCGCGCGATGAGCTCGCTCAAGCCGCTTCGGCTGCGCGGCGCGCCAGGGACTCTGCGAAGCACGCCGCGAGCGCGATCATGGGCGCCGGCCACGGGAGCTACGACTACCTGCCCTACTTCTACAGGTCCGTCCCGCGCGCCCGTGACGCGGCATGCGGCCCAGGCGCCTGTGCCGCGCCTTGGGCGCCTCGCACCGTGCCAGCTGCAGGCTCCTGCCGCCAGCGCTTCAGCAGCCCTGCCCAGGCGGCCGCGCCCGCGGGAGCATGCGGGCGCGGCACTGTTCAGCATGGGGGCCCAGCGTGCCTGCGCTGCGCTGCGGCGATGCGCAGCCGCCCTGCCTTACGTACGCGCCCTCATACAGCCGCGACCTGCCGCCCTGACGGTGCACGGCGTTGTCGCGGAGGGGGCGGCGCGCGTTCCGAGCGACCTGCGCTCCGCATGGCAGCCGCAGCTGAGAGGCGCGCGCCGCGCGCCGCGCAGCCGCGAATTCGACCTGGGCTGGAAGCTGTACGGCGACCAGTCGGGCGAGCCGGTCTACTTTGGCGACAAGGCCGAGGGCAAGTTCGGCTGCTACTTTGTGAAGGACGGCAAGGTGCGCGCGCGCCTACCCTACCCCTATCCCTACCCCAAGCCAGTCTGCTGTGGCGGCCAGGCCGAGAGCAAGTTTGGCTGCTACTTTGCGAAGGACGGCAAGGTGCGCGCGCGCGCGTGCTCGCTTCTGTGATGGCAGTAACAGCTCAGGATGCGAGTGTGTCGGCTGTGGTGTGCGTGGTGACGGGCGCAACAGTGCAGCAGGCGCAATGGATGCCTCTTGTGATGGCGCGTGCGCGGCGGGCCATCGGCGTGCATGTCAAACACACAATACTGCAGGCCGCGCATGTGACCCGGCACGAGCCTGTCATGGGAGCAGGCGCTGTGCCGCCTGCCTCGGCGGCGCCCTGGGTGTGCTCGCGCGCGCGAGCGGGTCGCCCGGTGCCGCCTCGCGGCAGGCGGTGGGCGTGTACGGCGCGTTCCACCTGGGGCAACTGTGGGGGACAGGGTCCGTGACCTGCCGTAACCCTATCCACCCCCGCCTGCGCGGCAGGTGGTGGGCGTGTTTGCGGAGGGCGCGAGCGAGGAGGACGCGCAGGCGATGCGCGCTGTGGCCGACGCGCGGCCGGCGTGCGGCGAGGCGGACGGGCTGTCGCGGCAGGGGCTGGCGTTCGCGCAGAAGATCGCGGAGGCTGACCACCTGGCCAAGAGGGCGCGCAGCGAGGCGTAGGTTAGATCAAGGTCTGGGTGAGCACCGCGGAGGCGGGCGGGCTGCCGCGGCAGGAGCTCCTGCGCATGCCTAGCAGCTCGCGGAGGCTGGCCGCTCCGCCGAGGGAGCATGGTGGGGCGTGACCAGGTTGGAAGTGCAGCGATGTGCTTTTGGCTCGATCCAGAGTGTTGAGCAACGTTTGGCACAGTGCACATTTTGCACAGCACTTTCAGAGCTGTCCATCAGGCAGCATGCACATGGGGTGCTCGCACGTCCCGCTTCTTCGCGACAGGCAGTGCCGACATGCCAAACAGAGCAGCAGTATCTGCTCGCAGCGGCATTGCGGCAAGGGCTGCAAACTCCTGCAGAACGCCGCAAGCTGCGCAACCGTATTCTTTGTGCACTGTATATGCACTGTGCAATTACTTGCGGCCGTGTGGTGTCAGTGTCATGTATGCTTATGCTGCCGCTGGCGAGCGCTCGCGAGCAGGGCCAAGTATGTTACAGGCTCTGGCGTGGCATGAGCCAAGCAAGACGCTTGATCGGAGCCAAATACTTCCCGCAGCACAGCACCCCACGCATGCGGCGCTGATTGAAAGCAAGAGGACATGTAAAAGTCGCATCAACCCGGGCATGCCTGAGCAACCATTCTTGCAGAGGGGTGCGCGCGCCGCAGGCGACCCGACAATAAAAAAATCAATGTATAGGTAGCAAACGCAGCTGGGACTGTGTCTCGCAGCGACGCACCAGCGCTCCCCACATTGTGAAGCAGCGCTAAGCGCTCGCATCTCAGACCTGATGACGACACCGGGGCGCCTCGACAGACTGGCATAACATGCCACAGGACCACACTAAGGATCAATTGATCGCACGGGAGGCGCACAATAGGGCAAAACGAACCCGAGGCCCGGCGCACCGGCACGCTCTCCTCACTCTCCTCATCGTCCCTTGCCGCGCATGAATAAAACCCAAATACCCTGCATGAGGCATGAGGCGGCATTGCTGGGGCGCCCACCCGCCCCGCAGGCTGGCGCGCCTGCCTAGGCGCTGAGCCGCCGCACCAGCGGCGGCCGCGCCGGCGACGCTTCCGCCGCGCGCTGGCGCATCTGGCTCTCCAGCCACGCTTTCTCGGCCTTGAGGGTCCGGACCTGCCGGGGCGCGCGGCGTGGGTCAGGGGTGCATCGCGTCAGGGCGCAGGGCCGCAGGCTCTCTGGACACGGCCTGCTCACGGCGTCAAACCTGGCCTCCCAGCTGCCACGAGCGCCGTCAGCAGGGGCGGCTAACGTACAGTTCACGCGCTGCACGGACAGCAGCCGAGCCGCCTCTGGCAGCCGCTGCAACCCCGCACCTGCCAGAGCCATGAGGCCGCGCGCGCCACAACACCTCCGTGCTTCACCCAATGCCGGTCGACTCATATCATCACCCCGCCAGAAGTCACCAGCCTCCCCCAACCCCGCCGCGGCGCTGCGGCGCGGCGGGCCTGACGCCGCGCACCTCCTCCGCCAGCGCAGCGGTGCAGGCCTCTTGGCAAAGGGAGGGTAGGGTTAGATAGGGTAGGGTCCTACCCTATCTAGCAGCGGGCACGGGCTCGCGCACCTCCTCCTCCAGCGCGGCGGTGTAGGCCTCGCGGCGCGCGCGCGACGCGGCCGCGCTCGCGCGGTTCTTCTCCTTGCGCAGCGCCTTCTTGGCCTCCTTGTCCAGGTCGCTGCCGCTCGCGTACGCGGCCGCCTCCGCCGCCGCGGCCGCCTCGGCCGCCGCCGCGGC